>Ga0131853_10000447_pt1 | contig 75862 bp, 65 predicted proteins | sample TergutLab28metaG_FD_92764 | JGI IMG/M metagenome (GOLD analysis project Ga0131853, IMG submission 92764) | Labiotermes labralis P1 segment gut microbial communities from Petit-Saut dam, French Guiana - Lab288 P1 (version 2) (version 2) | ecosystem: Host-associated > Arthropoda: Insects >... | reverse complement strand
CTTGATGAGTTTTGCTATCGCTTTAACCGCCGCTTCTGGCCTTCTCAACTCTTCGCCAGAACCCTTGTTGCCTGTTCTGCCGCTCCTCCTTTTACTCGTTATGAACTGATTGGATAGGCATATTTCTCGATGGACTGCTGGGTGGACCGGCCGGCGCCGGCCAGATATACGGGGTTCTTTTCAGCAGCGCCGCAAAGCAGCACCGCACAATGGTAGTCAGCTTCGGCGTTCTCAAACCATGTCGTCATTTTTGTTGCCCCCTTGTCGGTTCATGTATATAGTCAACGTATTTGAAAACTGACCTAAAAGCTGCGAGGATTTTTTTCGCACTGCAAGGACGACGCAGGTGGGCCCCATAAATACCGTCGTCATGCGCCCCTACACAGCTACTGACGACACAACACCCATAAAGCAGGAAGACATGGCAGGCAGAAAAAGACCGCAAAGATAGGGCGGTTTTTAAGTTTGTTGGCTATAAAGCCATTCTACCACAGTCCACGGGATCATTCAACCGGAGAAGTTGATAGTTGACGGCGAATGTGATAATATACGAAAGGGGTGATCGCGTTTATACACAAAATAGTTTAATGGCCGACCTTAACCGGCTGAACATTGACCCGGGCGGCACCCTGATGGTTCACTTTTCTTATAAAGAGATCGGCGAGGTAGAAGGGCGCGCAGACGCGGTGCTTGACGCGCTGGCTGAATATATGTCACCCGGCCTGCTTGTTTTGCCCACCCACACTTGGCTGAATGTCAACTTGCAAAATCCGGTGATGGATGTACTTTATACTCCAACCTGTGTCGGCACATTGCCCGAGCTCTTCCGCTTGCGCCCGAATGTCTGCCGGTCGCTGCACCCTACTCATTCGCTGGCCGCTTTGGGCAAAGATGCGCCGCGGCTCATTTCGGGGGAAGAATATATCGACACCCCTTGCGGATATGGCGGCGTATATTACAAACTCTGGGAGCGGGATGCACAGATTCTTTTGGTGGGTGTAAACTTTGCCAGGAATACATTCATCCACGGGATTGAGGACTGGGATCACGCGGTGGGATCGCTTTCTGAGGAGAAAACCGACCTTTATGTCATCAATGCGGATGGCTACCGGCTGCACACCCCGCAATACCGGCACGACTCCCGGCTGGGTTCAGAGACTTTCACCAAGCTTGAACCGGACGCGATTCGACAGGGCATTATGACGCTGGGCAAGCTCGGGATGGCCACCACCCGCCTGATGCGGGCAAGGCCGCTGCGTGAAATGGTTGCCGATATCCTGAAGTCTGACCCCGGTTACCTTACGCGGCATTGATTTGGCGGTTCGGTTCACATTGCAGTGGTAAGAGAATAGAATGTGTAATGTAAAAACCTGGCTTCATAAACGAAGTGTACCAATGCGGCGGCGATTCTTTCGCCGGTCAAGGAAAGTTTTTCGCGGGAATACTGTATGTACTCCAAGGGGAAACGGACGCAGAACGGCGGAAAAGCGTTGACGCAGCGGTGCGCTGAGTTATGAAGACAGGTTCTAAAGTAAGCATAGATGAAGGCGGAGCAAAATGGAAAAACACGCGAGAGCGGCGGCGGTCATAAATCTTGACCACGTCGCGGGCAATATAGGCGCGATCAGAAAGATGATCAGCCCCAAAACCATGATTATGGCGGTGGTCAAAGCCAACGGCTACGGCCACGGCAGCCTTGAGATATCCGCCGCCGCGCTTGAAGCCGGTGCGGACTGGCTGGGTGTGGCCACCGTCAGCGAGGGGGTTACCCTGCGCGGGGCGGGAATCACCGCGCCCATCTTAGTACTCAGCCCCGCTTTTGAAGAAGAATTCGAGCCGATCATTCAACATGACCTTGCCTCTACATTCTTTAGCCTGAGCGGATGTCAAAGGCTTTCACAGATGGCCGGACTTTTGGGTAAGACGGCTAAAGTACATATCAAGATCGACACCGGCTTTAACCGGATCGGCTACCGGCTGGACGATATGGATGCGGTTGCCGGCGAAATTTTAACCATCTCAAAACTGCCCGGAATCGAGATTCAGGGCGTTTACTCACACTTGGCGACTTCGGATTCCGACCCTGAATTTGTGGGCGAGCAGCTCTCCCGCTTTTTGGAGATGATCGACAAGCTGGCGGCCGCGGGGCTGACCATTCCGATCAAGCACATTTCAAACTCGGGCGGTGTGCTTGGGCACCCCGAGTGCAATTTAGATCTGGTTCGGTGCGGAATTTTAATCTACGGGATGGCGCCCGATTCCAAGCCGGAGGGCGCGAACCGGGTCGAGGGGCTGGGTTTTCGTAAGACATTAACCGTCAAAAGCCGGGTCGCGCACCTCAAAACAGTCAAAAAGGGCGAGAGCGTCGGGTATTCCCGCAACTACTTCGCCCGGAAAGATATCTCGGTGGCCACCATCCCGATTGGTTATGCCGACGGATTTTCCCGCCATCTGAGCAATGTGGGAAAAGTTCTGATCTGCGGGCGCTACTGCGACATAATCGGCACAATTTGTATGGACCAGTTTATGGCGGATGTGACCGGTGTGCCGGTCGAAGTCGGCGACGAAGTGGTCATCATCGGCAAAAGCGGCGAAAACCAAATTCTGGCCGAGGACGTAGCCGGGTGGCGGGGAACGATCAATTACGAAGTCGCCGCATGTCTGGCCCAGCGAATCCCCAAATACTATGTCAGGGGAGAAGATGCGTAAAACCGGATAACCGAAAAGCAGAGGGAATTGCGTAAGTTTCGCGCAGTTCCTTTTCGTTTGCCCAGACAAATTCGGGCGGTGTGCACCGGCATTCGATCAGGTAAAAGCGCATATCCCATTGAATGTGGGTGAAGATGTGTGTTTTGTCCGCGGATTTGACTACCCGCGCCGGTGCGGCCGCCCATCCATCAGCCAGCGCAAACGCCTGATCCGCGCTGAGTAGCCCAGACTGGTTGGGGAACTCCCACATTCCGCTGAGCAGCCCGGACTGCTCCCGCCGGCGAATAGCCAGCTTTTCACCGCAAATAAGTATCAGCACGGTGATGGCCTCCCGCCGCCGCGCTTTCTTGCTGCCAGCCACCGGGATTTTGCCGGTCAGCCCGTCCGCATACGCTTTGCAAAGCCCGGACACCGGACAGATCGCGCAGTCCGGAGAACCTCCCGGCAAACAGACGGTTGCGCCCAGTTCCATCAGCCCTTGTGTCAAGTCGCCGGGGTTTGTTTTTGGGTAGATTTTGGCCAGCGCCGCTGTGTAGTCTTTTTTGACGGCCGGCAGCGAAAGTTCCCGCCGGTCGGCTGTGACTCGCGCCATCACCCGCAGCACATTGCCGTCCACCGCCGGGGTGGGCAGGTCGAAGCAGATGGACGCAATCGCCCCGGCCGTATACAGTCCGATCCCCGGCAGGCGCAAAATCTCATCATACTCACGCGGAAAAACCCCGCCGTGCTCGCGGATGATGATTCCTGCCGCTTTGTGTAAGTTTTTTGCCCGGCTGTAATAACCAAGCCCCTCCCAGAGTTTGAGCAGCTGTGTCTCGCTCACGTTTGCGAGCGCGTCAATGGTGGGCAGCTCAGCCAAAAAGCGCAGGTAATACGGGATGGCCGCGCTCACCCGCGTCTGCTGAAGCATAGTCTCAGACAGCCAGACACGGTAAGGTTCCCGGTTTTCCCGCCAGGGCAGATCCCGCTTATTTTGTGTGTACCAGGATGTAACCAATGCCGCGAAATTCTCATTCATGACCATAGTATAACACAAGGGCCGCCCAAACGACAAACAGGAGCGCCATCCCGCCACCTCCATCTAGGTGTGGTCAATACTCAAAATACCCCCGATTCGGCGATTTTTCCGCTATCCTTCGTCAATTTCCCTTGGAATACACAAAGGATTCCTGCGGGAAATTTCCTTGCCTGGCGAAAATATCGCTTCGGCTCGTGTGCATTTCTCGTTATTGACTACAGGTTCTAATACGAGCGCAGAGATCGGAAGGTATTGTATAAGTTCAGCCGGCCATAACCCCACTGGTTATTGGGATATTCGCGGGTTGGGTCGCGGGTACACCCGGCGATCAGATTGACGCGGATTCGGTAAGAGTCAAGTGAAATGTCGTTTTTTTCGACAATCCCCCACTGGAGCATAAGTGCGCATGCGCCGGTTGTGATGGCCGAAGAGACGCTGGTACCGCTCATCACCCCGGGCCCGCCGGGAAAAATACCCGACACTTCGACCCCAGGTGCGACCAGGACAGGCAGGATGCTTGAGAACCGCGACGGCCCTTGAGACGAAAAGGCGGCGAACGAGTCGGTGTGGCTGTCGTAAGCCCCACAGGAGATTACGCCCAGCGTGTTGCCGGGGGTGACGATTGTGTAGTTGGGGGATGGGGATAAAAAAACGGTTTCAGGGTCAATAAAGCCGGTTATCGGCAGCCAGGCATGATAAGTGCCGTCCAAGATCGAGTCGCCGTGTAAAGTGATCGTCCAAATGCCCGGCGTGGCCGAAAGAATCTGAATCCGGGTGACTTGTGACCCGCTCCGCTCGATGGGGTAGATGTACTCGATACGGACGGTAGTGCGCTCTAAGACCAGCTTGTCGGTGTAAACAATGCCTGAACGGGCAGGAATTCGGGAAATTGTTGCACCGGTCGGAGAACGAATGGATACCGACATCCGGTCGGCGGCAAAGTTCCAGATGGACATGTGCACATCCCCGTGACTTGAACCCACCCTCAGTTCAATGTTTTTGGTGTCGCCGTCGCCGGCCAGTCTGCCGTGGGTGTGGTGTTTGGCCTGGCCCTCGTTCCCTGCCGCCGAACAGACTGCCACCCCGATGATGGTAGATATCCGCGAGAGGTAACTTCCAAACGGCAAATACCCGTCATGTCCGCCCGAGTTTGTACCCATTGCAATACAGATTGCTACCGGTCTGCGCAAGGCCAGCGCTTTGTCGATGATGTACTGAACGCCCAGCATAAAGTCGGCGGACGAGAACGCGTTTTCCTGTTCGGGCGGGATGAGAAAACGGGCATAGTCGGACGGACGGGCCCGCTTGAGTTTGACGGCGATGATCTCAGCGTCGGGGGCGGCGCCTGTGTATTCGCCCGGCCCCCGCCCTCCGGCTATGGACGCGAGAAATGTCCCATGGCCAACCGTATCGCGGTGAGGGACAATTTCGTGCGGGTCGGGGGAGCGAAGCGCCTGATCGATCTGCGCGGTGCTGTATTCCGTCCCGAACGGATAGCCGTCCGGCGGGCCGCCACGAATCGTATGGTCCCAAATGTAAAGGATTTTGCTCCCGCCATCCTCATACCGAAAAGCGCTGGATGTGTAGTCAATCCCGGTGTCGATAAAACCGAGCAGAACCCCGCTGCCCATCAGGTTCAGAAAGGGCTGCTGCTGTACCTGGGTAATCCCGGAGTCGGTGAGCTCCTGTGTTCCCATCAAGCCGAGCACGAGGGGATAGGGGACGATGGCGTGGGTGGCGATCTCGCTGACAACTTTGTCTACATTATTTTCCCGGACATAGATGACACTGTACCCGCCGGTCAGCTCTTTTCGGAATAAAATGTTTGGGTTGTTCTCAAGGTAAGATTCAGTGACTGACTCCCGCTCCATCACAAGTGAGACAACGTCAGGATCGTAAAAGATATCTTCCAGGCTCATGGTTACCCCTCATTTCTAACGGTTATATTCGGCCAGCGTCTCCATCGCCGCCCGCAGGCAGAGGGCGCCGTACCCCCAGATCGGGTTGGGATAAGCGACGCCAGGCAAGCGGGACGCGCTCCGCTGCAAAAAGGCCTTGACCCTCTGGCCATAGAGATAATGGTCGTTTGCGCGCACAATTCCCCACTCCATCATCAGGGCACTGGCCCCGGTCACAAAAGGGGCGGCCATGCTGGTGCCGGTAAAGGTATCGTACCCTCCGCCGGCCATCGGCGCGAGAATGCCCACAGCCGGCGCGACCAGGTCGGGTTTGATTCCGACCACCCCGCCCCGCCCCGAAAAGTCGGCGGGCGCGTTAATGGCGGCGTTGTAACCACCTACCGAGATCACCTTTTCGGCCGTTGCCGGCAATGTTAGGGTCGTGTATGGGTCGGGGCGGAGAAAGGCGGTGTCTGCCCCGACTTCATCGATGGTGGGCAGCCAGATGTGAAAGCTGCCCTCTACCACCTGCCGCCCGGTGATCAATAGCCGCCAGACCCCCTGTGGGATGGGCGCGCCGTCCCCGCGTATCTGTATAAATACTTCCTGCCCAAGATTGTAAAAGGATGGCCGGCCGTAGTGAACGACCACCGGCGCGCCTTGCAGCCGGGTTTGGGTGAGCGGAGTTTCCGGCCGCAGGATGCCGGTAGACTGGCCGCCGGGCGCGATCAGTTCGAGGTCAAACGTGTCTGCAAACTGCTTCCAGAGCGCCAGATATACACTGTTTTGTCCGCCCGAAATTGCGAAGGAAGCGTCGATCGTCTGCCCGGTGGACAACTGACCGCTAAAGTGGTGACCGGCAAACCCCTCGTTTCCGGTAGCGGCTACAATCACCGTCTTCCATTGTCCGGCTACCGAGTTGATGTAGGCTTCAAAAAGAGAGCCGCCGCCGTGGGAGCCGTTGTTGGTTCCAAAGCTTAGATTAACCGCGACCGGCATATTCAGCGCGGCGGCCTTATCGGTTATGTATTTGAGGGCGCGCATGATGTCGGTGGTCCGCGCGCTGGTTCCCCGTCCGGCTTCGCCTAACCGAACCACAACCAACCCGGCTTCAGGCGCGGCGCCCAGTTCCAGCCCGCCGCTTGCACGGCCGTTTCCGGCCGCGATTCCGGCCACCGCCGTCCCGTGGCCGACACTGTCCATGGGCGGGATGACGCTGTATGGCTGACCGCTTTGCAAAGCAGCGGTTAGTTGGGCCCCGGTATACTCCACCCCGCGGTTAAAACCGGGCGGCGGTTGGCCGGTTCCCGATTGGTCCCATAAAAAGAGCACGCGGCTCTCGCCGTTTTCGTTAATAAAATCTGGGTGGGTGTAGTCGATGCCCGAGTCAATCGTCCCGACGATCACCCCCTGCCCGCGCAGATGATACCGCCCGGACTGCACCGGTGTGATACAGGCCTGTGACATGCTTTCCCGCAGGGTCAGGCTGACATCCTTGGGCAGTTCGACATACTCGATCTCCATAAAATCGTACAGCCGGGGGATTTGGCCGGGCGGCAATGTGAGGATGGCGAACGAATCGCCCAAAAGCTCGGCGGTGATTCCAAGTGACGCTTCAACAGGGGTAATGTCGCCGCCATATTTGACAATGACCTCCCATAGCCCGGATGCGGGCGCGCCCTCGCCCTCGCCGCCCAGCAGCGCCTCAATTTCCCGGTCGGTCAGCGGGTAATCCGGCATACAATTCCTCCCTCCGGCCAGTCGCCGGCGCCAATGTCGCGCACCCGCAATACAGGTGCGCCTTGTCTGTGTCCAAAGCTTACGCTGCCGCTGTCACTAAGGCCACTAATAAACTTTATGCAAATCGGGCTTGTATCTTGACTAAACCGATAATCAAAAGCGGAGAGCGCACATACAATATAGGTAAACTAAAATAATTGAGGGGATGAGTGAAAGATGCCGTATATACGTGGCCACAACCCAGAATATAGCGAGATCGGGCGGCTTCAGGTTGGGACGCTGGCCGTAGGCCAGGCTAAACCGGCCTCAGGCGCAATTGTTCGCGTCTCAGAGCACGGTCAGCCCGACAACATCATTGAGGAGATGATTTCGGACTCTTCCGGCCGGACACCGACCATCAATTTGCCCGCCCCGCCCATCGACTATTCGATGACCCCAGACCCCGCGCGAATGCCTTACAGTGAATACGACGTGAGCGTGAGTATGGAAGGCTATGAGCCGGTGTACATCGAGGGGGTGCAAATCCTGCCCGAGACAGCGTCTTTTCAGGACGCCAATTTACAGCCGCTGACCGCCGAAAACGCGGCCGACATCATCGCCATCAAAGACCACACACTCTGGGGTGACTTTCCCCCAAAAATTCCCGAGATGGACACAAAGTCGCTGCCGCCCTCCACCGGGCTGGTTGTATTGCCCGAGCCGGTTGTCCCCGAATATGTAATTGTCCACGCGGGTAAACCGGACGACGCGACCGCGCCCAACCACTGGGTACCATTCAGAGACTACATAAAAAACGTGGCCAGCAGCGAGATTTATGCCAACTGGCCGGAAGAGACCATCAAGGCGAATGTGCTGGCCATCCTTTCGTTTACTCTCAACCGCATCTACACCGAGTGGTACCCGTCCAAGGGTTTTGATTTTACCATCACCAACTCGACTGCTTTTGACCACGCGTTCAGCTTTGGCCGCAACATCTTTGAAGAGATTTCCCGGGTGGTGGACGAGATTTTTACCACATTTATTACCCGGCCGAACATCCGCCAGCCGCTGCTCACGCAGTATTGCGACGGCAAACGGGTATCCTGCCCGACCTGGATGACCCAGTGGGGTTCCAAACAAATGGGCGATCAGGGATATAACGCCATCGATATCCTTAAGCGGTTTTACGGCTATGACATATTCTTGATGCAGGCCAAAAAAGTGGCCGGAGTGCCGTCTTCTTACCCTGGCACAGCCCTGCAGATGGGCTCGACCGGCAGCGACGTGCGGGTGATTCAAGAACAGCTCAACGCTATCTCGAACAATTTTCCGGCCATCAAAAAAGTGCGGGTGGACGGCTTGTTCGGCGAAGAGACACGGGTTGCGGTCGAAACTTTTCAAGAGATATTCCGCCTAGCCGCTGACGGGATTGTCGGCTTTAGCACATGGTATAAGATTTCACAAATCTACGTAGCGGTCACGAGAATGGCCGAGTTGAGATAATAACGCAAAGCGCCGGGATGGTTATCCATCCCGGCGCGTGTTTGTTTGGCCGTCAGCTTAAATATCTTTGTACATTGGCCTGATGCTCGTTCCACCCGGCGGCGAAGTGAAAGTTGTCGTCGTTATCCCAAATATAAAAGAAGTAGTCGGTCTGCGCGGGTGAGAGGGCGGCGTGGATGGCGGCCAGGCTGGGGTTCCCGATTGGCCCGGCGGGCAGCCGGGGGACGATATAAGTGTTGTACAAATCGTGAAAACGCGCGGGGCTGCCCTCATAAAAGGGCGCGATATAATCCCGCACATAAAAACTGGTCATGCACATTTGCAGCATCATCCCGGTGTTTAATCGGTTGTGGATGACTGACGCGACCAGAGGCTTGGCCTCGTCGTTGTTTAAGGATTCCCGCTGTACGATAGACGCAATGATGATGATCTCGTCCAGCGTGTAACCGCTCGCGTCGATCGCTGCGTGCAGATCGGCGTCGATTTGTGTCTGCGTATTCTCAAGAATCTGGCGGACAACGGCTGCCGGCGGGTGTCTGGGGTCAATTTCATACTCGCCGGGGAAGAGGTAACCCTCCAACGCAAAGAAGCGGCCGTCACGGGGCAGTGCGGCCAGCAACGGAAAGTCGGTCAGATTGCCTGCCACCGACTGTGCCGCCTCGATGAAATGCCTGGTCGTATAAACATCCATTTCCTCAAGTGCCATCCCGATTTGGGGCAGTGTCGCGCCTGCCGGGATGCTCAGCGTCAGCGTTTCCCGCTCGATCGGTGCGGCGGGAAGTGGGGCAGCCGGCAGTGTCGAGAGGTTTTCGGGTACAGGTAAATCAGCCGACGGAGGGGTGCTGTCAGCCAAACGCCCGGCACAGCCGGACAGGATCAGCAAAGCGATCAAGACCACACAAAATCTTTTCATACCGTTATTCTAAGTCAATTTACCGCCATTGTCAACGCCCTGCCCGATCTTTTTGCCACAGACGGGACAATCCTTGCTTTTCCCGCAAGTATGGGGTATGATAGAGACAGTGATCGATATATTTTTAACAAGCAAAAGGGGATTGTCAAATGAGTAAACGGGTCATTATCTCGCCGATGAAATATGTACAGGGGCCGGGGGAAATGGAAAATCTGGCCGATTACTACAAGGTGTTGGGGTCAAAAAAGGCCTGCATCATCGCCAGCCCGTCCAATATTCGAAACAACAAAGAGAAGATTACCGCCAGCTTTGAGAAAGGCAAAATCCCCTACGAGATCGAAAAGTTCGGCGGCGAGTGCTGTAAGAGCGAGATTGACCGGCTGATCGCGCTGGCCAAAGACGCGGATTGCATCATCGGTGTCGGCGGCGGAAAAGTCATTGACACAGCTAAAGCGGTCGCCTATTACGCGAAGCTGCCGGTTATCATCGCGCCTACCATTGCCTCCACCGACGCGCCTTGCAGCGCGCTGACCGTTCTTTACAAAGAAGACGGCACATTTGAAGAGTACCTGCTTCTCCCCGCCAACCCCAACTGTGTATTGGTCGACACCGCCATTGTGGCAAAAGCGCCTGCCCGCCTGCTGGTTGCCGGGATGGGCGACGCGCTGGCGACTTACTTTGAAGCCCGCGCGGCTGTATCGACCAACAGCATTGCGATGGCCGGCGGCCTGACTTCCATATCCGCGATGGCGCTGGCTGAGCTGTGTTACGAAACGCTGCTGGCTGACGGCCTCAAAGCAAAACTCTCGATGGAGGCGGGCGTCAGCTCCCGCGCGGTCGAAAACATTGTCGAGGCCAACACATTCCTGTCCGGGATCGGTTTTGAGAGCGGCGGGTTGGGCGCTGCTCATTCGGTGCACAACGGCTTGACGGTTTTGCCCGACACCCACGATGTCTACCACGGCGAAAAGGTATCTTTCGGTGTGCTGACCCAGCTGGTACTCGAAAACGCAGACATGGACGAGATCACTGAAGTCATCGATTTCTGCCAATCGGTCGGACTGGCCACCACTTTCGCCCAGCTCGGGATCAAAGACCCCACCCCCGAAAAGCTGATGGCCGTGGCCAAAGCAGCCACCGCCCCCGGTGAGACCATCCACAATATGCCTTTTGAAGTTACTGCTGATTTGGTTTACAGCGCGATGGTCGTGGCCGATAAATTGGGCGCTTAGCACAAACGAAGATGATAAAACAATGTCTGTGGACCCAAAGCCAGCGGGCATTTTGTCTGGTTTGTATCTTAAAAAACTGTATAGAGCGCACAGTTTTTGAGTCCGTTCGTTTACACTCTTGTCATTCATTATAGGCTGTGATATACTATACAAAGATAGAAGTGGTGCGGGTTTGCGGCCAAAAAACGCGGACTATGTACCCGCTTCGCAATGAAACTGGAGGTAATGTAAATGACAGAGACTATGCCCAGCATAAAAACCGCGCTGCCCGGGCCGAAGTCGGCTGAACTGCTTAAGCTTTACAACCAATATGTGGCCCAAGGCGTTTCGCACTCGACCAACCTGTTTGCGGCTGAGGCTCAGGGCGCGCTGATCAAAGACGTAGACGGCAACGTGTTCCTGGATTTCGCCACCGGTATCGGGGTAGCCACTGTCGGCCACTGCCCCCCCGAAGTGGTGGACGCCATTTCGGCACAGGCCGGTAAGTTCATTCACACTTCCTCCAACATTGTGATGTACGAGTCTTATGCCCGCGTCTGTGAAAAACTGGCTAAGATTGCCCCCGTGCCGGACGCCAAGTGTATGCTGGTAAACTCGGGTGCGGAAGCGGTCGAGAACGCCGTCAAAATCGCCCGAAAATTCACCGGTCGCCCCGGTGTTGTCACGCTCGAAGGCGCGTTCCACGGCAGAACCATCTTCGCGCTGGGCATGACTTCTAAAGTCAAGCCGTACAAGTTTGGCTTCGGCCCGTTCCCCGGCGACCAGTACAAAATCCCCTGCCCCAACCTTTACCGGAAAGACGTCGAGATGCCGGACGACGACTACGCGGTGTATTGCGCCCAAGTGTTCGAAGATATGCTTGAGACCAGCCTTTCCCCGGATATGATTGCCTGCGTGGTCATCGAGCCGGTACAGGGCGAGGGCGGCATGATCCCGATCCCCAAAGCTTATCTGAAAAAAATGCGGGAGATTTGCACCAAACACGGTATTGTCATGGTCATCGACGAGATTCAGTCGGGTATTGCCCGAACCGGTACCATGTACGCGGCCGAACAGCTCGACGTACAGCCTGACCTGATGACTTCTGCCAAAGCGCTGGCCGGCGGACTGCCCCTTTCGGCGGTTATCGGACGCAAAGAGATTATGGACGCCTCCCATGTCGGCGGCATCGGCGGAACTTACTCGGGCAACCCGGTTGCCTGCGCGTCGGCCGTCGCGGTCCTTGACTATGTCGAGAAGAACGACCTTTGCGGAAAAGCGGCCAAACTGGGCGACTACCTCAGAGGCCGTGTCCTGAAGATGATGGATACTCACGAGTGCATCGGCAATGTCCGCGGGATGGGCGCTATGCTGGGCGTCGAGTTCGTCAAAGACCGCGGCACAAAAGAACCCAACAAAGAGATCATCGGCAAAATCACAGCGGCGGCGCTTCAAGAAGGCGTTATCTTCCTGAGCGCGGGCACATTGGGCAACGTCATCCGCTTCCTGCCGGCGGTCACCATGAACGACGAGCAGGCCAAGTTTGGGATGGATGTTTTCGAAAAAGCGGTCAAAGCGGCTTGCGGCTGCAAATAACTTGCCGTACACCCAAAACTCCCGGTAACCGCCGGGAGTTTTGTTGTCGGACAGCGTCCGGACAAGGCAAAGGGAATTGACAAACGCCAGCGTTCACGCTATAGTTTGAGAGACATTGATCTCATGTCGGCTGCATACCATTAACGTAAATGTTCACGATTACAAACCGGCGAAATACCGCGGACAAATAACATCGCGCCTCCACAAACGTGTGCGCGCGATATCAGAATCTGTATTCGATAACGGGAAATACGCACAAGCCGGAGCGGTTTTTTCGCTGGGCAAGGAGATTTTTTGCAGGGATACTTTGTGTATTCCAAGGGAAAAATTGACGAGGCATAACGGGAAAGCCGCCGGATCGGGAGCGTTTTGCGTATTGAATACAGGTTCTCACTGTCGGCGGCTGGCCGGGAGGGGGTAAGACATGTCGAAGATTGCTAAAAACTTGACTGATCTGATTGGGAAAACGCCACTGCTTGAACTGGGCGGATACACAAAACAGCAGAAGATCGGGGCGACTTTGCTCGCCAAGCTGGAATTCTACAATCCGGCGGGCAGCGTGAAAGACCGGGTGGCCAAAGCGATGATCGAACAAGCCGAGCAATCAGGTGAGCTGGGGCCCGAATCTGTCATCGTCGAGCCGACCAGCGGGAACACCGGGATTGGCCTGGCGGCCGTAGCCGCCGCACGGGGTTACCGGGTGATTTTGACCATGCCTGAAACTATGAGCATTGAGCGCCGAAAGATGCTGAGCGCCTACGGGGCGGAACTGGTTTTGACCGAAGGGGCGAAAGGGATGCGCGGCGCGATTGAAAAAGCACAGGCGCTGGCCGGCGAAATCCCCGGTGCGGTTCTGCCCGGACAATTCACCAACCTGGCCAACCCGGCCGCCCACCGCGCGACCACAGGCCCTGAAATTTGGGAAGACACCGATGGCAAAGTGGATGTCTTTGTGGCCGGCGTGGGCACGGGCGGAACGATCACCGGGGCGGGCGAATATCTAAAATCCAAGAACCCAAAGCTGGAAATCATCGCGGTTGAGCCGTTTGACTCGCCTGTCCTCTCCCAGGGCAAAGCGGGCCCGCACAAGATTCAAGGGATCGGTGCGGGGTTTATACCCGAAATTCTGAACACCGGGGTCTACGACAAAGTCGTAAAAGTCAAAAGCGAAGACGCGTTCCAGACCGGGCGGGAGCTGGCCAGGACTGAGGGGATACTGGTCGGAATCTCGTCGGGTGCGGCGGTTTGGGCGGCCGGCCGGCTGGCCAAAGAGCCTGGGTATGCCGGTAAGACCTTTGTGGTCGTTCTGCCGGATGGCGGGGAGAGGTATCTCTCCACTCCGTTGTTTGAGGGCTAGTGTTCGCCTGAATGGTTTGCTGCTGCATAAATACGCGTGCAGGCGGCTAAGCGGCCAGAAAAACATTGCCAAAGCACCCCATTAATGATATACTGTGCTAAATGCTAATCAATCGCAAAGGAGAATTTGAAAATGGCTGAATTAAAAGGGACAAAAACCGAAAAGAATTTGTGGGATGCGTTTGCGGGCGAATCGATGGCTCGCAACAAGTACACCTACTACGCATCCAAGGCCAAAAAAGAGGGATTTGAACAGATTGCCGCTTTCTTTGCCGAGACCGCGCACAACGAGATGGAACATGCCAAAATGTGGTTTAAGCTGCTGCACGGCGGAGAGATCGGCGGTACCGAAGAAAACCTGGGCGCCGCGGCTGAGGGCGAAAACTTTGAGTGGACCGACATGTACGCCCGGATGGCCAAAGAAGCCAAAGAAGAGGGATTTAACGAGATCGCTGTCCTCTTTGATTTGGTAGGCAAAGTCGAAAAGTCGCACGAAGAGCGTTACCTCAAGCTCCAAGCCAACGTTAAAAACGGCGAAGTTTTTGCCAAAAACGAAAAGGACGTTTGGATTTGCCGGAATTGCGGCCATCTGGTCGACGGCGCAAAAGCACCCCAGCTCTGCCCGACCTGCGCACATCCCCAAGCTTACTTCGAACTGCGTGCAGTCAATTATTAAGCAATAATCGTTTGCGTCGCTCGCCCTGTGAAAGTTACTCTTTTGCAGGGCGATACGTCTATCCGGCCACATTGATACAGCCTCAAAATTCGAGAGGAGCAGACAATATGAGAAACGTGACAGTCGCCGCGACCCAGATGCCCAGCGGAAAGAACAACATCGACCTCGGCGAAAAATTGGTCCGGGACGCTGCCAGAGCGGGTGCGAACATCATTTTACTGCAAGAGCTGTTAGAGGGTGACTACTTCTGTCAAAAACAAAAAGAGCAGTACTTTTCTCTGGCCACCACATTGGATGAGAATCCGGCCGTGCGCCGCTTTTCGGCGGTGGCAAAAGAGCTGGGCGTGGTGCTTCCCATCAGCTTTTTTGAGCGGTGTAACAATGCCTATTACAATACGCTGGCTTATATCGACGCCGACGGAAAAATTCTCGGCTGTTACCGCAAATCGCATATTCCGGATGGTCCCGGCTATTCTGAAAAGTTTTACTTCAACCCCGGCGACACCGGGTTTTTAGTCTTTGACACCGCGTTCGGCCGGATTGGCAGCGGCGTCTGCTGGGATCAGTGGTTCCCTGAGTGTGCGCGGGTTCTGGCCCTGCGCGGTGCGGAGCTGATCTTCTACCCGACCGCAATCGGCTCCGAGCCCCACGACGCGGCCGTTACCTCCCGCGATCATTGGCAGCTGACCATGCAGGGGCACTCGGCCGCCAACCTCACACCGGTCATCGCCTCCAACCGGATCGGCAAAGAGGCTGAAGACGACTGGGAAATCACCTTCTACGGCTCGTCCTTTATCACGGACAACAAGGGCAGGAAAGTTGCCGAGATGGACGAAGCCACCACCGGATTCATCACCGCCGCCTTCGACCTGGATGAGTTGCAACTGGCCAGGCGGACCTGGGGCGTTTTCCGCGATCGCAGAACCGAGCTATATACTCCTCTATTAACTCTTGACGGCTCGACGCGTAAACATGGCCACAAGTAATCACACAACACAGTAAAGCGAAAAATTTATTGCCAGAAAGTCATAAAATTTTAAAAAAAAATATGATTCGTAAAATTATTGATCATATAAAGGTTTGTTGAAAACGTTCAGTCACAAAAACTTGACAAGCTTCAAAATGTCATAACATTATAATGTGATTTAAATTATATAATTGATAGTACAATTATATATTATATTCGAGTTTGATTAACATAGTTAAACGATATCACACTTAATATAAACCGTGAAGTGGCAGGGAAAGAAGAGGTAAGCAAGCCGCTGTGAAATCACTTTGATGAAAGTCATAAAAACACCGCTATCTGATTGATAGCGGTGTTATATCTTTATAATTGTACCAAATATGACTTATTTAAAAGTCACGAAATTGTAATGCCTGTTGCTTCGCTGTACTCAGTTTGGGTAGAAATCTGTTCGAATTCGCTGTGAACCTTTAGGAATAAGTCGGTCAGGTTGGGGTCAAAGTGGACGCCGCGATTAGATCGTATGATGGTGACGGCCTGAGAATGTGGAAAAGCTTTCTTGTACGGCCGGTTGGTGACCAATGCATCATAGACGTCGGCGATGGCCATAATCCGCCCGAGCAGTGGGATTTCCTCGCCCTTCAGGCCGTTCGGGTAGCCGGTGCCATCCCATTTTTCATGGTGAGATGCCGAAAAGATTCGCGCGTATTCCAGAAAGTCGCTGTCCGGTGTGTTTTTTTGCATCCGGGCCAGAATCCGTTCACCGGTGGTGGTGTGGGCCTTCATCTCCTCAAACTCAGACGTGGTGAGCAGGCCGGGTTTGAGCAAGATTGAGTCCTTGATCGAGATTTTGCCCACGTCGTGCAGTTGTGAGGACTGTACAACCAGATCCTGATCCATCTGCGAAATTTCGGCTGTGTAAACATCGTGTTGTTTCATCGCGTCGATCAAAACCTTGATAAATTGTTGGGTGCGCTCGACGTGGTGGCCGGTTTGGATGTCACGGTGTTCAACCAGCTCTGCCATTGTTTTGAGCACCGCGTTTTTTAGTGAGATGCTTTCCTGAATTTTTTCGGCGACCATTCGCTCGAGGTTGCTGTTGTAGTCAATTAGCTTATGCTTTTGTGACTCGACCAGCAGGTGGAGCTCGATCCTTTTGCGGAGCAGCGGCGGCGAAAATGGCTTGGTTATGTAGTCGACGGCGCCAAGAGTCAGGCCGTGCAGCTCGGTCTCCTCGCTGCTCAGCGCGGTCAGGAAGATGACGGGCAAGTCCGCGGTTTTTGAGTTCTTTTTTAGCTGCTCAAGAACTTGATATCCGCCCATCCCGGGCATTTCTACATCCAACAAGATCAGGTCGGGGGTGAGTTTTTCCAAGATTTTGAACAGCCGCTCGCCTGAGCTCAAGGTAAAGACGCTGTACAAATCGGAAAGCGCGCTCTTGCCCATGATCAAGTTTGTTTCGTTGTCGTCCACCAGAAAAATCGTTTTTCGCGAAGCGCTCATCGACAAAATACTCCTTGGTTATTCTTTCGTCGGCCAGAGGAGCAAGGCAACAATAAAGGTAAAAGTGTTAATTAGCGCAATCAGTCTAGCATTTCCCGTGCTGTTTGTCAATGCGAAAGATGTCGAGCAAAGCAGAAATGGGCGGATATTTCTTCTCGCGCGTGACTGCCCGCGGCCGGATTTGTTGACATATTTCGGATGCGGTGCTATGATACCTAGTATCGTGGGCGGCACTGCATAGCCCGTGATACATTATCGGAAAGGGAGGAACCATCATGGCAAAGCAAGTGCCCTACAAGATTTATCTTTCTGAAAGCGAGCTGCCCAAACGATGGTATAACCTTCGCGCCGATATGAAAGAAAAACGCGACCCTATCCTCAACCCTGGCACAGGCAAGCCGGTCACAGCGGACGAACTCAGCCAGATACTCGTCACTGAGCTGGCGAATCAAGAAATGGACGTTACAAACCGCTACATCGACATCCCGGAAGAGATTCAGTCTTTCTATCGGATGTACCGCCCGTCTCCGCTTGTCCGAGCCTACTGCCTGGAGAAAGCGCTGGACACGCCGGCTCATATCTTTTATAAGTTTGAGGGCGGCAACACCTCCGGCTCACATAAGCTCAATTCAGCAGCCGCGCAGGTCTATTACGCCAAGCATCAGGGCCTGACCCACCTGACCACCGAAACCGGGGCCGGACAGTGGGGTACCGCGCTTTCCATGGCCTGCGGGTTCTTTGACATCGACCTCAAAGTGTACATGGTCAAAGCGAGCGCCAATCAAAAACCCTACCGCAAAGCGGTGATGGAAACTTTCGGCGCACACGTCACCCCTTCCCCCTCCAACACCACGCGGGTCGGGCGGCAGATCCTCTCAAAAGACCCCACCACCGGCGGCAGTCTGGGCTGTGCCATCTCCGAGGCCATTGAGACGGCCACGCTGACCGACAACTGCCGGTATGTGCTGGGCAGTGTGCTCGACCACGTAGCGCTTCATCAAAGTGTGATCGGCCTTGAGGCCAAAGCCGCGTTTGAACAGTACGATCTTTACCCCGACATCATCATCGGTTGCGCGGGCGGCGGCTCCAACCTGGCCGGGCTGATCGCCCCGTTTATGGGGGATAAGCTGGCCGGCAAACGAAACCCGTACTTTATCGCGGCCGAACCGGCCTCCTGCCCGTCTATGAGCCGTGGGCGCTACGCCTACGATTTCGGGGATATCGGCCGGACTACGCCGCTGATGAAAATGTACACGCTGGGCTCCGGATTTATCCCATCCCCCAACCACGCGGGCGGTTTGCGCTACCATGGGATGAGCCCGATTGTCTCCAAACTCTACCACGACGGGCATCTGGATGAAGCCAGGGCGGTTGAGCAGACCCGCGTCTTTGAAGCGGCCTGCACCTTCGCCAAACACGAGGGGACGCTGGTTGCGCCCGAATCTGCCCACGCCATCCGGGTGGCCATGGACGAGGCAATAAAATGCCGTGAGACCGGGCAGGCGAAGACCATCCTCTTTGGCCTAAGCGGCACCGGCTACTTTGACCTGGCCGCCTACATGGAGTACCAAAATGGCCAGATGACCGACTTTATCCCCACAGATGAGGATTTAGAGCGGGGGCTTGCCAGTTTGCCGATTCTGCCGAAGTAACCCAAACAATCACAAAAGGGCGCCGATTACGGTGCCCTTTGTCGTTGGTCAGTTCTTCATGCCGGTCATCACGATCCCCTCAACCAGGTACTTTTGGCCGATGATATAGATGATCAGGCCGGGGATGATCGCGAGCACAGCGGCGACCATAGTCAAGTTCCAGACCGTGCCGAACGAGCCGGAAAAGACCCGCAGACCAAGCGCCATAGTGGCCATTTCGGGGTCGGAAAGGTAGATGGTCTGGGTTAAGATATCATTCCAAATCTGCATGAAGATAAAGATACCGACCACCATGATGGCGGGCTTGATGGCCGGTATTATGATCATCCCCAAAATCCGCAGCCGCCCTGCCCCGTCGATCATGGCGGCCTCGTCCAGCTCCCGCGGGATGGTCAGGATAAACTGGCGCATCAAAAAGATATTGAACGCCCCGCCCCCGCAAACCCAGGGCAAAATCAGCGGCAGGAACGAGTTGGACATATCAAAGAAACTGGTCCAGACAATAAAGATCGGGATCAAGGTGACCATAGGCGGCAAAAGCATAGACGCGATACACAGCCCGAAGATGAACTTTTTGCCCCTGAAGCGGAAGCGGGCGAACGAATAGCCGCAAAGGATGGCTGTACCCGTACCCAAGACAACGGACGGGACGGCAATAATCAGCGTGTTGCGCAGATACAGGAAGAAGTGGAAGGATTCAAGCGCGAGAGGGTAGTTCGAGAACCGCCAGCGGCTGGGGAAAAAGGACATGGTCGCGACTTCGGGCAAAGTCATCAGCGAAGAGCGGATTATCCACCAGATGGGCAGGAGGACAACGGCTGAAAACAAAACCAAAACCCCGAAGATGACCACAGTTGAGACCCGCCGGTCATTCTTGTGCGCGCCGGCCAAAGCGAGAGCCGGTATCAGGAAAAAGACAATCATTGGCCAGGCCAGCGCGTGGCCGAGTGTACCGGCCGTGAAAAAGAAGAGGGTCAGCGTAAGTCCAAACCCGATCACCCCGAAGACGCCCAGCATCCGCGCTTTTTTGACATCCGCGCAGAACTTGAGGCAAAGCAGCCCGCTTGCCAGCTGGATCAAAGCAAAAATCAGGACAAAAGTAAAGTAAACATCGATCGCCCGTCCGGTCGGCAAGAGGGTGGCGCGGTCGGTGTCGGCGTGGGCCTCGGTGAGCGCGAGAGCGTTGACCGCGCCCCTGAGCGTGTCGGCCACCGCGTCGACTTCAACCTGGGAGGCAACCCCATCGGCCGCTGTGATCCTCGCGACCCGCAGCGCGGCCTGCATCTCATCCCAGGATTCACTTGTCCAGATCGGTACGCTGACAGGATCCCCGGATACCGGGTGGATCTCTTCGGTCACTTCGGGAATGGACATGGCGTCGGTGATGGTGGCCTCTAAATATATGGTGCCGGTGATGTCCACCCCGGCCAGCCCCAGCCCGCCAAATCCAAAGGCAAGCAAAGCCAGCGCAATCAGCAGGGCACCCGAAATCTTTAGCAGCCCCTTGCCGGGGGTCGGTGCTTTGCGTTCACTGCTCATTTCGGCTCACCCCCCTCATAAAACAGCCAGGATTTCGATGTCAGGAACAATATTGCGGTAAAGATACCGACCAGGATAAAAAAGATGAACGACAAAGCGTTTGCCCGGCCCATAAAGCTGTTCATGAACCCTTCGCGGTACATGGTAAATGTCATAAATAAGTAGGATTCAGGGACAATCCCCCGCCCGGCCGAGCCGCCGGAGGCCATGATGAGTGAGGGCACAAACACCTGCATATGTGTGACCAAGCTCATCAGCATGTTGTAAAAGATGATCGGGGTCATACAGGGGATGGTGATTTTCCAGAAGCGCTGCCAGGCGTTTGCGCCGTCGATTTCGGCAGCTTCTTGATAAACCCGCGGCACGTTGCCAAGCCCGGCCATCTTGATGACGATAATGTTTCCGCTCGCCCAAACGGCAACGATTGCCAAGGCGGGGATGATGGTTGTGTTGTCCATTAAAAAATGGGTTCGGCTGCCACCCAACATATTGATGATCGAGTTGATCGGCCCTTCCCACGAGTAGAGCAGCCGCCAGATCATAAACGAAGCGATGACCGGCATGATAAACGGCAGGTAAAAGATCGTCCGGAAGACCGTGCGCCCGGGCATCTTTCGGTTGAGAAGCAGGGCGATGAGCATCGAGTAGACCATCCCGATTGCCACGGTTATGAACGCGTAGACAATCGTTACCCGAATCGAAGTCCAGAAGAAAAAGTTTTCGGTAAACAGATGGGTATAATTGGCGAAGCCGGCAAAGCGCGGCGCGCCGGGAATCCGCCATTCAAACAACGAGAGCACAAAAACCGAAATCAGCGGTATGTAAGTGATCAGGGTAAGCCCGAGAAAAGCCGGAATTAGGAACAGTTTGGCCGCCCTGGCTTCACTGCGGTCGGCTCTGCCCGGCCGAAAATCGTTCTTGGCCGAGCCGTGCAGCAACAGGATGGTGCCGGCATAACAGGAGACCGCAAACCAGATAAACGAAAACCCCGCGATAAAAAAGACCGAAAACGCGGTGATCAAGATCACAAGCCAGAGGTCGATCTTGCCGAGCAGGCCGAGTGTGGGCGCGGCCGGGATGCTGTCGGCGTACTTGCAGCTCCAAACCGCGATAAACAGGCGGTAAAGGGCGAATCCAATCAGAAAGGCGTGAAAGACAGGCATCGCGCCGGGCGGCGCGACGTGGGTCATCAATGCCCGCGCAAAGATAAAGCCCTCCGGCCGAATGGACGCAAGAAACCCTGAGCCGGTCAGCCCGAGGATCCCCACAAGTGCGCTCGCGCCGGCGGATGCCAGATATAGAACCCCTGTCACTTTTAATATTTTTGTCGCTGGTGCGGTCATTGGGTTCACACCCTCCTAAACTTTGAATCGAAATAAGGGGCGGCGCCCGCCCGAAAACTTCGCGCGGGCGCCGCATAATGTTAGCGGATTAGCCTCTGATCGCCGCGGTCAGGGCACTCATACCGCCAGAGATCGCTTGTTCAGCTGTCTGCGAGCCATCCCATACCGGGGCTAGAACAGTGCCGAGAACATCCAAAAATACGTCGGTGTTGTTGACCCAGTACCAGGCCGCCGAGTGGACGACGGGGGAAAGCGAGTACTCGATGGCGGCTGCACGGTAGTCTTCAAAAGCCGGGAAGTTTTGGCTTGCGCGGCCGGGGTAGTCGTTGTCGGCCCAGCGGCGCATAAGGCTTTCGTCGGAGTACCATTCATGGAAGATCGGCATCCAGATGCCGCCTTCGACCAGATTCCAGGCGTTTGTGGGCTGTGCGTACCAGGCCAGCCAGATGTTGGCGGCTTCCGGGTTGGGGGAGGTCGCGAACGCGACGTTTACGCCTGCGGTGGCAATGGTGGCCTGACCGGCCATGCGGGGGAGTACGCCGATGCTGAAGTCCAGCCCGTGCTCGGCTCTTGCGCCGCCCAGCCATACGCCGTTCGACCAGCCGCCGTTTATGGCCATTGCTGTGTCTTCAACCAGCCAGGTATCGATTGTGCCTTCATTTGTACCGAATTGGGGGGAAACCCCGTGAACCAGGTGGAGGTCGGCGATCATTTGCATAGCTTCAACCGAAGCGGCCTGGTCGATGATTACGCTGGAAGGATCATTGGGATCAAACCAGCCGCCGTTGTTGGCCAGCGCCCAGGTCTCGAGCATCCAGGAGGCGTTGTAGAAGCGAATCCCCCATTGTACGACATTGTTGCGATCAAAGCCCGCGTCGTGGGCGTCTCTGCCGGCCGAGTCGAGGGTCAGGGATTTCGCTACGTCGATGAACTCGTCCCAGGTCCAAGCTTGCTGCCAATCTTTTGGCGGGCGGGCAACGCCGGCCGCTTCAAATTTTTCGATGTCGTAGAAGAGCTGAACCAAGTTGTTACAGACCGAGTAAGCAAGCACCTGGCCTTCCCAGCGGAAACCGAGGTGATCGAGCGGGGTGTCGCCGACCGCCTCGATGATGGCGGCGGTGTCGGCCGGGAGCAGGACGCCGCGCTCAGCCCAAGGCATAACCATCGGCTCAGCCATGATCGCGGTGTCGGGCAGTGTGCCGGCTGCCGCCATGGTGTTCATCCAGGTTTCGTACTCGCCGCGGTCAACCTGAATGATTTCAACCGTGATCCAGGGAAACTCAAGGTTAAAGTTTTGAATGACTTCTTCGAGGGTTGCGACTTCCGCGTTGTCCCCCCACATGGCGTATGTAATGGTTACCGGGGTTTGGTCCAGGGTGTCCGGGTCAGGCACTTCTCCGCCCGCAGTGGGGGTGGCCGGTGCTTGAGGGGCGGCCGGCGCCGTTCCTCCGTTTCCACATGCGGCCAAAACCAGCAGCAACACAAGACATAGGCTGACGAGCGCTTTGAGCCTGATATGTTTTTTCATAGTAAATGTTCCTCCATCGTTTTTTATATTGGGACAGCCCGGTTGGCTGAGAACCCCGTAAGTTGCGTGAATGTCCGAATCGATTTTTCCTGCCTGTGATATAAATATGCCGCCCCGCAGGCGGATACTACGCCGGCCTAAACCTTTGCCACCGTGCCGCCGGGGATAATCCGGCTGGGCAGAACTATGTTTCGCCCTTTTGCCTTTTTGCTGCCCGGCTCAAGCTGGGCGACCGCCAGCTGTGCGGCCGCAAATCCGATCCCTTTTAAGTCGATCTCGACCGTTGTCAGCCGCGGCCAGACGAAACGGGATACTTCGCGGTTGTCAAACCCCATCACCGAGATGTCTTCGGGCAGCCGCAGGCCGGCATCGCGGATGGCGTCCATCGCGCCGATCGCCATCAAGTCATTCATGGCAAAAACAGCGGTGGGCAGATTGTCTTTTTCGTGCTCCAGCAAATCTTTCATGCAGGAGTAACCGGTTTCGCGTTCCCAGTCGCCGTTTTTGACCAGAGCGCCATCCAGCACAAGACCGGCGTCTTTAAAGGCGCTGAGCACCCCGCGCATCCGCAGCTGGGCGGGGGATGTGTGCGCAAGCCCGGTGATCACCGCGATCCGCCTGTGCCCTGCGTCAAACAGGTAACGGACCGCATCGGCGGACGCCTGTTCATTCTCGTAAGTAACCGAGCAGGTGTGGCTGTCTTTGGCGGTGGAGTAAGCAATGATGATCGGCTTGCCCAGGTCGGTGATGATCCCCGAGATATCCCGGTCAAACATACCCACATAGATGACCGCGTCCACCCGCGCGCCAAACACCAAAAGCGAGAGCGCCTTGCTGATCTTGTCTTTTTGCTGAACAATCTGATCGTACCGGTTAAACAGGCTGCCCAGCATCCGCAAGTCGTTGAGCAGGATGTTGTAGCCCGACTGCTCAACGTGCTCAGAAATCCCGTTGATTATGTGGGAAGTCGAAAAACCAAGAATGTCTTCGACCAGGACGCCGATGTTGTTGGTCTTTTTTGTCCGCAGGCTTTTGGCTACCTGATTGGGCTGGTAACCGGTCTGCTTGATCGCCTCAATCACCCTTTGCCGTTTTTCAGGCAGGACCGGCTTTGTGCCGTTGATTACGTAAGAAACGGTAGCGGTCGACACCCTCGCGATCGTTGCCACATCTTTAATTGTCAACAGCGACCACCACCCCTATATCTAAACGATTAGCCAGTTTGCAAATAAAAATGCGATACAATCGCAAAAGTCTTAAAAACAGCCTTGTTTTTATTGCCTTTATCATATAGCGAATCTATGCGTTTGTCAATATCTTTTATAAATTTTTCTAAATGAAGATGCGTTTTGTTGTATTTAAATAAATCGCCCGTGATATATTTGTAGTAATTACCATTTATTTAGTCGTTTAGATGAAGTATAAACCGATAGATTTAAAAGCAGGCAACAAATAAACTGTCACATACACAACAAAACGCGCCTCATAAATTGGAGGCGCGTTCTGGATGCGGGCGGTCTGCCGCTGGTGAGCCATCGGGGACTCGAACCCCGGGCCCTCTGATTAAAAGTCAGATGCTCTACCGGCTGAGCTAATGGCTCCCACTTGTCTTTGGCAAGCAAGTACATATGATACCCTAGAAGCGAGTGGTTGTCAAGCGGTTTGTGCAAAAAAACGCGCAAAGTGTACCTGAAAGCGCGTCAAATGCCATTTTTCAAGGTTTTTTTTAGAAACAAAGTTCGCGATTGCAAAATACCTGTCAACTGTGGTATAATGTCTAGTGAAAGATTTTCAGCGTCATATTTGGGCGCGAGCAAACATGTGACCAAGCGCAGACTGCCCTTAATGTATTATATCAAACGGCATGATCAAGCCGTCAGCTATACAGTTTTGCTTCATAAGACATTCTCAAAAGAAAGACGAAATAATTTCTCCGCGCTGTGTGCGTGTGCGTCTGTTTAAAGAAAAAGAACAAAGGCTGGTGTGTATCGATGAGCAGTGGTAACGAGCAAATGATGGAAATGTTCCTGTTCGAGATGTCCTCGCTGCTGGAACAACTCGATGAGGTGTTGCTGACATCTGAAAAGAATCAAACCCTGACCGAAGATTCGGTCAATGAAGTTTTTCGCATCATGCACACAATCAAGGGCTCAGCCGCCATGATGGAGCTGGATCTGATCGCCTCGGTCACCCACAAGCTGGAGGACAGCTTCTTCCACATTCGGGACAACGGGATTGACCAGGGGCACTTTACTGAGCTTTTCGACTTGATGTTGGATGCCACCGACTTCCTGAAAGGCCAGCTGCAGGCCATTCAAGACGGCGAAGAGCTTGCGACCGACAGCGACCTGATCCCCAGAACTGAAGCGTTCTTTATCGTCCTCACAGGCGAGGGTAAACCGGACGCACCCGCACAGCCTGCGCCCTCTGTCCCGGCCGAGAGTGCCGGGCGGGCCGCGGCCGAACCCGGCGGCGATGGGGCGATGCAGTTTGAAATTTGGTTTGAAGACGACTGTGGGATGGAGAGCCTGCGTGCGTTTATTCTGGTGACCACCTTAAATGCCAGCTGCAACGTGATCTCGTATGATCCGCCCGATATAGAAAGCAACTCCGAGACCTCCCAGTTTATTATGGAAAACGGGTTTGTCGTAAACCTAGAAAGTGATTTGACAAGTACGCAGGTGCGGGAGATCATCGAATCGACACCGTATGTCAAGACAGTCGCCCTGGTGGGCGGCGAGGACAGCCCGGGCGAAACGGCCGCCGAGACAGAGCCGGCCGCCGGGGATATTTCCGGTCAAAAATTCGACGTGCTGGTTCGCTTTGAAGACGATTGCGGTATGGAAAACCTGCGCGCGTTCATGTTGGTCAACTCGCTGCGCTCCAGCTGTAAGATCGCTTCTTACCTCCCGCCGGACATTGAGAACAACCCGGCCACCGCCGATATCATCAAGCGGGACGGCCTGGCCATCTCACTCGAGACCCCGATGCCCACGAGCGAGCTGCAAAGTACAATCGAGAGCGCGATGTACGTGAAATCGGCCGCCCTGACTGAAATCGAAACCGCGCCGGCCAAGCCGGAGCCGCCCGCGCCGACAGCCGAAAGTGCCCCGGCGGCAGTGGACACGGCGCCCGCGCCCGACCAAGACAAAGCCGCGGCTGTCAAAGCCCCGCCCAAACCGGCGGTGGCGGCAAAAGCGCCCATCAAACAGAGCCTGATCAGCGTGAGCCTGGACAAGCTGGATAAGCTGATGGATCTGATGGGCGAGCTGGTAATTACCGAGTCTATGGTTGTTCGCTCACCCGACCTTAAAGGTCTGACCAAAATGGATAACTTCCAAAAGGCGGAAAGACAGCTGCGCAAGCTGACCGATGAGTTGCAAGACATGGTAATGAGTATCCGGATGATTCCGATCGCCGGCACTTTCCAAAAACATCAGCGAACTGTCCGCGACATGTGCAAGGCGCTGAGCAAAGAGTGTGAGCTGGTCACGATGGGTGAAGAGACCGACATTGACAAGACGATTATAGACGGCATTTCCGACCCGATCATGCACCTTGTCCGAAACGCGATGGACCACGGCATTGAGACCCCCGACGTGCGCACCGCGGCCGGAAAGCCGGCCAAGGGCACAATCACCCTTTCGGCCCAAAACACAGGCGGCGAAATCCTGATCACCATTTCGGACGACGGCAAAGGGCTGGACGCCGACTTCCTGCTCGAAAAGGCAAAGAAGAACGGCATCCTGACCAAACCGGCCAGTGAGTACAGCGAAAAAGAAGCTTTCATGCTCCTGTGCGCACCCGGATTTTCGACCAAAGAAGTGGTCACTGAATTCTCCGGGCGCGGCGTTGGGATGGACGTAGTCAAGAAGAACATCGAGAAGGTAGGCGGCACGGTCACCATCGAGAGCAAAAAGGGTTACGGTTCAAGCGTCTTCTTAAAGATTCCTCTCACCCTGGCCATTGTGGACGGGATGGATATCTCGGTTGGCAACGGGAACTACACCCTGCAGATCACCGCCATCAATGAAAGCTTTAAGGCGACTAAAGACCAGGTGATTGTGGATACGGACGGAAACGAGATGATCGTCATTCGCGGGGACGTCTACCCGATCGTCCGGCTGCATAACCTGTACGGGGTGCCTGATTGCATCACCGACATCGAAGAGGGAATTATGATCTGGGTACAGAGCGCCGGCGCGTCCGCCGTACTCTTTGCCGACAAGCTGATCGGCGAGCAGCAGATCGTGGTCAAGCCCCTGCCCGCATATCTCAGCCGGTTTGACATCAAGCCCTACGGCATTTCCGGCTGTACCATCCTCGGCGACGGCACAATCAGCCTGATTTTAGATGTTGGCAGCATTATCGATATGGTTACGGAAAAGAGGTGACCCAATAATGGAAGAGATGCAAAACATGGCCGAGGCCCAACTGCTTGAAACCGGGGAAGAAGACACCATGCAAAACAAGTACCTGGTGTTCCTCCTCGATTCCCAGGACTTTGCCATACCCATCCGGCATGTGGTCGACATCATCAACGTTCAGCCGATTACTCGGGTTCCCAACACCCCCGAGTACGTCAAGGGCATTACCAACCTGCGTGGAAAGGTCATCCCGATTGTAGATGTCCTCACCCGGTTTGGCAAACAGCATATGGAATACAACGAGCGCACATGCATCATTGTGGTCGAGTATAAGGGTGCGTCGGTGGGCATGATCATCGACAGCGTAAGCGAAGTGGTCGGGATAGACAGCGATCATATCTCGCCGCCGCCTACCTTTTCCGACTCGGCTGAAGCAAAGTTCATTCAAGGTATTGGCAGAACGGAAAACTCTGTCCGCTTGATTCTCGACTTCCTCGCGGTGCTCGAAGACAGTATGTATATGACGGACGACTCGGACAGTGAGGAAGAATAGCCTTGATCGATATTGTGATTTTGAGAGTAGATATAACAAATGATTAAGATTAAAGACGAAGAGTTTGAGTTTTTGGTCGCCTATATGAAAAAGCACTTTGGCATAAACCTGAGCGCTAAAAGGGTTTTGCTGGAGGGGCGGCTTGGCAATTATCTGGCACAGCGGGGTTTCGGCTCTTACGCCGACTACTTTAAAGTGTTGCAGGCGGATAAGTCGGGCAATGAGCTGACCAACCTGCTCAACCGGGTGACCACCAACCACACTTACTTTATGCGCGAAGCCGAGCACTTCGAGTTCTTTTCAAGAACCGTCTGCCCCTGGATGGAGCAAGCCTCAAAAAACCGCGACCTTAGAATCTGGTGTGCGGCTTCCTCGACCGGGGAAGAACCCTACACGCTGGCCATGATCTTGCACGATTATTTTGGCGGCAAAGGCAACTGGGACAAAGTGCTGCTCGCGACCGATATCTCACAAAAAGTACTTGATCACGCCAAAGAGGGGATCTACACCAAAGAGAGTATAGAGAAAATCCCCGAACACTGGAAGAAAAAGTACTTTACCCAGCTGCCAAACGACAATGTGCAAGTCGTACCCGAAATCAGAAAACAAGTTGTTTTTCGAATTTTTAACCTGATGGATTCGATTAAGTTTAAAGAGCCGTTTCACACCATTTTTTGCCGCAATGTCATGATATACTTTGACGCGCCGACCAAAGCGGCGGTGGTCGAGCGGATGTACGACGCAATGCGTCCGGGTGGGTACTTATTTGTCGGCCACACAGAATCGGTGGCCAGGCCTACCCGGTTCGAGTACGTTATGCCCAGTATCTACCAAAAAGGGAAAGCGTAGACTGAAGAAGGGATGGTCGCAGCGAATTTATGGGGACGAAAACACGCGTTTTAGTCGTTGATGACTCTATCTTTTTTCGTGAATTCATGTCGAGATCCCTGTCTGAAGTTCCCACATTTGAGATTGTTGGTGTGGCCTCCGACGCGTTTGAAGCCCAAAAGATGGTGCAAAACCTAAGGCCGGACGTCATAACGCTGGATATCGAAATGCCGAAGATGCGCGGTACCGACTTCTTGCGGCATATCCGTCCGCGCTACCCGAATGTCCAGGTCGTGGTCATCTCGTCGGTATCCGGGATTGTTTTCGAGGCTTTGCAGGCGGGTGCGGTTGACTTTGTGGCCAAGCCCAACAGCCAGCTAAAGCTGGACAACGCTGCTTTTATCCGCGAGGTTGTGCAGAAAATTCAGATCGCGGCCTCTGCCGCAAAGACCAAGTCGATCGTGCGCACACAGCCACTTCCACCCACCAGACAGCAGCAGCCGATGCCAGCGCCCAAAACGCCGCCGGCCCGCAATATGTTTATGGGGTCGGTTATTTTTAAAAATCCCCGCACGGTGATCGCAATCGGCGCTTCAACCGGGGGAACCGAAGCCATTTTGGCCGTGATCAAAGATCTGCCGACCAACACCCCCGGTATTGTTATTGTACAGCACATGCCCCCGGTCTTTACAAAAATGTACGCCGAGCGGCTGGACAAAGTCTGTAAAATCGCCGCGAAAGAAGCCGAACACGGCGACCGGGTCGAGCCGGGCAGGGCTCTGATCGCACCGGGCGGCGACCGGCAGATGCGGGTGAAAAAAGATGTGCGCGGCTATTATGTCGAGCTGAGCGCCGGTGAAAAAGTCAGCGGGCACTGCCCTTCGGTTGACGTAATGTTTGAGAGCGTGGCCAATACGGCCGGGAAGGACGCGGTAGGCGTTATTCTGACCGGGATGGGCGCAGACGGCGCAAAGAACCTGCTGGCTATGAAGAAAAAAGGCGCGTACACGATCGGCCAGGACCAGGAAAGCTGTGTGGTCTACGGAATGCCGATGGTTGCCTATAACCTGGGTGGAGTGACCGATCAGCTCCCCTTAAACGGAATCGGCGAGGCGATTATCCGAAAGCTTACCTAAGACCCTGTGGACAATACTCAAAACGCCCCCGATCCGGCGATTTTTCCGCTATGCTTCGTCAATTTCCCTTGGAATACACAAAGTATTCCTGCGGGAAATTTCCTTGCCTTGCGAAAAAATCGCTTCGGCTCGTGTGCATTTCTCGTTATTGACCACAGGTTCTAAATACACACAAAAGAGCGCTGATTACACGATCGGCGCTTTTTGCATTTATTTTTGCGCTTTGCGGTTAAGTTTCTATTATTCAGGCCGATCTATCTAATGGAAGATTTTATTTTGAGATAGGCAAATACCGTAAATCGACAAACGAAAAAGCGATACAGCGGCAAAGACGCCCTGGCTTTTGCGTTTGTTCAATATCAGGGAGGAATCAATATGTCAATCGGAGGCGGCTTTTTTAACACACTCGCATCCCGCCACAGGGGGATCGGCGGCCTGGCCACCGGGATGGACACCGAAGCGCTCATCCACGCGATGACGACGGCTACCCGCACGCGGCTGGCCAGACAACAGCAAGAACGCACTATGACTACCTGGCGAATCGAGGCGTTCCGCAATACACGCACCGAACTCTCGCAGTTTAGGGACCGCAACCTCACCTTTAACGCCAGTACCGGCGGCACAACCAACATCCGGGGCAGCCAGTTCTTTAACACCTTTAACACCAGTGTCAATCACGGGGGGCCGGTCGGTTCTAACCCGCCTTTAAACGTGCGCACCACGGCCAACTCTGTGCCGGGTACGTTTAGAATCGACCAGATCACCCAGCTGGCTACAAATCAGACGCTTACCACCCGGGCTATTGAAAGCCCGCTGACCGGTGGCGAAGTGTCGGATTTTCTGAATCAAAACCTCGCCGGGCAGACACTGACCATTCAAATGGGCACAACCCCCCGCACCATTCAGTTGGATTCGCTGTCTAATACCGCCACCGCCGCGGAATTTCAAGAAGGCCTGCAAACGCTGATCACACAGGCGTTTGGCACCAGGTCTGCCACACAAGCAGAATTTGACAGCCAAACAATACCCGGCTCTGTGTGGGCGGACGGCAGTGGTGGCTTTAGAACAAATGCCATTCAAGTGGATACAGATACCGGCGAAATTGTCTTTAACGGACACGCCAACCGGCTTGAGATTCGCGGTGAGACCCCAGGCGCCGCCCTTGGCTTTACCCGGGGACATACCAACCGCGTTAACATGGGCAGCACGGTCAGAGACTTTTTTGGGGCTGGCGGCAACGCATTGCCCGGCGTGACTCTGGACGCTCTGGATCGATTTCAGATTTCGGTCAACGATGTCGTAATCACGGTAAACGCGACCGATACGATGTCCACTTTCCTGAATCGGATTAACTCTTCAGCCGCTGGGGTGAACGTGCAGTTTAACGTGGCCACCCAGCAATTTACTTTTTCTTCGCTGGTAACCGGCGAGGGCGACAACATCCGCCTGCGCGATGTTGAGGGCAACCTGCTCCACGCGTTTGTCGGCGCGCCCAGCGGGAACGTCTTTCAGTCGACCGGCAACTTTGAACAGCTCAATGTGACCAGCGGCGAAAGCATCAACAACATGCTGAACACGTTTATCGACGATTTCAACACCAGACATAACGCCGATAACCCCGAAAGATTAGCGCCTACATGGAATAGCGTTGACAGTAGGTTTGAATTCACTTATCCGGTGCCGTCCGGCATGAGCTATAATACATTCTTCGAAGAACTGGCTCAATTAGAGTTCAGGCTTCAAATCGGCGATGGCGCCGGTACGTTGATCCGGTTTGGCAACCCCTTTGAGAGAAATACCAGCAATACCCTGGCCGAAGACCGGACAGCGTTCATGCAAGAGAGCAACGCCGGTAACGTAGATTGGGATGACGTCTTCGCCGACGCAATACAGCGCGCAATCAATACAGCGCTCCCGTCTACAACCAACCCGCACGGGGTCACGGTCGGCGTTGATGGCAGTGGACACCTCACTTTCAACTCCAGCCGCATTGACCAGCCGATCAACCTTCGTTATGGCAACGCGGATCATGCCCTCGACGACCGCAGAAACCTGCTTGGCCGCTTTGACATTATACCGACCACCGCCAGCACAGACACAGCCGGCGATACGCCGCTCTCATCTCTTGGTATAACAACCAACGGCAGCATCACAATTAGCGTGGGCGGCCAGGGCCCTGTTACCTTGAACTATCAGGCGAGCTGGACAGTTGAAGAGCTGATTGATGCAATCAACACAGTATCTCAGAGTATGAGCGGGGTAGACATCGCCTCCCTGCACTCGGTTACCGGCAGAATCGTGATCGAGGGCGGCTCGCAGGGCATCGACATTGAGGACGATGCCGGCGATCTGATCTCAACGCTGTTTGCCGGCTCAGGCGGGCAGTTGTATTCGCGCGGCGAGATACCGGCCGGTAATGCTGCTGTCGCCGGCCAAAACGCCGAGATCATCATGGACGGCAAAATCATCACCAGCAACACCAACACATTTGAAGTATTGGGTACACTCTTTGACGTGACCGCGGTGACTACCGAGCCGCCTTTCATCAGCTCTGAAATCACATTCACGGTAGCCGCCGACGCCGACGCGCTGGTTGAGAATATTCGCGGGTTTATCGAGCAGTATAACGAAATGATCGACTATCTGCACAACCTGGTTAACGAGCCCCGCAACCGGGCATTCCCTCCGCTGACCGAAGAACAGCGGGCAGACATGACCCGCGACGAGATCGAGCGCTGGGAAGAAGAGGCCAGAAAGGGCGTTGTACAAAACGACCCGACCATCCGCAGAATCCTCAATGAGCTGCGGGCCACACTCTTCCTGCAAGTGGAGGGAACCGGCCTTTCGCTGATGGATATCGGGATTTCCACCGAGAGCACCCTGACCAACCCAGGCGCCAGAAACAACGGCCGGATCGAACTGGACGAAAACCGGCTGAGACAGATGATCGACAACAACCCCGAAGCGGTTCGGAACCTCTTCCAGGCGCACGGCACTCAACACGACCCGAGATATATCGGCGCCCCGCGTCCGGGTGACCCGCCGCGCACAGGGCTTGGCCCGGAGATCACAGTTCTTGACGAGAACGGCCGCGTTGTCCGCACATACCGCGAAGCCAGAGACGGTTTGGGTGTGCGCCTTGAGCGAATCATTCAAGACGCCATACGCATCGCCCCCACTCATACAACCCCGCAAGGCCACGCAGTCGGCCGCGGCAGCCTGGTGACGGTCGCGGGCACTGATGCGGGAGGCAATCCGGACGCCACCCTTGTGCAGAGAATGCGCAGCATCGACGATCGCATCTCGCAGATACAGGCCCGGCTTGAGCGCGAGTTCAACCGCCTGTGGTCAAGGTTCGCAAGACTTGAAACATCCATTCAAAGGCTTACAGCCCAGGGCGGCTGGCTTGAGCAATTCTCAATGGATAACCGCTGATAACCGGGAAAGGAAGTGATGTAGTAAATGGTGGGTAATGCATACGACCAATACAAGAGTCAGTCCCTTTCCACACTGGCACAAGGGGAATTGTTGGTCAAACTGTTCGACGAGCTGATCAAACAGTGCCGGCTGGCTGAGATTTGTTTTGATCAAGGAAAAAAGGGCGTAGAGCACGACGCGCTGATCAAAGCGCAGACCATCATCTCGGCTCTGGCCGCGTCTTTGGACGACCGTTACCCGATCTCTAAAGAGCTTAAAGATTTGTATATCTTTTTTGCCCAGGAGCTGCGGGACGCCAACCTCCAAAAGGATGTGAATAAGGTCAAGGCGGTTCTGCCCATGCTCAAAGACCTGCGAAATACCTTTGAACAGGCAGATAAGATCAGCCGCACCAAACAACACGCAGTAGCGGGAGGGCAGGCCATATGAGCGCCGAGCCGGAAGTAGTAAAAGACGGCCATACAATCATGGAGGAACTCTATCAGCTGACCACGCAGATGGTCGAGCATATTCACGACTCCGACTTCTTGCTCAAAGGGGTAGAAGAGCGCCAAACGCTGATGGACGCCTGTGACGAGTGGGGCCGCCAAAACCCGGAAGACAGACAGGCACTCGAGCGAGACCCAAAGATTCATCAGCTGGTTGACCAGATTCTCGCAAAAGACAAGACCATCACCCAAGCACTCGAAGAGTTAAAAAAAGAGGTGAAAAAAGAAGTTTCGGCCTCTAACGCTCAGCAGAAAGTGATGGGGTATTTAGGTAACGCGATCTCATCATCCGGCAGTTATATGGACGTCAAGCTGAAGTAAAACAAAACGCGCATCCAAAGGGTGCGCGTTTTTTGCGAAACTCGACGCGCTTCACCTGTCTTTGCGCGGCGAAATGTGGTATACTTAATAATATGAGAATCGAGATTCCCGCTTTTGTGCGCGAGTGTATGCATTTGCTTGAAGACAGCGGACATGGCGCCTATCTGGTGGGCGGATGTCTGCGCGATTGTTTGCGCGAAAAAACACCGGCCGACTGGGATATCGCCACCACCGCCCTGCCCGACCGGATGATCGCGGATATTGGTGAGCGGGTTCGGATTTTACCTACCGGTAAAAAGCACGGCACACTTACCTTTTTGGGAACAGAAATATCGGTCGAGGTCACAACTATGCGCAAAGACGGCGCTTACACCGACCACCGCCGCCCGGACACTGTCGACTTTACAACCAGCCTGACAGATGACCTTGCCCGCCGGGACTTTACCGTGAACGCGATGGCCTACAATTCGCGGGAAGGGCTGATCGACCCCTTTGGTGGGAGGGATGATCTCAGCGCGCGGGTACTGCGCTGTGTGGGTGACCCGCGCCTGCGCTTTGAAGAGGACGCCCTGCGGATTTTGCGGCTCTTTCGATTTGCCTCCGCGCTGGGTTTTACACCGGAGGCGAAGGCGCTGGCCGGCGCAAAAGAGCGCCGGGATTTGCTCTGCGCGGTTTCGGCCGAGCGGGTGTCGTCTGAACTGAGCAAGCTGATTGTCGGGCAGGACGCGCTGACCGCGCTGCGGCTGATGGTGTCCGGCGGCGTGCTTGAGGCCATACTGCCCGCATTCGGCCCGGCCATCGGCTTTGACCAGAAAAGTTCCTACCACGACCGCACAGTGGACGAGCACAGTTTTGCCGCCCTCGCTTTTGCGCCGCCTGTGCACGATTTGCGCCTTGCGCTGCTTCTTCATGACATTGGCAAGCCGGCGGTTGCGCGGGTGGACGAAAACGGCCGGGGCCACTACAAAGGCCACGCGGGGGTTGGCGCGAAGATGGCGGCCAAAATTCTGCGCGAGCTGCGCTATCCGCGAAAAACCGCGGTCCATGTCGAAAAACTGATTGCGCTTCATCAAATAAAGATACCGCTGGATCCCGCGGTGATCCGCCAGCTGATCGGCGATCACGGGGTCGGGTTTGTCAGAGATTTGATGCAGGTCAAGCGAGCGGATAACCGCGCCAAGTCGCCAATCTGTGCGCCAAGGCGGGAGCATTATGAAAAAGTGGGCGAGATGGTAGAGGAAATCATCGCATCCGGCGACTGTTTGACTTTGGCCGAGCTGGCACTGAAGGGGGATGACCTAACGGCGGCCGGCGTTCCGCATGGGCCGCGGACCGGGCAGATTTTGCGGGAACTGCTAAAGCTGGTCTGGTCGGATCCCAAACAAAACAACCGGGACGCCCTGTTCAGTCAGCTGAAAAAGATTGACCTGCCTGATCGGCAATGAGCAGCAGTCCGCGTAAAAAAAGCGATGGGCAGGCGAGTTGGGCGAATAACGATGCCGAATTTGTCATTTTTGCTTGACAATCGCGATATTATCACGTAAACTAACAAGTAGGTGTGGGACGAATTGCCCACACTTACACTAGCTGTCTAAAGAACGGCCTATTCGCAGAAAACTTGGCGCATTTATAGATGGAAGGTGTATGAGCGAAGGTGAATAACCAAATTAACTATACGCGGGTGCGGCGGATCAAGAAAGCGATTTACGCGTTCATTGTGCTCTTGTTTTTGGTACCCGCCACTCTGCTGATTATTTTGGGTGTACAGACGATCGGTTTCTTCTTCAATCAAAACCAGATGGCGCAGACGGTTTCACCTGACCTTGTGTCCACATCTGACCCTGCGTCCGCGCCGCAAAATACCGGCCAGGAACAAAGCGACCCCGAGCTGCCCTTTCCGGTGCCGCCCTCGATCAACGGGGATGGGGAGCAGGATGAACCCGCCGGCGGCTCAGACCAGCTCATCGACTATGATGATCAGGAAAGCGAACTGCTTGGGCAGATAGCGGCGTTTCCACGCCCGCAGCAGCAGATTGTGTCCGGCGAAGGCGTGAATACGCCGCCGGAAGAAACACAGGGTCAGGATTCGGCCACACAGCCGCAGGGCGATGATGTGCCAATTCCCTTTACCGGCATCCCGAGGGATAGCGAGTAAAGGCGCTCGTATTTTTATGAAGTGATGAAGAGGGTGAGTGAGTGAGCTTTAAGGACGATTTTGTAGAAGCGTTGCGCAGTGTAAAGCGAGACTTCTTACGGGAATCGGAAAGCGACGCTGGCGCGCAGCCCGAACAAGTTGACGCCCAGCCCGCTGAGTCCGGACAATTTGAAGCCGACAAGCCCTTGGAAGTGATCCCCGCATTTGAGGAAACAGATAGTGCTGAGCGCACGGAAGACGCTGACGACGTCGGCGCAAGCGTGTCGGGCGACGCGACCCCTTACAAGAGCTATGACGCCGATGCCCCTTTGGTCACCGGCTCAGATATATACGAGGGCGCAGGCGGCAACGGGCGGTACATTGACTACGATGAGAGCGGTGTTTACGACGACAACAAGACCATCATCTCGAAAAACACGGTCATTCGCGGCGCGCTTTCGACTGAGGATTCGATCCGCTTGCTCGGTCAGGTGATGGGCGACATCGAGTGTAAGTCCAACATTGTGGTGGCCGGCAAGGTGCGTGGAAACACTACCGCAGCCAACGCTTACATTTACGATGCGCAGGTAGACGGCGACGTGCGGTGTGAGGATGTGGTGACTGTATCCAACGACGCTTGGGTGCTCGGGAATATCCGCGCCCAACAAGCTGAGATTGACGGGAAAATCAAAGGCAACATGGAAATCCGGCATATGGTCTCGATCGGCTCGTCCTCCTCGATTCTGGGGGATATTTCGACAGACGAGCTTGAGATCAAGCGGGGCGCTTTCGTGAACGGGCAGATCATGATGTACTCGCCATCCCGCGACGTCATCGACCGGTTTGAGCGTTTTGACGATTAACAGGCATAGCAAAGGGAGCGGCCGTGGCCGTTCCCTTTTTCTGTGTTCCTGCCTGCGTCAGGCAGAACTGCCTAAGGCGTCTTATTTTGACGCGAAATGTGTTGCATTAGAAATCACCGAAAGAAAACATGAGAAACTGAAATGTGTAAAATAAGCAAAACACTGTTTTTGACGACCTTAATGAATCTTGTATTGGCAGCGTCGGCGGCTTTTGCGATGATGCTTTTTTCTGTTGTCACCGCCACTATTGTTATTCTTGTTTCGATTGCCCTGTCCGTGTTGACTATCCGCTCGACACTGAAAAAACTCGAGGCTTCGCTGGAAGAGGAAGTGCGGGCGGCCAAGCAGCTTCTCGCTGCTGAAAACGCCGCACTTGAAGAGCTTGCGCAGATAAACGCAAGCTTTTTGCAGGACATAAAACACGAAGTCAGAAATCCGCTCCATGTTATCTCCCTTGGGGTGGACTATGTATATGAATATTTTGAACCGAAAGGCGATGCGAAAGAAGCGCGAAAAGTTTTGGCCACTATGCAAAACGAAGCACTGCGGCTGGGCCGGATGGTAGAGGGTATGGTAGAGCTGGCCAGTGCCGAAGGCAGAAAGTTAAGTCGTGAGAAAATAGACTTTGCCGCTATGCTTATATCTTGCACAGACAACTACCGCTTTAAGCTTGCCAGCAACCGGAACGTCCTGCAAGTAAAAATTTCAGATGACTTGCCCTATGTATATGTTGAAAGCGAACAGCTGACCCGTGTTATAATCAACATTTTATCCAACGCGAACGACAGTGTGACGGGCGGTATGATTTCTATCGAAGCTTTTACCGATAACAGTTACATTATCGTCCACATCCGCGACAACGGCAGCGGTATAGATCCCTATCTTATACCCCGCGTATTCGAGCGCGGTGTTTCCGGAAAGAACAACGACGGATACGGCCTGGCCATATGTAAAACGATCGTTGAAGCCCACGGCGGTACAGTTAGAATTGAAAGCGGAGAGCTTAGGGTTGAAAGCCGAAACGCGGTCATCGAAAACACGGCGGCGTTCATCAGCGGGAGCGTTGTGACGTTTACCATCCCGGTCTACGGCGGGCAGGGGAATTGAGAATGGAGAATCGAAAATGGAGAAAAAGACGATACTGTGCGTAGAGGATAATCCGGCGGTGCAAATGATGAACAAGCCGCTTTTAGAATCCAAAGGTTTTCATGTCCGGATGGCTGCGACCATCGCCGCGGCTCGGGAGTCGATAAACCATGCTATGCCTGACCTGATCATCCTGGACATACACCTTCCGGATGGCAACGGGCTTGATTTTCTGCGCGAGCTGAGAAAGACATCGGTTGTCCCGGTTATCGCCCTTACCAACAGTAAAGACGAGCAGGATGTTTTGGAAGGCTTGGCTTGCGGCTGCGATGATTATATACCCAAGCCATACTCTTTGCCCATATTGGGGGCGCGGATCGATGCGCTGATTCGCCGGGCAGAAAAATTACCGAATGTTATCACAAAAGGCGCGCTAGCCCTTCACATCAATTCGAATCGTGCCTATATAAATGGCGTAGACATCGGGCTGAGCCCAAACATCGAGTTTTCTCTGCTGAGTATTTTTGTAAAATACGAAAACAAAGTACTAAGCCCGGAGTTTCTATACCAGGAAGCATGGGGACAGCCAATGGCCGGGAACGACAATGCGTTTCGGGTCGCCTTGTCTAAAGTTCGGAAAAAAATCGAGGGTTCGGGATATACGATCACAACCGAGCGGGACAAAGGTTATCGCTTTGAAATAGGGTGAATCAGTTAGGGTGTGTTGACACAAATGAGAATGCACGGATTTTGAGTGAATTTTCGAGCATTTCAAGGCGGAGGAGGAAGGAATACTATATGTATTCCCGCTGAGACTCTTCGCTGTATGGGCGCTCATCGTCAGTACTTTGTAACGACAACGAAGAAAGGCTCAAAATTCACCAAAATACGGGCGTTCAGCTTTGTGTCAACACGCCCTAGTGAGGACTTACTGACACTTCGCGAAATGCCTCAAAATCTCCGTCATAATTCTTTTGACTGGAAAAGAGCCGAAAGAAGTTGTCAAGGGCGAGCTGGAAGTGGAATAACCTGCTCATCTATCTTTATAGATGAGCAGGCGAGGCCGCCTCTCTGTGTTCGGCTTGCAGGACAAGGCCGCTTGACCAAGCTAAGGCATCCAGATAGGCCGCACGCAAGCCGGTTTCGGAAAGGTCGTCCAAGATCACCTGTCGGGCCACGGTCGGCCAGTCTGCCCGCAGGTAACTTGAAATGAGCGCGCATATCGGATGAAACGGTCCGGAATTTTCGCACAGCGCCTGTACAACCTGATCGGACGGCATGACCAGCTTGATCGCCCGTTCAAGAGGTAAGTCGTATAGCAGGTCGAGCGAGGCGCAAAACCCAAGCAGAAAGAGTTCTTCGGCCTGATGGTCGAGATCAAAGAGCGGGGCCAGGTTTTCGGCAAACTTTGCCCGCAAGAGCGCGGTGCGCGCGACTTCGCCCGGCGGGTTGCTGTCCAGCGCGGCGGTAGCGGCGACCGCCCATTTGCGAACCTCCCACTGTCCGAGCAAAAAGAGCGCGTGTTCAACCGTTTTGATCTTTACCCGCGCACCCAGCCGCGGTGCGCTCACCATCCGAAGTAGAGAGGCGGTCAGGGCCGGGTCCCGCTTGATGGTCTGCGCGATCTGTTCGCGGTCGTAATTTGCGGCCAGCGTCACCCGCAAAAAGCCGGCTGCGCCCGCCCTTTGTGGAAGAAGCGAATCCCCGCCGGGCGCGAGCGGAAAATGCACCTCAAAAAGTGCGTAGTCAGCCCGGTCGATCCGGTCGAAGTCGCCGCGGGTCTCAATTTTTTCGGCCACCAGGCGGATGTCGGGATAGAGCACGCGCAAGTCGCGAAAAACCTCACGGGTGCGCTCGTTGTCTTGTGGCTGCCCGGAAAGGAAGACCCAGTCACAGAGCCTGAGGGTTCCGCCGCACTCACCTATGCTATCCGGGTTTTGCAGGGCAAACCGATAACCCTCGGCGCGCAGCTGTGCCATTTTTGCAAGATAGGGCGGGGAAAGGTCGGCGCGCCCCTCAAGCAGAAAGATCACCCGCTCGGCCGGCTTAGGCCAGCCCTGCTGCGGCTGATCGAGTAAAACGTCCGCGCGAATGGGCAGGAACGCCGGCTTACTCATAGCGAAAGCGTCCAGCCCGGTCTTATCAATCATCTCCAGAGGCGCAAAGGGGGCGTCAGGCGGAAAGGCGCCGGATGCCCGCCAGCCCTCGAACAAATCTCCGTTTTTGAGATAGCGAAAAAGATAGGCCTCCACCGTCATTTCACCGCAAATTAGCGGTAAAACCACCATTTGAAACTCCATTTGCGACCTCCCGGTGCTCAACCATAAGAGCCTGTATTTAATAGCGGGAAAACCGCCGGATCGGGAGCGTTTTTCGTATTGATTACAGGTTCTTAGATTAGTTTTTACACAAGAACCGTATATAGACATACAGCCGTCATTGGAAAAAATTCCAGTGACGGCTGTGTTATATAACTATGGTTAGGTCAAGAGTGCGAGCGGATGTGCCGCCACCTTCTTTTGGATGTCGATCTCACCGTCGCGCACTGTGACCAGCATCTGGTCGCCCTCGCCAAACTTGCCGTCCAGCAGCTTTGTAGCCGCGGCGTCCTCGATGGCTGACTGAATCACCCGGCGCAGCGGCCGTGCCCCAAACTTGGGGTCGAATCCCCGCTCGGCCAGCAGCGCCAGCGCATTCTCGTCCACGGTCAGCTCGATCCCCATCTCGCGCATCCTCACTTTGAGGGAGGAAAGCATGATCTCGGCAATCTGGCGTATCTGCTCGCCGGTCAGCTGGTGGAAAACGATGATGTCGTCAATCCGGTTAAGGAACTCGGGCTTGAACGCGTCCTTGAGGTCTTTCATCACTTGGCCGCGCAGCTCTTCGCCGGTCAGCACACCGCTTGACTTGGCCGGGTCGGCCGAAAAGCCCAGCGATTTTTTGCCGTCGGTGATGTTCCTTGCGCCCAGGTTAGAGGTCATGACGATGATCGCGTTTTTAAAGTCAACGCATCGTCCGTGGGCGTCGGTTAACCGGCCATCCTCCATGATTTGCAGCAGGATGCTCCAAACGTCGGGGTGTGCCTTTTCGATCTCGTCGAACAGGATGACGCTGTACGGTTTGCGCCGAACTTTCTCGGTCAGCTGGCCGCCGTCGTCATACCCGACATAGCCGGGGGGTGAGCCGATCAGCTTTGAGACGGTGTGGCGCTCCATGAACTCACTCATATCTACCCGAATCATGGCGTTTTCGTCTTGGAAGATGGTGTGGGCCAGCGCTTTGGTCAGCTCGGTTTTGCCCACCCCGGTTGGCCCTAAGAAGAGGAAAGCGCCCATCGGCCGTTTAGGGTCTTTCAGCCCCACCCGTCCCCGGCGGATGGCTTTGGCCACGGCGGTTACCGCCTCAGTTTGGCCGACCACCCGGGCGTGCAGCGTTTCTTCCAGATTCAGCAGCCGTTCGCTCTCGTCTTGTGTGAGCATGGTGACGGGAATCCCCGTCCAAACACCCACAACGGCGGCGATGTCTTCGGCGGTTACTTCCATCTCACCGACTGTGCTTGCCTGTGTGCGCTTTTCTTCCAGCCTCTGGCGCAGTTCATTTTGACGGTCGCGCAAAAACGCGGCCTGCTCGAAGAGTTGGCTTTCTACCGCAGTTTCTTTTTCGGCGCCCAGCTTTAATATTTCCTCTTCCAACTCTTTGAGGTCGGGGGAGATAGCCATGTTGCCGGTACGCAGACGGGAGGCCGCTTCGTCCACCAAGTCGATGGCCTTATCGGGTAGGTATCGATCCTGTATGTACCGCGCGCTCATCTTGACCGCGGTTTCGATGGCCTGGTCGGTGATGGTCAGGCTGTGGTGCGCTTCATACCGGTCACGCAGGCCGTACAGAATCTGGATTGCGTCCTCCTGTGAGGGCTCTTGTACGTGGATGGACTGGAACCGGCGCTCAAGCGCCGAATCTTTTTCGATTTGTTTTCGGTATTCGGCGAGTGTGGTTGCGCCGACCACTTGAAGTTCTCCCCGGCTGAGCGCCGGTTTGAGGATGTTGGCTGCGTCCATCGAGCCCTCAGCCGCCCCTGTGCCGATCAGCGTGTGCATCTCGTCGATGAACAGGATGACGTTGCCGTCAGCCGAAGCTTCCTCGATACAGCCTTTGATCCGCTCTTCGAAGTCGCCGCGAAACTTTGCGCCGGATACCATCTTGGTCAGATCAAGCATGAGCAGCCGCTTGCCGCTCAGCGTCTCGGGGATGACCCCGTTTACGATCCGCTGTGCCAGCCCCTCGGCGATGGCAGTTTTGCCTACCCCCGGTTCGCCAATCAGGACCGGGTTGTTTTTGGTCCGGCGGGAAAGGATTTGCACCAGCCGCGCGATTTCTTCTTCCCGGCCGATGACCGGGTCCAGCTTGTTCTCGGACGCCATCAGGGTTAAGTCGCGGCTGTATTGGGCCAGGGCGTTGCCGGCGGACGGTTCTTTTTTGTCTGTGCTCTGGCGCTGTGACTCCGGCCAGCTTTTGCCCAGTGTGCTCAATAGCTTGGAGGCCAGATCATCCAGCTCGATTCCGGTTGAGACAATAATTTTAGCGGCCACACAGTTTTTTTCCTGCAAGATGCCGAGCAGGATGTGTTCGGGGTCTACCCGCTTGTGGCCAAGCTTGCGGGCCTGTACTTCGGCCAGCTCAAGCACCCGCTCGGCGTCGGGGGACAGTCCTTGTACCTGCAAAGATGTGGTTTCGTGGTCTTGATTGTAACGGGCGATTACCTGGGCGACCAGGGTGTTGTCCAGCCCGAGTGCGTGCAGCGCCTTGGAGGCCGCGTGGCTCTCGCTATGGCGGCTTATACTCCAAAGGATATGCTCGCTGCCCACAAAGCTGTGGCGGGATTTGACCGCAAAACGAAAAGCGGTCTGCATGGTCTCCTTAGTCTGGTCAGAGAATACATCTTTATGTATCATTGTACGCAAACCTCCTTTTCGATCCGGTAGATTTCGTCCCGGATGGTGGCGGCTGATTCATAATCCTCAGCCTTTACCGCCGACTTCAGCTCTTCTTTGAGCTGGGTCAGCCGGCGTTTTAGTTTTATGTCCTCCCCCGCATCCAGCGGGAAGTGTTCGTGGTTTTGCTTGTCGGGTGTTTGGTCTTCGGGCAGGCGCATCTCAAAGTTTGGCCAGGCATAGGGCTGTGCCGAGGCTGTGCTCTTTCGCCAGGCTTCTTGCAGAATAGAGGACGCGTACTGCTTAAAGCTGTGCAGACAGGCGCTGCACAAATAAACCTCCCCCGCGTGACCCATGTAGTTGACCAATAGGCGATCGTCTGCCTCGTTTTGTCCACAGTTGTAGCACTTCATAATAAATCCTCCTTACTGCATTGGGTGGGATGTATAGGTTTGCGCTTATAATGTCAGCTTGATGTTGGTTTTGACGCAAGGATTAACGCGATGCATTTTTCCATTACTGATTCTTCGGTCACTTGGTCGATTTCCTTTAGCGGTTTAGCCCTCACTGAGCGCTTGTACCAACATTTGCTTGAAGATAGCCGCCCGCAGGTGATCGCGGACGACGGGCGGCGCGGCCCGCAATGTAGATTCGCTCAGGGCCGACTCGATCAGCCGGGCGACCGGCCCGCTCACCGCCCCCGCATCAGCTAAGTTGATGAGAAAAGCACGGGCCAAAGTATAGCTGATCTCGCCGCCGACCGCGTTGACGGTGGACATGACCATCTGGTCTTGACTTTGCCTGACCTTTCGTATCCGAATATAGCCGCCGCCGCCCCGCCTGCTTTCGACAATATATCCGTGCTCGGGTGAAAAGCGGGTGGAGAGCACATAGTTGATCTGGCTGGGCACACATTTGAACCGGGTGGCCAGCTCGGTTCGCTGTAACTCGGCGCAGCCGTCTTCACGCTCAATCCGCTCACAGATAAAAGTGGCGATGATATCACTTACTGCCATACCATCAGTTCTCCCTTTACATTTTTGACTTTGACTATCTTTGACCTTAACGACATTATACACAACCACCAAGATATGGGCAAGGTGAAAATCAGGCGAAATTTTGAGATTAGCGCTGGTTATCTCGCGTATTCGCCTGAATGCTAGATTATATACAAAATATGTGTGGTTAGCTGCCATAAAAAAAGGACGCTGCCATTGCGGCGGGCGTCCTTTGTGTCTGCGTTTATCGCGGCCAGTGGCCGTCCGGGTCAACAATGCGCTCTTCGTTGACTGCGAATTCTCTGTAGCCGCGAACGGGTGCGTCCGGGTCAAGTAGCCTGGCCATAATGCCAAAGCGGTATTGGGTTTCGCTGTGGTGGAGCAGGGTCACGCCGCCGGTCGGGTTGTAAATGCAGGTGGAAAGGGTCAGGAATCGGTCATCCGGGCTGAGTACGCCGTCATAGTGGAAAAGTGAACGGGGGAGCACGGTCTCCTCGATAACGTGGATAAAGTCTTCGGCGTTGGCCGGGTTATCGTTGTATGAGAAAGCCGGGTTGTCCGAATTTCCGTAGAAGATAGCGATGATCTCAAAGGCCAGGTTTTCTTCGGGCAGTGAGAAGAATATGTAGGGATTCTGGCTGGTAAAATCGAGGTCACGGAATTTGTGCAGCTGACCGAACATGATGTCGAAGTCGGGGTGTTCGGGGTCATCGGTCATTGCATGGCCGTAGATGGTTGTGTTTACGCCCAGGTAGTCCCGGGTTGGGCCGAGGTCGGCGCGAAAATCGATGTAAAAGATGCCGTTGAAATAAAACTCACGCTGAAAGTTCCGGCGCAGATAATAAAGGTTGTTGCGGTCTTCCGGGTTTCGCACCACCACGTCACTGATGTTTGTGCCGGGCACGTCCAGCCAGCCGACCGTGTGGTCGTTGTAAGAGTAGCGGTCTTCGATCTCGTAGGACCAGTCGGGTGTTATATCGGCGAATGTGCGCTCAAATTCAAGGTTGCCGTTGTCCGGCCCGGGCGTCGGTTCATTGTTGTCATCGGTCGTATCTCCCCGCGGTCCGCAGGCCGCGAAGAGTGCCACCACCAGAGCAAGCGTGAGCACTAAAGCCAAATGTTTTTTCTTTAAAATCATTATCAGTCACCTCATTATTCGGTTCAGTAGATTTTGATCAACTCTACTATTGTACAGGGATCGCGGGAATTCGTCAACCTTTTTTTGTGAGACAGCCGTCGTGATCAATGCCGCAGCGAGCCCTTGACTGCAAGTAAACCTGCCGGAGCGCCAAAACATTACAGCGCGAAAGCCGCCGGATATTTACTTTTTAATCACGCTGTCCAACTCAGCCTGGGAGGAAATCACCCGGCCGACAATTCCGTACTCGACCGCTTCTTTGGCGCTCATCCAAAAGTTGCGCTCGGTGTCTTTTTGTACCCGTTCGAGCGGCTGGCCGGTCTGGCGGCTGATCAGGCGGTTGATCCGCTCACGGATCTTGAGAATCTCTTTGGCTTCGATGGCGATGTCCACGCTCACACCCTGCACCCCGCCGGAGGGCTGGTGAATCATATATCGGGTGTTTGGCAGCGAAAAGCGGTAGGGCGTGTCCACGGCCAAAAAGATGTTGACCCCCGCGCTGGCCACCCAGCCGGTGCCGATGACGTAGACGTCCGGCTTTACAAACCGAATCATGTCGTGGATGGTGTCGCCCGCCTCGACATGGCCGCCCTGGCTGTTGATGAACAGCTTAATCGGCCCGTCCCCCAGCTCACTGAGCAGCAATAGCTGGGTCGAAATCTTTTGGGCCAGTTTCTGGTCAACTCCGCCGCTGATCATAATGCAGCGCGCATCCAAAAGCTTCTGGGTCAGAATGTTTTCCAGCCCTTTATCGTTTTCCTGTGTGTTTTCGTTTTGTAAAATCAAGTGTGATGACCTCCTGTTATATACGAATTGAATATTATACTAATTGGAGATAGCGCAAGATATTATACAACTAACATTATACTATACGGATAATTAGGGCGTAATTATACGGATTAACGCCGTCCACCGCCGCCACGGAACCCGCCTCCTCCGAAGCCACCGCCGCCAAAACCGCCGCGGCCACCGCCACCGCGGCCTGACGAGCCGCCGCCGAAACCGCCAAAGCTGCCGCCGCTGTTAAAGCCGCGGGGTGTGTGCGACCGGCTGGACCCCGCCCCGCGTGAACTGCCGCCGTCAAACATGTTGCCGATACTGCCGAACCCGCCGCCAAAACTGCCGGGCGTACCGGGGGGCGGGCCGTTTCTCGGGGGGCGCGGTTGAACAGGCGGGCGGTGCCAGCTCCTGCCGTAATGCCGGAAGAAAAGTGTCGGACCAAACCAGCTCCAGGGCATAAACCAGCGGCGCCGGTAGATTGGCATAAAACCCATCCCGCCGCGAAAACGCCGGGGACGTGAGAGCGCGGAGATTAAGATGACAATGATCACAATAAAGAAGAACATCACAATCATGTTGATTGTTTGTGCGAACACCACACCGCCGCCGCCCTGGAATTGAAAGTCGCTGGCCGCTTGCCCCTGACCGGGGTCGACATTGCCGGTTACGCCTGAATCCGGCAAGACAAGCGCGGGCGGTGTGTGTGCTTGTAAAAGAGGCAAGATCGCGTTCAATGCCGCGATTGCCGCGCCGTTAAAATCCCCCGCGTCAAAGGGCGGGCCGATGATCTCGCTCTCAAGCCGGTCATAAAAAGCGCCCGAGAGCAGGTGGCCCACATCGCGGCCCGGCACTGTATAAAAACGGCCGTCGCCTGTGGAAAAGACGACCAGCACGCTGGATTCCTCCAGGTTATATTGATCAAATATCCAGTTGGCGTAAATGTCAAGAAGCTCGGTGATCTGGCTTTCCACCACGAAGTAAACGCCGGTTTGGTTGATTTGGTATTGCGCGCGGTTGCGCTCGTTGATCTGGTCAACCGCCGCCTGAGAGAGGATGCCCTCATCATTCATCACAAACTCGTGGGCAAGTGTGCCGGCACCCGGGCTTGCGGCATCCGGCCAGGTGCCGCCCAGGTGGGTGATCATCGCGCCGTAAAAGCTTATGGCCGCCGCTGAGTAGTTTTGTGCGGCAAAAGCCGGTTCAAGGTAAATATCCTGCATCCGGGCGATCTCGCCGACCGGCAATGCTGCTTCAAGCCCGGTACCGATCACCGTTGTGTAATTGTCATCCCCTATGCTGAAAAGGATGACCATACCGTTGTTTTGGGCGGCGTCGCCCACCCCCCATTCGTTGAGCAGGCGGGTGGCGTATTGTTGGATATCCTCGCCGCCGGTAAAGTCGACCGTCACCATCATGACCGGAATTTGGGTATCCGCAAAGAATTGGCGGCCAAAGTGATCGATCACCTGTCGGGCTTGGGCATCCAGCACGTTCGCGAAGTCGTGTACCATTGTGTTCTCATTGGGAGAGGGCAGGGCCTGGGCAAATCCGGGCATAGCCAAAAAGGCCGCAATCAGCAGGCCGAGCAGCGCCGGCAACAGCCGTCGGACAAACTTAACTCCTATCATTCATACAACTCCAAAGGGGAAACGCGGGCGGCGCGCCCCAGTATATTGGCGGGAAAACGCTCAAGGGTATGGTTAAAGTAAAGAGCAGACTGGTTGTAGCCGCTGCCGGCGATCAACATCAAGCGCGAGTTGATTTCGACAACACAGGAGGCCAACAAGTTCTGATCCTGCGCGCTCAGATCCAGCCCGTCCAGGGTGGTGCGCAGCATGTTGGTAGCCGCCACAAGCTCACCGGCGGCGCGGTGTTTTTCCCGCGGGCCGGCCGCTGAAAGCAGCGCATCCCGGCTGTTTAAAACTTGCACAATGCCGGTGTAGTCTTCTTGCAGGTATCGCCCGGCAATGACGGTGACATTAAACGACTGGGCGGCAATCTCGTTGAGGTCGCTCTGAATCCCGGGCGCGCCCGATTGGCCGAGGGTGAAGATGGCCGCTGTCTGGCCGCGCAATGACCCGAGCGTCGCACCGCCCCCAACAACAGAGGAGGCAACAACCATGACCACACACAGCAAACCCGCAACTACGCGGTTGTTTAAGATATCCATTTTATATCCTCGTGATGTTAATTTAGAACAATGCTATCATTGCGGAAAAATTACTTCGGCACATTGCGCACTTCGAGCAGCTTGGATTTGAGCTGGTCTTCAATCCGCGAGAGCTCAGATTCTGCGGCCCGGCGTTTGGCGCGGCCCTCCTGCTGAATGTGCAGCACTTCGTCCAGGGTTTCGATCAATGCTTCGTTGGTGTGCTGTAAAGTTTCGATATCCACAATGCCCCGCTCGCTTTCTCTGGCAGTTTGAATTGTACCCTGTTTGATGGCGTCGGCATTTTTGCGCAGCAGGTCGTTGGTCATGTCGGTCACCGCCCGCTGGGCTTTGAGCGCGCTTTCGGCATGTGCCAGCCCGAGGGCAAGCACCATCTGGTTTTTCCAGAGCGGGATGGTGTTGACCAGCGAGGACTGAATCTTTTCAAGCATGATCGAGTTGTTCGACTGCACCAGGCGGATCTGCGGCCCCATCTGGATACAGATGTTGCGGGTCAGTTCAAGGTCGTGCAGTTTTTTGTCAAACCGGTTGCACATGTCGGCCAGATAGTTGGCGGCCTGCGCGTCGGCGGCCTGCCCGGTCAGCTTTGCTTTTTCCTGCGCGGCGGGCAGATCGTTTGCGATTACCCACTCAAGCTTTTCGCGCCCGGCCAGAATGTACATGGTCAGCTCTTTGTAGTAGGCCAGGTTCATCTCGTACATCTTATCAAGCATGGCGATGTCTTTGAGCAAGGTGACCTTGTGCCCCTCAAGTACGCCGCAGATGCGGTCTACGTTCTTCTCAGCCGAGGCGTATTTGGTCTTCATCTGGGCGATCGAATTGCCCGCCCGCCTGAACAGGCCGCGGATGCCGCCCTTGTTCCCGTCGTCGTTAAAGCCCTTTAGCTCGCCGACCAGATTGGTGATCAGGCCGCCAACTTCGTCCAGATCTTTGGTGCGGACATTGGCGAGCGCGGCCTCAGAGAACTGGCTGATCTTGGTCTGCGCCCCCGCGCCGTACTGGAGGATCTGGGTCGAGTCGGTCAGGTTGATCTTGCTCGAAAAGTCCTTGACCATCGCCTTTTCCTGGTCGGTCAAAGTTGAATCGTCCAGCGCTTTTGGCGGGTCGGGCTGCTGGGCGATGGCGGGCAGCTCAGGTTCGGCAGGAAGTTCAGGGGTGAGGGTCAAGCTGGGTGCGAATTCGTTATCCATGTATATATTTTCCACCTTTCGGTATAATCACGATTTGTATCTGCCAAAGTCAAACACCACACCGATGGCCGTTCCAAGTGCGATCCCAACGGCGAGATTGTCAAAGACAAGGCCAAAGGTAACACCAACGGCAGCTCCGGTCGTCATCCCGGCCCCGGACCATCTGCATTTTTGCCTTTCAGCCTCTGCGGGCTCGTTTATCCGTTCGTTATCCATTTTTGTTACCGCCAAAATCCGCGTATATGTCTTTCATCGAGCCGCTTTGTTTGAACATCTGGTTCATGACCTCAATTTCGACCGCAATATTCAGCGACTGGTCGGCAAAGAGCGCGTCCAGCTGGCGGTGGAATGCGTCCACAATGGTGCAGGTCATCCCCTCGATCTTTGTGAGCGCCGCGGAAATGTTCTGGCCCTGTACCGGCTGGGCGCGCAGCTCCTGGTAGTTGTTCAGCAAGTTGATGGTGGTGGGCAGGGTGTAGTTGAAAAACTGGCGCATCTCACTCGATTTGCCCGGCGTTTTCTTGACCTGCTCGATGATTCGCTCGGTGGTCTGCAACAGATCGCTCACCGAGGTTTTCATCTTGCCGTCCACCGATCGCTCAAGGGCTTTCAGGGTAGCAAGATGGGTGTGTACCCCTCTGAGCATTTCATCCAGCTGCTGGTTGCCGGTCTCGACCGGGGTGGGTACGGCGGCCGGAACTTTGATGATTACCACCCGGGCCGGTGCTGTCCAAGAAATGTGGAAGAACGCGATCAGCGCTAAAATCAACGTGATGGCTAAATCCAGCGGCCGATAAAACGGGAAGAAGAGTGCATACGCGGCCCAAACCAGCCCGAAAGCATAAAGCGGCGTTGCCGGCTTCTTGTGCACTTCTTTCAGTGTGATGGCGTGTACATCGTCTGTTGGGGGGGGCGGAGGCGGGTTCCCCTCCTGGCCGGTATAGACCAGCTCTTTTCGGTAAAGGTCGGCGTAAAGCCCCACTACCAGCTTAAGTCGCTGCATGGCGCGCACATCCCCGACCAGGATGTTTAAGTTGCACTTTAACAGCTCAGCCGCCATCTCAAGCGGGATACGGCGGCCGGTGTCGAACAGTCCGGCCAGCTGCATCAGCTTCTGGCTGAGCGAGCGTTTGCGCAGCCCCTTTGAGAGGATATAAAACCCGGCCACAAAAGCAAGCATAAACAACAAGCGGGTAAGATAGTCGCGAATCGAAAGGGAAAGCACGCTCATCGGCTGATAAGGCAATAAAACCAAAGGCAGCAAAACCAGGACAGCGCCGACACACATCTCGGCCCCGCCTTTCTTTTTCGCGACCAGGCTGCTCCCTCGGTTTGTCATCTGCGTCATTGCTCCCCTCTGCCCTTTGATGGTTTTAGTCTAACAAATATTTGTGGTGCAAGTCAAGAAACAGAGTGTGAACACAGGGAAATTTAAGCAACTTTTCATCTGTCTTTCATCTTGAGGGTAAAAAGGCAAAGGCACTGCCTGCGCGGCAATGCCTTTGTGGTTTCAGAACCTGTGGCTCGGCGGCTACTCGGCCTCGAATGAATCTTTTCCTACCGCACAGAGCGGGCAGGCGAACGAGTCAGGAACATCTTCCCATTTGGTGCCGGGGGCGACGTTTTGGCCGGGTTCGCCGGCTTCGGGATCATAAACATAACCACAAACGGTACAAACATACTTTTGCATACTGAGCACCTCTCTTTTGTTATATAACGAATTCATTGTGCTGCCCTGCCTCAAGAGGTCGGACACCGCTATATCATAACATATACTTTTTGGGTGATGCAAATGTTTTTTTACGGATGTGTTTATCAGCCGAGCAGAAGCCGCACCCCGATGAAAATGAGGATCAACCCGCCGGCAAACTCAGCTTTGGATCGAAGCTTTGCGCCAAAGGCCGAACCCACGCTCATCCCGGCCATTGAGAGAAACAGCGTGGTCACCCCGATTATGCCGATTGCCGGCAAGATCGAGACCTCTAAAAAGGCGAAAGACGCGCCGACCGCCAAGGCGTCCACGCTGGTGGCAAACGCGAGGGGAATCATGCTGAGCGGCCCAAAGCTGGCCGGGGTTGGCTGTTTGGTTCCGCAGACGTTGCAGACAAGGTCACAGCCGCTTTCTGTACAGCAGGCATTGCGCTCTTCCTCTTTTTTAAAGCTGGAAAGGATCAATTTGCCGCCGATGACCGCGAGCAGGGCAAAGGCGACGATGTTGTCGTATGGGTCGATGATGTCGGCGAAGTTTCCGGCAAGCAGGTATCCGGCCAGCGGCATAGCCGCTTGAAAAAAACCAAAGTATAGACCGACGATCAGCGCCTTCTTTAGATGAACCACCGCCATGGTCAGCCCAAGGCAGACAGCCACCGCAAAAGCGTCCATAGAAAGCCCGACCGCGATCAAAAAAAGCTCAATCAATCTCATGCACACAACTCCGGGTGGGTATACTGGTAGTATATCCGCTCCACTCCACAATCAACCCGCCTTGCGTTTTTTTCCGCCGAGCTTTGATTTGCTCCATCTGAGAACCTGTGTTCATAGCTCGAAGCGCCGTCTTGGCGGGTCTTTTTCCGCCTGCCGCGTCAGTTTTCCTTGAGGATACCGTCTGCGAGTGCCCCTACAGCTCGGCAGAAACAGCAAAGTACATGTAGTATTCCTGCGAAAAACTTCCTTGCATGGCGAAAAAATCTTTCGCCAATCCGGCACGTCTCGTCTATGAACACAGGCTCTTAGACAGGCGTCAGCCTGCCCGATGAAAAAAATTCCCGCAAATGCCGGGCTGATTTTAAAGTGAAACAGCGATACCTAAAATCGGGAATCGCAAACTGCGATTCCCGATTGTTTTCGTCAAAATCTTTACTCAGCGGGCGCCTCTTTAGACGCGGTCAGCCGGTCAATAATGGTGACCAGATTTGCGATTTCCGGCTTGGAAATCTGATCGTCCGCCCCCAGCTCTTTGCCCTTAATCCGCATCTCTTCACTGATCAGGGATGAGAAGAGGATGATGGGAATGCCCTTGAGGACAGAATCCGCCTTGATCAGCTTGGTCAGGCGATGCCCGTCCATCTGTGGCATTTCAATGTCGGAAACCAGGCAAGCCACATGGTTTTCGATGGCGTCGCCGGCCTCTTTGGCCTCGCACATATATTCCCAGCACTCTTTGCCGTTGTTGAATTTGGTGGTGTTGGTATAGCCCGCTTTGTGCAGGGATTCGATAATCATTTTCGCGAGCAGCATAGAATCTTCAGCGACCAGAATGGGCTTCTCTGTCCGGGCGCGCGGGCCGAGGCGGTCAATGTCCGAGACCTGGATGCTGGTCTCGGGCGAGATTTCAGCGATGATCTTCTCAAAGTCGAGAATGGTGATCAGCCGGCCCTGGTACTGCGCGATGCCGGTTGCGATTCCGTCTTCCCCACCGTAGATGATGGGGTCGGGCTTTTCGATCTGGGTCCACGAAATGCGGTCAATGCCCACCACCGAATGAACGTGGAAAGCAAAGTTAAGCCGGTTAAAATTGGCAACGATAAAGATATCCCGCTCGTCGTTTTCCGAGGCGGGCAGTCCGAGATACTGCGCAAGGTCGACGACAGTTATGACCTCACCCCTCGGTTTAAAAATGCCTTCGATGGCGTCGTGGGTGTGCTGCATTTTTTTGACCGGGCTGATCTTCATGATCTCCCGCACTTTTGCCACGTTGATGCCGAAAAGCTCACCCGAAATGGTAAACTCCATAATCTCAAGCTCATTGGTACCGGACTCTAACAGGATCTCGGTCTGTTTAACGTTCATAGTTTCACCCTCCCTAATAACAGATCATTCATGTCTTGGGGTTTCGTTTTAGTATATCCAATTTGTTTTGCTTACTCAACAGCGGCGATTACCTCTACCTCGCAAAGCACATTCTTGGGCAGGCCGCGGACAGCGACGGTGCTTCTCGCAGGCTTCGAGGTGAAATATTTGGCAAACACTTCATTAAAGCCGGCAAAATCACTCATATCAGCCAAAAAACAGGTGGCCTTGATCACGTTGTCGTAACCGATTCCGGCGCCCGCCAACAGGCCGGCAATGTTTTGGCAGACCCGCTCGGCCTGCGCGGTGATGTCGCCTTCTATTACTTCCCCGGTCTTGGGGTCAAGGGGTATTTGCCCTGAAGCGAAGAGCAGGCTGCCGAATCGAACGGCCTGCGAATAAGGCCCGATTGCGGCAGGCGCGTCCCCTGTTTGGATGTAATTCAACACAACTATACCTCCTAAAGCGAGCACGGTGTTTTATATCATAGCACATGGTTGGTAACACAATAGTATCATAGCATGTAAACCTGTCTTTGGCAATCATAAAATTGTGAAATAACAGTAAAAGGCAGGAAGACGCGCTTTTGCGTCTTCCTGCCTTTTAGATATACATGAGCGGAGTTTATTCGCCGGTTGACTGAATGGGTAAAACGCCGCGCGCGGCGCTGAGCAGCCTTGCCTCAACCGCGTTCCAGTTTACCAGCTGCCACCAAGCGTCCACATAAGCCGGGCGCTCATTTTGGTACTCCAGGTAGTAGGCGTGCTCCCAAACATCACAGACCAGGATGGGGATGATTCCCCACTGGGTGAGGTTTTGGTGTTTTTCACACTGCAGAACCTCCAGCCGGAAGAAGGATGGGCTGCAGCCAAGCACCGCCCAGCCCGAACCCTCCACCGCTTTGGCCGCCGCCGCGAACTGCCCTTTAAACGCTTCAAAGCTGCCGAAGTAATTGTCTATGTAGTAGGCGGTGTATTTGCCGGGCGCGCCGCCCTTGCCGGGGGAGGTCATCACATCCCAGTAAACTGAGTGGAGGATATGGCCCGAACCGTTAAACGCAAGCTCTTTCTCCCAGAACTTAATCAGGCCAAAGTCGTTTTTGGCCCGCGCGTCGACCAAAGCGAGCTCGGCCTTGTTAAGCGCGTCGACATAGGCCTTGTGGTGCTTGTTGTGGTGGATCTCAAGGGTTTTTGCGTCGATGACCGGCTCAAGTGCGTTGTAGGGATAGCGCAGGGGCGGGAGCTTGTGCCCGCCCGCGGGAATTGGCGCGAATTGTTTTTCTGACATTGGGTCGCTCTCCTTTATGACTGTATTTATCACAGTTTATGCGCGGGGCGGCATTTTTGCCTTTGCCTGCGAATAAGATGAAAATACAAGCCTTATTTTGATTGCGTGCCGCGAAGTGAAAATCCATCCGCAAAGCGGATTCAATCACTGTCAACTGTCCATTATCAACTGTCAACTGAAATCGGGGGATGTTTATGAGAAGCGGAAGAGAGGCCAGGGGTATGCGGGGCGGGGCAAAAACCAGGGAGCGGCGGGCCCAAAAACCGGAAGCGGACGCGCTGGCCGTTGCGTTGACCGTTCAAATTATACTGTGTGTAATTATTTTGGCGGGCGCACTGCTGGTGCGGTCGGTGGACGGGGACCGCTTTGCGCGAATGAAGAGCGAATATATTGGCCTGGTAGGCGGCGGGGAGAGCGCCGGGATGAGCGACTATTTCACCCAGCTGACCGAAATGACCGGCGGGATTTTTGCGTCGATAGAGGAATTTATTCAAGGACTGATCGGCAGCCGGGAGCCGCCTGTCCCCGAAGAACCCCAGCAGATGCCCGAGGAGTCACAGCTGCCTGAGGCGCTTGGAATGGGCGGCGGCGGGTCGCCGCCGGCTTCTTTGCCCGGATTTGCGGACATGATGCCCGCCCCGCCGGACGCAACCCTCGCGCCTTACTTCTTGAGCAGCCGGATTCGCCCGCCCCTCGAGGGGATTATCACATCCCCTTTTGCCTTTCGCGTTCACCCGCTGGGCGGCGGGGTTGACTTTCACAGAGGAATTGATCTGGCCGCGCCCATCGGCGCCGGGATTTTGGCTGCCCTGCCCGGCAGAGTTGAACGGGTTGGCGAAGACGAGATATACGGATTGTATATATTGATCAGCCACGCGCATAACCTGCAAACTTTTTACGCCCACGCATCCGAAGTGCTTGTCCGCGAGGGGATGCGCGTCAATCAGGGTGAGCGGATCGCCAAAGTCGGCTCAACCGGCCTTGCCACAGGGCCGCACCTGCACTTTGCGGTGATTGTCGAGGGGCTGTACGCCGACCCGCTGCACGCACTGGGCCGGTATCTGCAAGTCGTTGCGTGATCATTTAAAGCTGACCATTCCGTTGGTGAATGTCCGCCTGCGGGCCAGCTTTTGGTTTTTTATGACCCTCGCCCTCTTTGCCATTTTTGTCGAGCGTCATTTGCTCCTCTGGTATATCGCACTGCCTATAGTCGTCCACGAGCTTGGGCATTTGATCGCGATGGCTGCCTGTAATGTGAGGGTCACTGAGATTCACTTTACCCCGGTCAGCCTGCAAATTCGCGGGGGCGGGCGGGGTGTTTCCCATGGCAAGGAACTGGCGGTTGCCTTGGGCGGGGTGGCCGCAAACCTTATGACGGCCCTTTGCCTCTGGCTGTTTGCATTTCAGTCGATGCGCACCATTCTGCTGATCGCCGCCAACCTGGCAGTGGCCGCATTTAACCTGCTGCCGATCGGCAATCTGGACGGCGGGCGGGTGGTCGAAATCCTGTGTGAGAGATATCTCACGCCGGAGGCTGCCCGGCGGGTTTCGCTGTTGGTCAATTTTTTGGCGCTTGTCCCGCTGAGCGCGCTGTCCGTCTATCTGTTTTTGGATGGCGGAAACTTCAGTCTCGCGCTGGTATGCGGATATCTGGCCGTGCAAATCATCCTGCAAGAATAAGCGCATGTCGCAGCCACGGCTGCCGACATGCGCTTGTTGCTTTACCAGCCCTCGATTCCCGGTTCCCAGCTGCTGCTTCTGATGTAGAACCAGTCTTCGCGGCCCCGCTCGGTTACCTCTTCCCAGTCCACTTCCAGAATGGTGAGGTAATCGCGGATAGCGCCGGAAAACTGCGCCGGCCACCCGGCCGGGAACTCCCTGTGCCGGCGGGGATGGTATTGCCCGCGCCCGATCAGCGCGAGAAGCTGCGTGTCCAGCGGGTTGTCACGCGGTGCGGCAGCCTCCCGAAAAGGTGAGAGCAAGCCCATTTCCTGCGCAAGAAAGCTTGCGCCGGATTCGCTGCGGTATAGCCAGGTCAAAAAGTCGCGGGCAAGCGCCCTGCTCTCATCCTGGGAGGATGCGTTGACCGCCCAGTAAACCGGCGAATGGATGTAGACCATTCCCGGTTCTTCGTCATCCAAAAAGATGGGCAGCAAAGCGAGGTCACCGGCCAGATCGGGGTTTGCGGCGTTTAAGCGGGGAAAGATTGAGATGCTCTGCTGGATGATCGCCACCCGTTCGGCTGCCAGCCCGTTCTCGACCTGTTCGCTTTGTGGGATATCGACCAGCATGGCCCAGCCCCGGCCATGAGTTGTGTACCTGGCAAGCATGGCGAGGTACAGCCCCATCGGGTCGGCGTTCAGGTAGGCGATTGAGGCTGCGTTCACCGCCTGTTCGGAGGATGTGAACTCGCCGCCAAGCGCGATATCAGCCAACTGGCGGCTCATAAAATCGTCATCCAGCCCGGGCAGTGAGGTGACTGTCTCTAAGTTCGGAAAAACGCTGTCCAGTGCGCCCGAGGTCATCACCTCCCGCAAAGCGCGGAAAGCGCCCTCGGTCTGCTCAAGGCTGGTGATCTCACCCAGCGGAACGCCCGCCGCCTCAAAGATCCGGCGATTTGCGATCAGCCCGACCCCATCCAGTGAATGGGGGAGTCCGTAAAGCCGGCCATCTATCCGGACAGGGTGCGTCAGGCCGGCGGTGGCTTCATCCGCCCAGCCAAGGTCAGACAGATCGTCCAGATGCTCAAGCAATTCAATCATGTCCGCGTGGCCGAAAATGTGAAAGAGGTCGATCTGCTCACCGCCCAGCAAACGGGCGCGCAAAGCCGAGCGGTAGTCGGATTCCTCACTGATTGTCCGTACGGTGATCAGCGAGTCGGGATGATCTTCCATAAACAGGCCGGCCGCGCGGATGAGGGCGTGGGACTCCTCGCCGCGTGAACTTAAGATGTTTAGGCGGCGGGCATGTGTGACCTCGCGCGGGATTTCGGTTTGCACGGCCAGCACCGGGGCAGGCGGCGGAACCGCGCAGGAGCCAAGCGCTAAAAAAGTATAGAGCACAGCCAAAAAGATCGAGACAATCTGTGTGGCGACAATCGGCATAACATCACCCGCTTTAGTATCAGTGTCTAGAGTATGGAAGTAAATTCCATAAAATATACGCAGGGCTTTGATTCAAAGCCCTGCGTATATTCAAAATGCTTGCATCGAAAATTCGTATGTAATCAGTTGAAAATAGCGAAAAAGATGATTTCGACCACGACAGTGAAAGCAAAGAAAAGCAGAACAAACAGAAGTGTTTTCCAAATGGGGGCTGCCCCGCCCTGTTTACGCAAGTAGTTGGTCTGTGCCTCTTGGGGCATATCAACGGATTCTTTCAGGGTGCGGAAGAATTTGCCGCGATAAATGGAACCTCCTGCACCTCCAACACCGCCCATAACCCCCATCCCTGCACCACGCCATAAGTCCAGTCCGAACCCATGCTCCAGTAATGTGCATAACAGGACGAATGCGCCGCAGATGATCATCATTTCACGATACATTTTTCGGTGTAACAGCCAGATAAAAGAAAGCAGAAACCCGGCCAGGCTGAAAAAGGAATCACGCGCCCATTTCTCTTCGTAAAAATCCGCTTTTTTCCCACAAACGCTTCTAACTGCCAGTCCTCGTAGTGCATAACCTCTCTCTTTTCCACTGCCCGCAGTCTTCTTTCATCGATGGATTATCTCGCAGTATATTCATTATATTGAATATACTGCCGTTGTCAACACCGCTTTCAATATGTTATACTAAAGGGCAGACAAGATCGAAGGAGAGGGTAAAGCAATGGAGCGACAAACAGTACTGATTTTAGATTTCGGTGGACCATACGGTCAAATTATTGCCCGGCGTGTCCGGGCGCTTGGCATATACTGTGAGGTGCACCCGCACACAATGGCGCAGGATGTGATAAAAGCAAAAAAGCCGATCGGGCTGATTCTCACCGCCGGCAATAAGAACACGCCAAAAATCGATTCAGCCGCCTTTGCCCCTGACCTGCCGATTATGGGCATTGGAATTGACCCTGTGTCTGCCGGCCTGAAATTTAACCTCAAGGTTGAGGATATACAAAGCGGCGAGCAAACTCTGCGCAGCTTTTTGTTTGACGTATGCGGCGGAGTGGGCGACTGGACAATGGCCGACTACGCCCGCCAGTCGGTTGATGAAATTCGCGGACAAATCGGGGACGGCAAAGTCCTGCTCGCACTGTCCGGTGGGGTAGACAGCTCGGTGGTGGCCGCCCTGTTGGCCAAAGCGATCGGCAAGCAGCTGTCCTGCATTTTTGTCGATCACGGCCTGATGCGCAAAAATGAAGGGGACCAGATCATGGCGGCCTTCAAAGATTGGGATATCAATTTGATCCGGGTGGACGCCGCCGACCGCTTTTTAGGCAAGCTGGCCGGGGTGACCGATCCCGAAACCAAACGCAAGATCATCGGCGAAGAGTTCATCCGCGTTTTTGAAGAAGAAGCCAAAAAGATCGGCAAGGTCGATTTTCTGGCACAGGGAACGATATATCCGGACGTAATTGAGTCCGGGATCGGCGAGGCCGCCGTCATCAAATCCCACCACAATGTGGGTGGTCTGCCCGACTACGTTGACTTCCGCGAAATCATCGAGCCGGTGCGTGCCCTGTTTAAAGACGAGGTGCGCGCCCTTGGCCTGGCACTCGGTCTGCCTGAATATCTGGCTTGGCGGCAGCCTTTCCCCGGCCCCGGGCTGGCTGTTCGCGCAATCGGCGAAATTACCCGGAAAAAGCTGGACATCCTGCGGGACGCCGACTACATCTTCCGGGAGGAGATTGAGAAAGCGGGGCTGGCGGCTGATATCAACCAGTACTTTGCGGTGATCACCGACATGCGTTCGGTGGGCATGAAAGGGGAGGATCGAACTTACGATTACACGATTGCCCTGCGGGCGGTGACTACCACCGACTTTATGACAGCCGACTGGGCGCGGATTCCATATGAGGTGCTGGACCAGGCTTCAAGCAGGATTGTGAGCGAAGTGCGTGGGGTTGGCCGGGTGGTTTATGATATAACGAGCAAGCCGCCGGCTACGATTGAGTGGGAGTAGGCAAATCAACGCAAAAAGCGTTTATCTAATACTATAGTCATCGCCTCTTATGTAAACAACTCGCCCAAATCCAAAAACAGCGCCATTGTTCCGTAAATAATGAGCGCCAGCCCTGAAACGACATTGCTGAGCGCCGGGGGGATCCGCCTCATCCGCTTGGTTCTTGCCAGGTGAAAGGAGAGCGCAGAATATCCAAAATGTGCAAGCGCGACTGTGAGCGGGATGGCAAAAGATGAGTGTGGAAGAAAGAGAAAGGTAATGCCCATGGTGATCAGCATAGCTTCGCCGCTCATAACCAGGCCGACAATTGCAAATGTTTTTGGCGAGATGTTTGCCTCATCGCCGCCCTTTCTCCGCCTCAACTGTTCGGAGACAAAGTAATAGAGGATGGTCCATAACCCGAGCGCTATGAACGCAAACCCGACGACATAGTCCGGCTCGAACGGGATCCGCTCGTATATCTGCCCCGCAATCAAAAAGCCCAGGACGCAGAGCGCGAACAAAAAGACATTGATGAGCGCAAGATACACAAACCGGCAGCCCTTTTGAAGCCCGAGTGAAAGGCCGATAAAAAACGCGTCAACCGACACCACAAGCCCGGAGAGAATTGGCATAAACATAAAATCACCTCGCTGATTGTTTGGGCGGCCGGCAGACTGCCCCGGCGCTGTAGGCAGAAAGATGCGACTGCTGTATACAGTCGCCCAACGTTAGGATATGCGCGGGAGCCGAAAAAGGGTACAGCGGCGTACATAGCAAAAGCGGCGGGCATTATGCCCGCCGCTTTTGCTGTGTATGGATGGTTACTTCTTTAAGCTCTCAAGGATTGCCTTTTCGCCCAGCATATCGGCGTAGGGGGAATCCATCTCGCGGATACCGGCGGGGAATTCGTACTTGGCCAGTCTCTCCATAAACGGGTTGGGGTCAAAGTTTTCAGGGATTTGTACGCCTTTGATATCCCAAATGCCTTTGGCAGCCAGTTCCATCATGATAACCGGACCGATGGCGGTTTGGGATACGACCGAGTTGGTCGAGTACTTCTTGATGCAGTCCTGATTGTCGGATATCTGGTAGATATAGACCGACCGCTTAAGGCCGTCTTTCTCGCCGGTTACCCAAGCGCCTGCACAGCCTTTGCCTTCCATGCGCATGGTTGCTTCGACCGGGTTGGGCACGACTTTGACCAAAAAGTCTCTGGGCGCGATTTCACTGTCACCGACTTTGATTTTTTTGGTGGCCTCGTCCATTTTCAGGTCGCGCAAAAAGCTGAGCAGCTGGCGGGTTTCGCGGGGTACGCCAAACTTAAAGGTGACGCGGTTACAGTCGATGGCTCTGGGAACCATGATCACTTCTTCATGTTCGATGTTGATGACTTCAACGTCGCCGATCCCGCCGGGGAAGTTAAAGACTTCGGGCTCCGAGAAGTTTTCGGTGGTGTGCCAGCCGCCCTTAGCTTTATCCCATACGATGGGGGGGTTTAGACACTCTTCAATGGTTGTCCAGACCGAGAAGCCGAAGTAACCGATGTCGTCGCCCGAGTAGTTGTCGCCGTCCCGGATGTTGACTTCATCAATCTTGTCAAATAAGGTGTTGGCGGCGTATTTGGCGAACACATTGACCACGCCCGGCTCAACGCCCGAACCGCAGATGGCCATGTTTCCGGCTTTTTTCCACTCTTCGTCTTTGGCGAACTGGTAGTCGCCCAGCTTGACACCGCACTTTTCGAACGGCTTTTCGGGATGGGGCTTGGAAAGGGTCATGGCGCAGTCTATGTAGCCGACTTTCTCTTCCAGGCAGGTATCGAAGATGCACTCGTTAAAAAGCGGCTCAACGGCGTTCATTACAAATGTGATTCCGTGCTCTTTGATCAAGGATTTGATCGAGCCGGCGTTGCCGGCGTCCACTTTGGCCGCAATGTACTTGCCGCCGCCGCAGATTTTTTCAGCCACTTCTTTGGCCCTGTCAAAATTGTAATCGCTGACGACAATTTTCTCAGCCCAATCGCCATCCTTGCCGGCTCTTTTGATAATCATAGCGGCAGCAGTGCCAACGCCCCCTGCCCCGATAATTAAAAGTTTCATAAGTTTCTCCTTTTCTGTGCGCTGTGCACTTGAAATATGTAGTCATTTTAACACAAGTTATCACCATGCGCAAGGTGTTATGGGCACAAATACCGATAGCGACAAACGGGGTTTTTTGGTCGCGCGGATGAATTTGGCCGGTATTTGCGGCCTTCCGCATCCGGGTTAAGCGCCCTCTCGCCAGCCGAGGCGCAAGGATATCTGCTTTGTGCAGTCAAGCAGGCTGGGCAGGTGTTCGGCTATGTGTTCGTCGCTCATCCGAACGGCGGGGCCGCTCACGCTGATTCCGGCCACGATCTTTCCGGTAAAGTCGCGGACCGGGGCGGCGATGCAGCGGGTGCCGTCCTCACATTCTTCGTTGTCGTAGGCGAAGCCGACCGCTCGCACATGCGCGAGCTCCCGGCCAAGGGCCTGCGGGTCGGTGATTGTGTGCTCGGTAAACGCTTCAAGCGGCCTTTGACCCAGCAGCCCCGTGAGTTTGTCGGACGGGTATTGGGATAAAAACAATTTTCCGACCCCGGTGCAGTGCAGGGCGGCGGCGTTCCCAATCCGCTGGGTGCTGACCAGCGTGCGGTTTTGTGAGCTGGCCACCTCGACATACAGCACCGACATATTGCTCTCAACCGCCAGGTTACAGGATTCGCTAAAGACGTTTGAAAGCTCCCGAAGGAATGGCAGGGCGATTTTGCGCACACTCATATGAGAGGATATGCTCTGTGCAAGGCCGCATATCTTAAAGGTCAGGTAATAGCGGCCGGTATCCGCATCCTGCGCGAGGTATCCCCGGCGGGAAAGCGCGTTGATAAACCGCAGGGCGGTACTGGGGTTCAGCCCGCTCAGCCGGGAGATGTCCTGAAGCCGAATCGGTTCGGGCTGTTCGGACAAAAGCTCGATCAAGGACAAAAGTTTGTCAGAAGACTGGTTTGACTGTGTTGGTATAATCTTATCCTGGGGTTGCATGTTTAACCTCCGTTGGTGATGTCGGTGGTGAAAATTGTACCACAATTTCTCGTCAATTTCAATTACTAAAAGTACAGGCTGAAAATTATCCTCACAATTGGCGCAATAGCCGAGTTTAATGTAAAAAATTAGCAAAATATCAAGATAAAACATGGGAATAATAATTGACATCTCACGCGATGAACTATATACTTAACATGAACATGCATGTCGAATTTTGTCGAATTACATTAAATGAACAGACAGGCGGCTAATCGCGTGAAAAGTGTGATAACGGCTTTGACCACCATTTTTTGCCTGAGTGTTTTGACGCTCGGTGCCCATGCAATTACTTTTGTGGATGAGATGGAAGTTGTATCCTCCGGGATCAGGCAGACCAATAACCTGCAGCCCAGGCAGAGAAGCGGGCTGCCCGAAGCAAGGGATCAGATGCAGCTGACGGTGGCCGCCGAGCAAAACCGGGGGGTGGGCGCGGTGCGCTACCGCGTGTCCGGGTTGGAGAATGTCCGGTTTCGCGTTTACACCCCGCGCGGCACCTTTGCCACGGCGGGCGGACAAGCTCTGCGCTTTGGCGCGCCCGACGGCAATATGCCAAACCCATTTGCCAGTCCGCCTGAGGCGATCGATGTCTTTTTTAGCCCGAACAGCCAAGGGATTTATGCCCGGCATCAAGGTGAGTGGCACCAACTGATCGGGTCCGATTACAACCATGACTTTGTGCGCATCCAACACGAGCCGGACGCGCGCACCCGCCTGCCGATGGGCGTTCGGGCTTATGGGGCGGCGTCGGCCGGCGGAACACCCGTCCCGATCCAACTTCGGCGGGAAAGAATCGCGCAGGTACAGCTGGCCGAAGACGGCCGAATCATGATCGCCGAAGATTTTGTCAGCGCCGGCGCGATGCCATCCAACACCGCGTTCCTTTGGATAGAATTAAACGATCCGGGCGGAAACGTTCTTACCAGAAGCGCGGACCGGACTTCGCTGGCTTGGGTTGAGCTGACCGGAAGGTCATTGCGGATGGGTGAGCCGCCGCCGGCCCCGCCTGTTCAGCCGCCGGGAACAGAGCTCCCACCCGACCCCGACCCCGCTCCGCCGCCTCGCCCACCGGCCCGCCCGTCCACCCAGCCGCCGTCTTCGTCCTCTAACACCAACACCGCGCAGGAGGCCGCCACCCGATTTGCCGGAGTGATTACCGCACCAAACCCGAATGCGGGCGGAGCCCCGGCTGCCCCACCGCCGGCCGAGAGGAACACACCACCGGTTCCGCCCCCACAGGGGGAGGCCGGCAGGCCGGCCCCGCCCATTGCCCAGCTGCCCGACCCGTTGGCCATCTACGAAGTTTCACGGGAACCGGAAACTTCCGGAAATTTGTCCGGGGTCGGGCTCTACATAGCCGGGGTAGCCGGGTTGGCCGGATATTTGCTGTTAAAGCCAAAGTTTCGACAAAAATAAATGTAAGCATCTGCCGCCGGACAAGGTTTCCTCTTTGCCCGGCGGCTTAATCATTTATATTTTTTTAGATTTACCTACCGATTGCGACTTGAAAATTCGCCGCGATCAGAGTATTATTAAGATAGGATCACTTTGCGCTTTTTATTTACATATCCAGATCCGTCGCCGCGCGCACTACAGCTCCGGCGGAAGAAGCAATGCGCTTAGCGGGCCGGTTCTCGTATTTTTTGGAAGGTGGAAACCCATGTCAAAGGGAGCAAAGCGCCGTTGTTTGCGCTGTATGGCGCCGTTCGAAAAGGCGGCATGTCCGATCTGTGGCTGGAAGACCGACGATATTTACGACGTACAATACGTAAAGCCGGGCACGGTGGTTGGCGGCCGTTATCTATTGGGCGAGTACGCCCATAAAAACGGTGAGGGCGCGCTTTATGCCGGGTTTGACAATACAGCTGGGCAAAGAGTTTGGGTGCGCGAATATTTTCCACGCACCATGGCCCAGCGGGATATGAAAACCGGGCGGGTCAGCCCGCTTTCCGGCTGTGGCGCGGGTTACAAGGCCCTTATGTCCGACTTTGTGGATGTTTGCAACGAGATTAAGCGGCTGTCGGTCACCGAGCAGGTCGTTCCGCTTGAGAACGTCATTTCTGAAAATAACACGGTCTACGCCATTTACAAGGGCTTAGATATCGTCAGCTTTGAAGAATATCTGGAAGGACAGGGCGGAAGCCTGAGCTACCACCACGCGTTCTCGCTGCTCGCGCCCATTGTCAACAGCTTGGAAGTTCTGCACTCGCACGGGCATATTCACCGCGGGATTTCACCCTACACCATCTACATGGCCGGTGACGGAAAGCTCTATCTCTGGGATTTTGCGCTGGGCGCCACCCGCACTTCGGGCAGTGAGCTGGACAGTGAGCTGTTCACCGGTTACAGCGCGCCCGAGCAGTATTCGCCCAACGGCTGGCAGGGCAGCTGGACCGACGTTTACGCGATCGGCGCACTCTTTTACCGCACCCTGACCGGGGTGGTGCCGCCAAAATCCATCCGGATTGACAAAGAGCAAAACCAGCTGACACACCTGAGTGAGCTTCTGCCCGACTTAAACCGCAATGCGGCCGCCGCCGTCTGGGAGGCGATGAACCCGATTGCAGAAGACCGCTTGCAGGCGGTGCAGACCTTTTTATCCCGGATGGTCGAGCAAAAGTCGTCCTCCAGCACCGCCGTATTTGACCGCGGAAAAGTCCAGCGGGACAGCGGGGAGCCGCGCAAAAAACCAGCCCCGCGCCACGGGCAAACCAGCGAAGAAGGGCAGAGTGAACGCCCCCCCCGCCGCCGCCGGGAAGGCGGTGGAACTTTCAAATACATGGTACTGGGTACGCTGGTCATGCTGGTGGTGCTGGTTGGCATCATCTACTACTTTGTGACCACCACTTTGGGGGATATTATAGGCATGCCCGCGGTTTCACAGCCCTATCAGACCGAAGAGCCGGCGAGTCCCCCCGGCGCTGTCGCGCACCAGTTAGAGGCTGTCCCCAACTTTGTGGGCAGCCGGCTCACCGATTTTGTAGACGACCCAGACTATCTTGAGCGGTTTGTCTTCACAGTCAGACAAGAGAGCAGGCCTGAGTGGCCGGGCGGGACTGTCTTTGAACAGATACCGGCCCCCGGCCAGATGATGCCGGTCACCGAGCGGATCAACATAGCGCTTTGGGTCAGCCGGTCAGATATCGAAATGCCAACCCTGATTGGCGAGCTTCTTGAGGACGCCATCCAGGTTCTGGCTGAACTGGAGGTCGCAAACTTCCATGTGCTTGAACGGCTGAACACCGAAGTGCCGCCCGGCACCATCCTTGAGACCATACCGGCGGCGGGGGAGTCGTTTAACCCCGACCGGGGCAGCGTCGCCCTGGTGGTCGCAATACAACCGGCCGTTACCGAGGGAAACCAACAACAACAGCAAGATGAGGGCATAAACGAAGACGAGTGGGATCTCGCTGAGTGGGCACACCTGCGCCCCGAAGACATCTTTGATCCCGAAACCGGCGAGTACCGCATCCCGATCTTTCGGAACAGATGATCGAGCAAATATTTTTGATGGAGGGTTCTCGTGTCAGGACATTCTAAATGGAGCACGATTAAGCGAAAAAAAGAAAAGACCGACGCCCAGCGGGCAAAGATATTTACAAAGATGGGCAGAGAGATATCCCTGGCTGTCCGCGAGGGCGGGGCTGACCCAAGTGTGAACGGAAAGCTGAGAGATATCGTCGCCAAGGCGAAATCACTCAATGTACCCGGCGACAACATTGAACGGGCCATCAAAAAAGCGGGGAGCGACAAAGCCGAGTACGAGCAAATCTTATACGAGGGCTACGGCCCGAGCGGGGTGGCTTTACTGGTCGAGTGCCTGACCGATAACCGCAACCGCACGGCCGGTGACCTGCGCCACTACTTCGACAAGTACGGCGGAAATTTGGGTCAGACCGGCAGTGTCGGTTTTCTCTTTGAGCGAAAAGGGATTCTGATCGCCCTGGGTGAGAAACTCGACGAAGCCAAAGTAATCGAAGACTGCCTGGAGGCCGGTGCGCTCGACGTTTACTTCGGAGAAGACGGAGTCGAAGTTACCGCGGAGCCGGACGGTGTCGGCGGGGTGCGGGAAGAAATGGAACGCAAGGGCTATACTTTTGCCAGCGCACAGGCCGAGTACATCCCGGCTACCTATGTCAGATTAGAGGCAGAGATGACCCTAAAGATGGAAAAGCTGCTTGAGCTGCTTGAGGAAAACGACGATGTGCAGGAAATCTGGCACAACTGGGAAGAATCCGAATCTTAAGCGGATGCTTAAGAACCTATATATACAATATCAGTGAGAGGACGTGAGACTCTAAATGGGCGACACAGCAACCTATATAAACCTCGAAGAGGGTCTGGGCAGAGTGCGGGGCAACCAAAAGCTCTACGCCAGAATGTTAGGGATGTTCATTGCGAACAAAGAGATGGCATTGCTTGAAGAGAAGCTGGCCGCCGGCGATTTGCAAGGCGGGGCGGAAGTGGCCCACGCCATTAAAGGGATGACCGGAAACCTGTCCCTGACCGCGTTGTTTGAAGTGAGCGCCACCCTGATGGAAAAACTGGGCGCCGGTGAGATTGATCAAGACTTGGTTGCCCGCTACCGCGAGGTCGCCCAAAAAACGCTTGAAGTAGCCGGAGAACTGGAGCCAACCTTAAAAGGTTAGTGAATATCGGAGGGACTTATGCTTTGTCCGAGTTGTTTCGGATATTTGGACGAAAGCTGGATCATCAAGACCGATGTGATTGCCAGCGCGGACGCAAATATCGCGTACACCGCCAAATGCCCGATGTGCAAAGAGGAAATCGGCAGAATGTACTGGGGGAAACTGCTTGTAGCCCAAAACTTTGCGGGCAACATCGCGGCTGACAACCTCTTTGGAATTGTCGGCTTAAAAAAAGAACCGCCTAAGAATGAGACGGCGCCGGTACGGCACGAAGAGCCGTATGTCGAAGTATTTGACAGCGAAAACGATCCGGCCTTTTCTGGCGGAAATCCCGACAAGTATGAGCGGATGTCCAGTTTTCCGCCCATCGCTTATTTTTGCCCTTTTTGCGGCGAACACCTGATGACCGCGCAGGCCAAGCAGGATGAGGACGACCAGGCCGTTCTGAGCGCGCCTTTCCGTGAGCCGTCCTACCCAAAACCGTCCCAATACTTTTGCCCGATCTGCTTTGAGCGTCTGCCCAGCAACAAAGATGAGATCCCTTACCGCACAGTAGAAGAGGATGCTCAGTAAGCGAAAAGCCGACATGCCGTCCAAAAACCGGGGGCAGCCCTACCGCCGGGCAAGAGCGGCCGGGTATCTTGCCGCTTGTTTTTTGTATCCGGACATGCTAGAATGGTCTGGGCAGCCGTCTTGTGCGGCGACCGGCTCTCTGCCATTTCAACATTCGAAACTGGGGGTAAATGCACTTGGAGCAGGGAAACCTTTCTGCCGGCGCACAGCTCTTCTTGCGGGAAGATTCTCCGGTTTTTGGCTTTTCGGCGTCCGCGGCCTGCTCGCTGCCTGTTGCGCTTAAAACGGGCTTGGATGGCCATTTGGCCGACGCGATTTTCTATTACGATCAAGCGCCTGTGCGGGGCAGGCCGTTTGCCTGGGCGCTATTTCGCCCAGAAAACGGGGAATTGATCAGCTTTTCGCGCTGTGAGCAACAGGACTTTGCGCCGGGCAGCGAACACCCGGTCGGCGGGTCGCTTTCCCTGCGCTTGCCGCAGTTTTTGACCCCGACACAGGCCGCCGACGGTCGGCGCGAACTGTTTGCCCTTTACGAGCGCCTCCGGTCATTTCTGCTCAGCGAATCGCTGAGCGAGGAGCAGATCGAGCTTCGCGGCCGCTACGCAATTTTGTTTGAAGCCTACTCTTATATCGAGCACAGGCCCTTTTATAAAGCGCTTGCGCCCGGGTTTATTGACTGGCTGGGCCTGGAATGGCCGGGGCCGCCTGTACCCGCGGATAAGCCGGAATCCGCCCCCGAGCACCCGCAAATCAGCGAGCATCATGAGGGCGAAGATAGCATTTTAGCGCAGGTCGGTGAATTAAGGCAGTTATTTTTGCAGAAAATAGAGACGGACACACACAAGCAATCCCTCTTTGACCAGATGCACGCCGAGCTTCAACAGTACAAGAACAACTTGCTTGACGCGCTCACCCGCCCGATTGAGGAAGATGTCATACGCTTGATCGATGACATAGAAAAGTCGATGGAAGCCTACCGCACCCGCCAGTTCAACGCCGAAAACTACCGCCGGATGTTCTCGCTTTTTGAAGGGGTCAAGGTCGACTTGATGGATGTCCTCTACCGCGCGGGGATTGAGCCTTACACGCACGAAGGCAGCTCAATCGACATCAGCCGCCAGAAGATTGTGGCCACATTGCCCGCCGAAAAGAAGCGGCTGGACAAAAAGATCGCGGCCCGCCACGCCCAAGGCTGGGAGAAAAACGGCAAAGTCATCCGGCAGGAACGGGTGAGTGTCTATCTCTACCAGCCGCCGGAAAAGGCAGACAAAGCAGACGACTAAGAACTTGTGGTCAATAACGAGAAATGCACACGAGCCGAGCGATATTTTCGCCAGGCAAGGAAATTCCCGCAGGAATATTTTGTGTATTCCAAGGGAAATTGACGAAAGATAGCGGAAAAATCGCCGGATCGGGGGCGTTTTGAGTATTGTCCACAGGTTCTAAAGGCGGCAAATATCGGCGCCAGATCGAAATACCGTCGGCGAGTGCCCTTACAGCTGCTGACGACTTAATCCAGCATGAGGAGAAAGACCGCTTATGAACAAAGTACTTGGCATTGACCTTGGCACCACATACTCCTGCGTCTCGTATATAGACGCGAGCGGCAAGCCGGTGGTGCAAAAAAACTCGGAGGGCGAGTTGACCACCCCTTCGGTTGTTCTGTTTGAGTCGCCCAATAACGTCGTGGTGGGAACGCCCGCCAAGGAAAGCTCTAAGCTTTACCCGGAAGATGTGGTCAGTTTTGTCAAGCGGAGTATTGGCCAGCCGGGTGCGGCCTGGTATATTCAAGGAGCTGACCGGTCACCCGAAGAAGTCAGCTCGTATATCCTCAAAAAAGTGGTGGGCGACGCGGTCACGGCGCTCCAGGGTGAGGGCAAGTTAGGTCCGGGTGAGCTTATTACCGATGTGGTCATCACCTGCCCGGCTTATTTTGGGATCGCCGAGCGGGAGGCCACCCGAAAAGCCGGGGAGCTGGCCGGTCTGAATGTGCTCAACATCATCAATGAACCGACCGCTGCCGCAATCACCTACGGGGTGAGTGACCTGAGCGATAACAAAGTTGTGCTGGTCTACGACTTGGGCGGCGGTACCTTTGACATCACCATGATCGACATAAGCTCGAACGCGGTTAAAGTCATCTGCACCGGCGGGGACCACTCGCTGGGCGGCAAGCTTTGGGACGACCGCATCATCGAGTACGTGGCCGGGGAGTTCGCCCGTCAGACCAGGTCGACGGTGGACATCCTCTCGGATATGGAAACTTTCCAAGAGCTCAGCCTGTCGGTTGAGCGGGCCAAGAAGATGCTGTCTGCCCGCGACAAAGCCCCAATCGCCGTAAACTTTGGCGGGGACAGGGCCAGGGTCGAGCTGACCCGTGAAAAATTTGACGCGCTGACCGGCGATTTGCTTGAGCGCACCATCCTGCTTACCCAGGAGATGTTGGAAGAAGCGGCTAAGAAAGGCTACGACAAGTCGGCTTTCGCCGAGATTTTGATGGTCGGCGGCTCCACCCGTATGCCACAGGTTAAAGCCAGGATACAAAAAGAGTTTTCGGTGCCGGTCAAGATTTTTGACCCGGACGAGTCGGTCGCCAAGGGGGCGGCCATCTTCGCCAATCGCCAGGCGTTCTTCTCTGAAGTCATCGAGAAAACAGCGGCCGAAACCGGAAAAAGCGAAAGTCAAGTTCGCAGGGAGATTCAATCGGGCAAGGCAAAGGTAAAAGAACTGGCCCAAAAGGTCGAGATGGAAACCGAAGACGCGGGCGATACCGCCGATATCGATATCATCAACGTGACCAGCCGCAGCTTTGGCACGATTGCTTTCCGCTCGCTCAAAGAGAGCGCACCGGCCGAAGTCGAAAACGAAGAAGAATCCGCCGAACCCGCCGAAGTGCTCTACAATATGATCCTCAAGAACGCCGAGCTGCCGGCCGCTCAAGTCAAGAAGTTCTTTACGGTTGCGGACGAACAGCGCACAGTTACCATCCGTGTGCTTGAGAGCCTTTCGTCCGAAGAGATCGCTGCCCCTGACGAAGGGACAGAAATCGGCGAGGCCATCTTGGAGCTGCCCGAGGGGCTGCCGGCCGGCAGCCCGATTGAGATTGAGTTTATTTTGGGCGACGGCGGCCTGCTCGAACTCGAAGCCAAAGAAAACACCGGGGGACGCACAGTTTCCGCCCGCTTTGAAACTGCCGACGCGATCAGCGAAAGCGAATTCAAAATGGCCAAGCAAAGAATTGAAGACGCGGCGGTGTTTTAAGGGCAATTGACAATGAACAATTGACAATTGACAATGAATGTATCCGCTTCGCGGATGAGTTTTTAAAATATTGCGAAGCGATGCCAACATTGTTAATTGTACATTGTCAACTGTTAATTGAATCAACAGGGGGCCGACATGGATAGGGAAAACTACTTCATCTTACTTGAGCTGCCGAGTGATCCGCCGGCCAGCGATCCGGCGGTGATCCGCGCGGCAATCGGCAAGAAAAAGCAAGAGTGGACGCGCTGGCAAGACCACCCCGGCAAGCGTCCGCTCGCGCTTGTTTATCTGGCTTCCCTTTCCGACATTGAACAAACTCTGCTCGATCCGGTTTCCCGCAAAAACGAGGCCAAACAAGCCAAAGTTGTCCTGAAAGAGATGGCTCGCCGATTTGAAGCCGAATTGAGAATATTGGAAGGAAAAGGTCACCTGCTCCCGCGGGAAGTTACCGCGATTGCCGCCAAGTACAAAGTTTATGGAATCGACCAGGAGACCGTCTACAAGCTGGCCAAGGTATCGGTATCCGAGCACCCGCCTGAGCGCGAGGACACGGAAGAGCCTGGCGAAGTACTCGATCGGCTGACCGCCAAGACCATCGAGCGGGATCTGGGTATTCTGGGCTTTGGGGATTTGTACTTGTTTTTGGGTGAGCCGCGTTACTCGTCCATCAAAAAGCTGACCGGCGCCGCCGAAGAGCGCAGGCGTGCGGCCGGCGGCCAAAAATCAGCTGAGTCGGTGGCCGCCCAGGAGCTGGCCGGCATCTGTTTGCGGCTGTTTGAGAGCTTTGACGCAAAGCAAAAGTACGACCGCTACCTTAAAATCAGCAAGTACCCGGCTTTGGGTGAGATGGTGGACGAAGAATTCACCAGGCAGAAATACATCGGAAATGAATCTCTGCTTCGGCTGATCAACTACGGAGTTGAGAGCTATCGATGCAGTGTGCTGGAGGCCGAGGAGTATATAAGGCGTTACTGCGAGTCTTACCGGATTCCGGTTGGCTCGGAAAAGCCGATTATCCGATGCCCCGCCTGTAAAAACCAGATCGCGCGGGAAAGCGTGGTCTGTCAGCACTGTGCCGCCCCGACCAAAGGCAATTGTCCGGCTTGTGCCACCCCTTATGAAGAGGGCCCGGCCGCCTGCGCCGGATGTGGTTTTTTGATCGGGGATATGGTCAAGGCGCTCGGATACCTGGAAACGGCCAGGGGCGCGGTCATCGACGGGAACTGGTCAACTTCCAAGCGGAACCTTGAGTACGCGGCCAAATACTGGCCGGACCACCCCGAGATCGCCCAGCTTGAATCGCGGGCACAGGGGCTGGAAAAGCGGTACAGCGCATACGTCGACCAACTCAGTGACTGTGTCTCTAAAAATCAACACTACGCCGCCCTTGAACTGATTGCCGAAGCGGAGGAAAAAGGAATCAAGCTGCCCGGCGCTACGGTCAAGCAGGTTAAGCGGATGGTCACCGACCTTGAAAACCAGCTGGATAAGCTTTCTAAAAAAGACGCACCGGACATAAATCATCTGCTCCAACTGGCGGCGGCGGTCACCGACAGTATGGAACTGACCCGGATGCTTTCGGCATACCCGCCCGCGCCCCCCAGCCGATTGAAGGGCGAAAACATAGGCCGGCAGGTCAATTTGAACTGGCAGGCAAGTGACAGCCCCGGGATGATTCGTTATCTGGTTGTCCGCAAGCGGGATGATTCGCCGTTTACCGCTTTTGACGGCGATGTGCTTTACAACGGCCCGGCCTGCTCGTTTATGGACAAAACCGCGGAGCCGCTGACAGAGTACCATTACAAAGTTTATGCCATGCGCGGGAGCAGCTATTCGAAAGATGGCTCATCGTTTGGGCCGATTATGGTCGTGCCTGAAATCGAGCAGCTGCGCATTTTTCCGGCCGACCAGGGTGCACAGCTGACTTGGGCTTTTAACCCGGATATCCGCAAAGTCATCATTTGGCGCAAGCTTGGCGGCGAGCGCCCGACTGCTCCGGAAGACGGCATCCTGCTCGAAACTGAACGAATTGACAGCTTTGTGGATTCGAAAATTAAAAACGATGTCGAGTACTGGTACTATCTGTGTGCGGTCTACTCGGTGGACGGCAAGCAGGTGGTCTCAAAAGGTGTTTCAGATATTATTACCCCGCGTAAAATTATCGCTCCGGTTGAGCGGCTGAGCATAGTCAAGAGCGACTACGAAAACGAGTACGTGGTCAACTGGAGCGGAATGGACGCAGCCGACCTCATCCTGCTGGCCAGCACAAAGAAGCCGGCCATCAAGATCGGCGAGATGTTCGCGGTGCAGGATCTGCTCGCACACTACCGCAACTTGGCGCTGCACACAAGAAGCGCGGACAGCGGCCGGTTTCGGCACTCGTTTACCGGCGGGATATACGTTTTTGCGGCCATAGTGGTCGGCAAATATGCGGTGGTCGGCCAGCCGCAGTACCTGACCAATCTGCGGGATGTTGAGAACTTGACGGCCGATCTGATTGACGGCGACCTTTACCTGAATATGAAGTGGCCGGTCGGACTTAACGAAGTGATCGTTGCCTATAAAAACGACGGCTATCCCGCTTTTGTCGATGAGCTTGGGCTGAGCACCATGAAAGTAACCCGGGAACAGTACGATTACGACGCGGGCGTGGTACTCCGTGAGCTTGCGCCGGGCGCTTATTACTTCAAGGTTTTCGCCAGCTACCCCGCCCCCGAAGGGGAACAGGGTGTGTCCGAGGGCGCACAGATTGCGTTCCAGTACAACCCGCGCGCTGAGATATTCTACCGCATTAGCTATAGAAAGCGCCCGCTCAAAAAACAGGCCGAACTCTCACTCACCTTGCACGGGCCTTCCGGATTCACTCTCCCGCCGATTGAGCTGGTTATCAAAAACAACAGTTTGCCGCTCAGCCGGCAGGACGGCGACAGCTTGGCGCTGATTGATCAAACCCCGCGGGTGAACGGCGAGGTTGAGTTCCAATATCAGATTGACCGGCTGCCATCAGGCGCACATATGCGCGTATTCTTCATCGATGACGGGCAGTACAAAAAGTTCCGGCTTCTGCCTTCAGGGGAACTTAAAATCACATAATCAACGACAGATTGCCGGAGGCATCCGGCGGAATGGACGGTTTGCAATGAAGAGCTGCCCCAAGTGTTTGAGCCCCCTTGAAAACTACCGGTATGCCTGCAAGTCTTTGGGCTGCGGAAAAGCCGGTATCCCGGCAGGCGAACAGGAAGGCGACGGCCAGGATAAACCTGCCTGTGAGGAGTGCGGTCAGGTGATGACCCTGCGCATCTGCCCGCAGTGCGGCTTTGAGCTGGAAGAAGAAGAGATGACCCGCAGCCAGATGCGCATCTTCCTCTTGGGTTCGGAAGGGAGCGGCAAGAGCAACTTTCTGGCTGTTTTGATCGACCAGCTAAAGGGTGAGATGTGTAAGCTTTACGACGCGACACTTTATCCGACCGGCGGGGATCGGACAATGGATTACTATGAGCGGGAATATCGCCGACCCCTTTACGAGCAGGGGGTCTGTATCCCGACCACTGCCCAGGAAGACTTAAACCCGCTGACTTACAGCCTGATCTTCGGGGACAAGGACAGCGAAGTGGGCAAGAGCGTCGGCCTGACTTTCTACGATAGCTGCGGTAAAAACCTTGAAAGCCAGCAGAAGATGTCCGCTCACAGCAAAGGACTGTCAACAGCCAGGGGGATTATCTTTCTGATTGAGCCCAGTCAGCTGCCCCAGATCAGAGAGGTGCGCAAAGCCAAAAAACAGCCGGTGTTGGACGCCAACCCGCAGGCACTGCTGCTACGAACCGTTCATCTGTTGCGCACCGGGCTTTCCCTTGAAGGGAACGAGAAGATCGGGATTCCAATAGCGGTCTGCCTGACCAAGTTGGATACCCTTTACCCGCATCTTGACCCGGCCAGCTTTATCGGGGATCCTTCCCGCAATTTGCGCAAGCCGATGCTCAGCGGTTCGGATATTTCCAGCTGCAATATGGAAGTGATGGCGTTGCTCGAAAGCTGGGGTGCCGGTGAGCTTGTCCGGCATGTGCAAAGCCAGTTTGCCGATTATTCGTTCTTTGGACTGAGTGCGCTGGGTGCGTCACCCGGCCCGCAAAACGAGATTGAGCGGATTAGCCCGCACCGAGCGCTTGATCCGTTGCTTTGGTTGCTTTGGCGGCACAAGATTTTGAAATCAGGTTGATAGTTGATGGTATCGCTTCGTGATGATTTATATTGCGGGGCGATGTTTTTTCTTGGGGTGGTTGTGTTTTTTGCCTTGCGTTTGGGAATTTCGGGTTTTTAATCGGGATTTCAGATATCCTTGATTTTCGGGCGTTAAGGGCTTTTTGATCGAGATTTCCGAAGTCCTTGCCTTTCGGACATTAAGGACTTTTATCGGAATCTTCGATATCGTTGCCTTTCGGGCTATAAGGACATATCGGAATCTCCGATGGAAATGAAATGGGGCGCTTCGCCCCCAAGCCCCCGAGTTACTTTTTTCCACGACCAAAAAAGTAACCAAAAAGGCCGCTTAAG
>Ga0131853_10000446_pt1 | contig 75930 bp, 76 predicted proteins | sample TergutLab28metaG_FD_92764 | JGI IMG/M metagenome (GOLD analysis project Ga0131853, IMG submission 92764) | Labiotermes labralis P1 segment gut microbial communities from Petit-Saut dam, French Guiana - Lab288 P1 (version 2) (version 2) | ecosystem: Host-associated > Arthropoda: Insects >... | reverse complement strand
CATTCATTGAAAGCAAGTTGGTTTGGCTCGCTATATTCTCCATTACAGAATTGATTTCCATAAGACCTTCGGACTCCCGCGCTATTTCCTGAATATCTTCAGACACACCTTTTAATCCAGTGCGCCCTATTTCTGAGGCGTCTTTGAGCGCTTTTACATTTCCACTGTTTTTAATAAGTGTATCTGTAACAGAACGGGTATTGGCTACCATTTCCTCAATAGCAGAAGATGATTGGGAAATATTGTTGCTCTGATTTTCTACATGTCCATTGAGTTTGTTAATATTTTGAACAACTTGTTCCATCGTTGCATTGGTCTCGCTTACACTGGCGCTCTGATTTATCATACGGCTTTTTATACTCTGAATATTTGCAGTTATTTCATTTACAGCAGCAGCAGTTTCGTTCATGTTACTTGCAAGGTCATTGCCAACTTCAGATAATGTTCCTGCTTCTTTTTTAATACTTAAAATAAGATTTTTGATATTTTCAAGTGTTGAATTAAGTTGGTGTGATAAGTCGCCAATCTCGTCTTTTGAAGAAATATTAATACGTTTGGTAAGGTCTCCTTTACCAATATCTTTCATTATTTCTGCTATGTTGCTAACTGGCCTGGCAATTGACCTTCCAATGAAAAATGCGACACCAAGACCAACTACTATAAAAATTACTCCTACTATTAAAACAGTGACGCGCATATGTGTAAGTTGGTTATCCACATCTTTTTTTTCTATTGTGCTAAAAAGCAGCCATGGATGACCTGGAACTTCTGTATATTGGCCAATCAAAATTTTTTCATCAGACGAATATCGTGATGTCCCGCTTCTTTCTCTCAAGGCTTTTGTTATTACATCGCCCCATGGCTTATAAGCAGGGTCTCTTTCCGCAGCTCTTATTGGATTGAACTGGTTTGCTACCAATTCTTTGTTCCTGTGCGCAATGATCGTCCCCTCTATGTTTACCAAGTAACTATACCCGCTCGGCATGACGCTTTTTAAATTAACAACTATACTAGAAAGTGCCTGCTCCCCATCCTTACGCGCTATTAATACGCCTACTACAGGAGCGCCTGGTTCATTACTTTCAAAAATCGGTACTGCAAATATAACTACAATCTTGTCGATCATGCGACTAAAGACAGCTTCAATGCTCTTTTCTCCAGCCATAGCCCGCCTAAAATACTCACGGTCCCCCAAAAAAGTAGTCATATTGTCAAGTACATAATGGGCAACGCCATCCGGAGGTATCACACCTAAATCAAGAGCGCCAATACGACGCACATCGGGGATCAAAGTTGGCCGCATAACTTCCCAATCCATAGTTTGTACCCTGGAGCGGCTGGCGATTTCCCATAGTACGTTAAGCTGCCCACTTAACGCAACACTTAAAACCTCGGCGTTTGACTCATTCTTAGAGCCTATTCCATAGAGAATGCTTCTCTCTAAGTTACCAGAACTTATCTGCAATGATATTAAACCAATAGCAGCAGAAGTTATTAATACGACCAGTCCAAACATAATTGGTATTTTTATATTCAATTTCATATTAAATCCTCTAGAATGATATAGTCCTTTGTCAAGCAGACAAAAATATAATCCTCTATAATATATACTAATAGTAACCATAACTAGAGTAGCTTGTCAATTATACAACCAGCGATAATTTCATGTATGTATAAACATAGGCCTTTAGAGTGTTGCATAGGAATATGAGGACATAAAATTAGAGCCTATCCAGCTGCGCGCTTTGCTTTACTGTGGACAGGCTCTATAAAAACTGCTTATTAAACTTAAAATTAGATCTTAAATCGCGCAACTTCCTTAATTAAAGTCTCAATTGCTTCTCGGTTCTTAACAGTTACTTCATTGACATGGTTTACAGCTATATTGATCTCATCAGCTCCGCTTGCCATTTCATTCATGCCGGAAGTTATCTCCTGAGTCACTTTTTCAAGATTAGTGCTCTCTTGTATTACTTCTTTTGCACCAGTAAGCATTTCACTGGAACTTGTCTTTACCTGCCGGGTTATATCATTTATATTGCTCACACCCTCAAGAACTTGCTTGCTGCCTTGCCCCTGTTCTTCCATAGCGCCTCGAATGCTATCTTCTTGTTCCACTACTGTTTTAACGTTTGAATCAATTGCTCCAAACTTTTCAAGTACGTTTTCTGTAGATTTGGTGATCTTATCGATAGATTCTTTCATCTTTTTGAGTACTGTGCCAATAGTCTTGGATTGTCCGGCAGAACTCTCTGCAAGCTTGCGGATTTCATCAGCAACTACTGCAAACCCTTTGCCAGATTCACCAGCATGTGCAGCTTCTATCGCTGCATTCATCGAAAGCAAGTTGGTTTGGCTCGCTATATTCTCCATTACAGAATTGATTTCCATAAGACCATCAGACTCCCGTGCTATTTCTTTTATATCCTCAGCAACCCCGATAAGCCCGGTGCGTCCTATTTCTGAGGCTTCTTTGAGCGCTTTTACATTTCCGCTGTTTTTAATAAGTGTATCTGTAACAGAACGGGTATTGGTTACCATTTCTTCAATAGCAGATGATGATTGAGAAATATTGACACTCTGGTTTTCTATATGACCATTGAGTTTGTTGATATTTTCAACAACTTGCTCCATAGTTGCATTGGTCTCGCTTACACTGGCGCTCTGGTTAATGACCCGCCCTTTTATGCTTTGAATATTTGCTGTAATCTGGTTCACAGCAGCAGCAGTCTCGTTCATGTTGCTTGCAAGATCATTACCAACATCAGATAATGTCCCTGCTTCTTTTTTGATACTTAAAATGAGGTTTTTTATACTTTCAAGTGTTGAATTAAGCTGATGCGACAAGTCGCCGATCTCATCTTTTGAAAAAATATTGACACGTTTGGTGAGATCTCCGTTACCAATATCCTTCATTGTTTCTGCTATACTGCTAACTGGTTTGGCAATCGACCTCCCAATGAAAAACGCAACACCAAGACCAACAATTATAAAAATTACTCCTACTATTAAAACAGTGACGCGCATATGTGCAAGCTGGTTATCCACATCTCTTTTTTCGATTGTGCTAAAAAGTAGCCATGGATAACCTGGGACCTCTGTATATTGACCGATCAAGTTTTCTCCACCATACGAATATCGCGAAATTCCGCTTCTTTCTCTCAAGGCTTTTGCTATTACATCGCCCCATGGTTTATACACGGGATCTCTTTCTGCAGCTCTTATGGGGTTGAACCTGCTTGTTACCAATTCTCTGCTTCGATGCGCAATGATGGTCCCCTCCATGTTTACTAAGTAACTATACCCGCTCGGCATGACACTTTCTAAATTAGCCACCATATCAGAAAGAGCTTGCTCCCCATCTTTGCGCGCTATCAATACACCAATGACAGGAGCATTTGGGGCACCACTTTCGAAAACAGGTACTGCAAATATTAACGAAGATATGCCAGCCACGCGACTTGAAATAAGTTCAATGTTCCTTTCTCCAGCCATAGCCCGTCTAAAGTAATTATGGTCTTGTATATTAACAGTGGCATTATCCAGTGCATAACGGGCAATACCGCCAGAGGAAACTAAACCCAAATCAAGAGCGCCAAAGCGACGAAGATCAGGGATAAGAGCTGGCCGCACAATTTCCCAGTCCATGGTACGTATCTGGGAGCGGTTGGCAATTTCCCAAAGCACGTCAAGCTGCCCGTTTAACGTGATATTTAAAATCTCGGCATTTGATTCATTCTTTGCGCCTATTCCATAGAGAATGCTTCTTTCTAAAGTAGTAGAACTTATCTGCACTGATATTAAACCAATAGCAGCAGAAGTTATTAATACGACCAGTCCAAACATAAGTGGTATTTTGATATTTAATTTCATAATCAACTCCCCTAATTTTTAGAGGCAAATTTTGAATGAAAGCCAATAACTGCATTGTATTATCAGCAAAAGATATAAGGCATCAGTTTTCGCAATTTTACTACTTCATTAAAAATCACCTGCAGCAATTTTTTAAAAAAACACCAAATTTTTTGTGAAAAAAATAACTTTAAACTACTCATAAGATAGCACAAAAGAACATTGTCAACAAGTATTAATTAAAATTAATTTCAATTAATTTTAATATTGTGATATTTGTTTATACATTGCAAGTATAATTTTTTATTTTCATTTTAATTGTGAAATATGTAACAATAATTTAAAATGGCGCCCGTTACTTGAATCTTGTTTTCATGCTAAAATTTTCGTATTTTTTTCTCTTTTCCACTATAATATTCACAGAAGAGCTTATATTTGATATAATATATAGAAGGTTAACAAGGAGGGGCTACCTGTTTGAAGTCGCACAAAAAAATGACTTACAAAACAGCTCGTAATATCCTTAGGGATTTTGTGGACGATCTTCCGGAAGATGTCTTAAAAAATCTTAATGGTGGTATTATGCTCCAGAAAGACACCCTACGCGACCCTGATGATAAAAGTTTGTACACTTTGGGACATTACCACTATGATCCCTATGGACTTGGCAGGTATATAACAGTGTATTATGGTTCCTTTATCGCTGTTTACGGCAATGCATCTTTTAAAAAACAGAAACGCGCCCTATATGACACTCTCTACCACGAACTAACTCACCACTTAGAGTGCCTAGCTGGCGACAATACTCTTGATAAACAGGACGAGGCTTTAGAAAGGCTGCACCGAAATCCTTCTATTACTAAATCTAATAAATTTGAAAAAATATTAAAAAAACTATATAAAGTATTTGATTGGTAAAGAAATCATACAATTATGATTTCTTTATCCCCTCCGGTTATACATTTACCTTTTATATAATTCCTGAATATTTAAGCATGAATCTGTCAGCAATTTTTTTATAATAATCGATATTTACGTCAGAAGATGTAACGTAAAAACTGCCACTGTTTTTGCTTTGGTCATTGTTAGCACATTGAGCAACGTCCATGTTGCTGTCCCGCGCTTTATCGCAGCCAAGGATGTGGAGTGTCTGGCGTGAGACCCCTTCTCTTGAGTCTATTGTTTTTATTTTTCCAGAAAAAAGGTTTTCCAGAATATCAGTAATAAATAAAAAATGGGTACACCCCAGAACAACATGATCAACATCTTCTTTAATAAAAAAATTAGCAGCAGGGACCAAAAACTCCAATACTTTGTTATCTTCTGTTTCAAACATTTTATTCTCAATAAATGAGACAATATTTGAATCTGCGTATTTATGTACTTCGCAATTCCCTGCAAATTGGGATATAAGATTATCTGTATAGCTGTCTGATACAGTTTTATTTGTTGCAAAAAGCCCTATTCTTTTATTCTCCGACATTGAAGCAGCAGGTTTTACAGCTGGAACAACACCTACAAACGGAACATTAAATTTTTCCCTAAGATATGGTAATGTTACAACAGTGGCTGTATTGCATGCTATAACAATAACATCTGGAGCTGTTTTTTCAATAAAACGGCCTATTGCGGAAAGGACGATTTCTTTTATTATTTCTCCTGATTTTATTCCGTATGGGAAATTTGCATTATCTGCAAGATAAACATAGTTTAAATCAGGCTTTATATTTCTTAAGTGAACAAGGTAAGGTATGCCACCTATACCTGAGTCAAAAAAAGCTATTGTTTTATTCATTATTAAAAAGTTTTAAAAAACCATCTCTTGCATCATTTTTTGCTTTTTGGTTTTTTTCCTGCTTCTCTTTGTCTACCTTATTCGTATAAACAAAAAAATCGCAAAAATTAGCTCTCTCTTTTTCTGTAACTTGCTCCGGAATATCTTCGGCACAGTCCCAATAAGCATCTTTTTTATAAGATTTACAATTAAGGCACACTCTTAATTCTTTTCTGCATGATGAGCAGAGCGATGATCTTGTAATTGCTTCTTCTGTTGGTTTTCCGCAAAAATAACACATATCAAAATAATACAGCAAATTTCCTAATATATCAATTACCATAAAGGTTTTAGCTTGGCTATGTTGAAAAATGTTTTTTTTTGTATATAATTACTAATATGTTTAATTCCGAAATATGTGCGATATCAAAATGCGATGCAATAAAAATATCAGGGTATAAAACCTGCTATAGACATATTGTTAATAAAAAAGCTTTTGAGGTAAATATCCTGAATTATTTAAATCTCAATGAAAAATTTCTTGATTTAAATATAACACAATTTCCTTTAAACAATATTTCTATTGAAAATAAACGCTTTTACTCCTGTAAATTTTCAGAAATTATATTAACAAATGTAAAATTCATAAATTGTTATTTTTGGCAATGTTTTTTTGATTATTCGGAATTTGAAAACTGTAGTTTTATAAATACTAATATAAAATTCACCTGTTTTGCGGGTTCTGTTTTCAATAATTGCAATATTGAATCTTCCGACCTTCTCCATACAAATTTTAATGGGATAAAATCTGATAATTTTTCAATTACCGGGGCAGATCTCTATTTTTCAGGATTTGTTAATTCTTCGCTCCATAATACTTTATTTTATGATTGTAATCTTAAAAAAGTTAATTTTTCTAAATCAATAAGAAAAAATGTTTCTTTCAAGCAATCAAATTTTGGAGATGCTATTTTTGATAACTGGGATAAGGTTGAGGAAGTATGAAGCTTTTTACTTTATATAACCTAAAAGGTAATGTAAATACATATCTTGTAGGGCACGAGTCAGGGGGAGATGCTTTAATAATTGATCCTGGGCATATTGATTTATTTCTTTTGAATTTGCTGGAGGATAATAATTATTACATAAAATCAATCCTTCTTACACATGACCATGAGAATCATACAAAAGGGGTAAAAACCCTAATGCGTATTTACGAACCTTTAATTTACAGCAAAAGAGCAATGATATCAGGTTATCCTTCAACAACAATAACTCCAAATAGTGTTTTAAATCTTTGTGGATTTAATATAACTGTTATTGAAATTCCTGGTCATTCTGATGATTCTCTTGTTTTTAGAATAAGAAATGCACTATTTATAGGAGATGTTTTATCTGCAGGAAAAATAGGATATACTTCTAATCCTATCGCAAAAAAACTATTACAGGATAATATAAAAGAGAAGATATTTTCGATTAATGAAGACCTTATAATATTCCCGGGTCATGGTCCCCCTACTACCATAAAAGCAGAGAAAGAGTTCAGCTCTTTTACTTTTTAGCTGGCTCTGTACTTTAAATATATATTGAACAGATAACAGCAAGTTTAAAAAATTAAAATATATTTACACTTATTCTTTTTTTTATTATTATGATACGAATATAATTTATTTTTAGGAGTTAAAATGAAAAAAATTGGTTTGCTTATGATGTGTATGTTGTTGGCAACAACCGTATCTGTATTTGCAATGGACATTACAGTTGGCGGCGCTGCTGGTGTTAATATGAACCATGCCGATGTTCCTGAAGGCAGACAAATGGGGAGTAGTATAGGATTTGAAGCAGGCGTTTTTGCTAATATAGCAATTGCTGACATATCAGCAGATGCGTATTTCTCTATCCAGCCAGAGCTTAATTTTTTATTACTCAGATATGGGTATGAGTTTGGCGCAAAGCCTATTGCATTTACATCGATTTCTTCAAGGGCGATGGTAGTTGAAATTCCTGTTCTTGCAAAAGCTAATTTCCTGGCAGGTCCAGGCAAAATATCTGTTTTTGCAGGCCCAGCATTGCAATTAGTGCTTGCTCAAAAAACCGAATTCGAAATTGAAATTTTTGGAATTAACAGAAAAACCGAAAATACAGATGTTGACGACAGAGTAGGATTTGCAGTTGTTGCTGGTGTGGATTACACGCTCCCGATGGGTCTTATTCTTGATGCAAGATACAGAAGAGGATTTACAGGCGCTGTTGAAAAAGCAAATATTTTTGCTTTCCGCGTAGGTTACGGGCTAAGTCTTTAATTTTTGATTCTGATTTTAAAGCGCCCCAAAAAAATGGACAAATAGTTTAATTTTTGGGGCGCTTAATTTTTATCGGGATGATATTCTTTATTATGACTTTAGCCTTTGCGCTTCTTCTTTTGCTTGTTCGTACGTGGGAACAAGTTTGATATAAGCGCCAAATACCCAGCCTCTTAAACCACCATACCTCACTTGATACCAGAAATTATCAAGTCCATCAACATTATCCATTCTGCTTGATCTTGAAACAACTTCAAGAATATACCCTTTCCATAAAGTAACTATTGCCTGAGATCTTACAGAAGGCTCTGTTCGCAATCGCAAGTGGGAAGATGTAATTACAGCGTAATTTGTTCTTTGTTCAAGAACCTGTATTGGAGGAAGATTAATTACAAGCGCCTCTTCTTTCCGGCTACAGGAAAATGAAAGCGCTATTACAAGAATAATAATGATTGATATGCAATATTTTTTCATTTAAAACTACCTAATATTATCCATTTCCCGATGCAAAGGCCGGGATATTAACTCTTAAGTCTTATTATTTCATCGCGTACAAAAGCTGCTTCTTCAAAATTAAGATTTTTTGCATGCTCCAGCATAACTGCTTCCAATTCTTTAATCAACTTTTTCTTTTCATTTTTATTAATAATATTATATCTGCTTTTTATTAGTTCAACATCAAATTCCGTTGCTTTCTTTTTATCTTCGATTTTTCGTACAAGAATATCCTGAATCGACTTTCTGATTGTTAAAGGTGTAATTCCATGTTCTTTATTGTATTTTTTCTGTATTTCTCTTCTTCTTTCTGTCTCGTTAATTGCTTCTTTCATTGCGTCTGTAACTTTATCTGCATACATTATTACTTTGCCATTAACATTACGGGCTGCCCTTCCTATTGTCTGTATAAGCGATGTTGCAGAGCGAAGAAACCCTATTTTATCTGCATCCATTATGGCAATTAACGAAACTTCCGGTAGATCAAGCCCTTCGCGCAAAAGGTTTATACCTACAACAACATCGCTTATACCAGTACGCAGGTCTTTAAGAATTTCGACTCGTTCTATTGTTTCGATCTCTGAATGGAGATACCTCACCTTAAGACCAACTTCTGTAAAATATGCTGTAAGGTCTTCTGCCATTCTTTTTGTAAGAGTTGTAATAAGTGTTCTTTCGTTATTTTTGATCCTTTGATTTATCTCTCCAAAAAGATCCTCAATTTGTCCTTTAGTTGGTTTCACAATAATTTCTGGATCAACAAGGCCTGTAGGTCTTATTATTTGTTCAACTATTTTTTTTGATCGCTCTTTTTCCTCTTTACCAGGGGTTGCAGAGACAAAAACAAAAGTATTGATAATTGAGTTAAATTCATCATAAAAAAGCGGTCTGTTATCAAGAGCAGAGGGAAGCCTGAATCCATGATTTACAAGATTTAGTTTTCGCGACCTGTCACCTTCATACATTGCCCTTACCTGAGATAACGTAACATGAGATTCATCTATAAAAGCAATAAAGTCTTTGGGGAAGTAGTCGAGCAAAACATAGGGCCGCTCCCCTTCTCTCCTGCCGGAAATATGACGCGAATAGTTCTCTATTCCATTGCAGTACCCCATTTCTTCGAGCATTTCAATATCGTATTCTGTTCTGGATTTTAAGCGTTGCGCTTCAACAATTTTTTCCTCTTTTTTTAATTCCTCAATACGTGACGCGAGTTCATCTTTTATTAGAATTAATGCGGATTTTAATTGCTGTTCCGGAACAACAAAATGTTTTGCAGGGTATAGTGTAATATATTCATAATCTCCGATAATTTCTCCGGATATTGAATTAAATTCAGTTATCTTTACAATTTTTTCCCAATCCAGCTCTATCCTATAGGCATTCTTCATGTACGAAGGGAATATATCGATTACTTCTCCCCGTATCCTGAAGCACCCTCTTAATGGTGTAAGATCATTTCTTTCATATTGCATTTGCACAAGAGATTTTGCCATCTCCCGGGTATCTATTTTATCGTCTAAAGTAAAGCGATAACGCATTTCCCTATAGGAAGAAGGGTCGCCCAAACCATATATACACGACACAGTAGAAACAATAATCACATCATTCCTTTCAAGAAGCGAAGAAGTTGCGGAAAGCCTTAGCCTTTCGATCTCTTCGTTTATTGAAGCATCTTTTTCTATGTATAAATCTTTTGAGGGGACATAAGCTTCGGGCTGATAATAATCATAATATGAAACAAAATATTCAACAGCATTTTCCGGAAAAAAATCTTTAAATTCCCTAAAAAGCTGGGCAGCCAAAGTTTTGTTATGCGAAAGGACAAGAACCGGCCGGTTTATTTTTTCAATAATTTTGGCCATTGTAAAAGTTTTGCCAGAACCTGTAACTCCTTTCAAAGTTTGGGTTTTTAGCCCTTTTTCTACTCCATCGACAAGTTCAGTAATTGCTCTTATCTGATCTCCGGCAGGCGCAAAGTCAGATACTACTTTAAACTTATTCAAGTTTTTGTCACCTTTGTTGCCTGCTTGAGAGTTCAACAGATAACTCCATCTCTTCTCTCCCACGAATGATTTTAACTTTTACAATTTCACCTGGTCTTTTATCTTCAAGAGCGCCATAAAAATCAGCTAACGAATTTATTGGCATTCCATTTGTTTCAATAATAATATCACCACCAGTAAAGAATGTTGACCTACCGTGTCTTACTGCGTTTGTTCCGCCCCTAAGCCCTGCTCTTTCCGCAGTACTCCCTCTGACAACTCTTGAAACAAGCAGGCCTCTATTTACAGGAAGCGAAGCATGTCTTACAAGTTCCGGGAAAAGCTGGATAGGCTCAATATCTATCCACCCCCTGTTTACCCTTCCATACTTTATAAGATCAGGAACTACCCGCTTTGCAGTATTAACAGGAACAGCAAAACCAATACCTACAGAGCCGCCGGTTGGAGTAAACATCATGGTATTTATACCAATCATCTCCCCTCTGGAATTTATCATAGGGCCGCCCGAATTACCGGGATTGATCGAAGCATCTGTCTGTATCATATCTCTTATAATAAATCTGCTTCTGGCGCTTGGTTGAACAGGGCGGCCAAGTCCGGAAATCACTCCGGTAGTAAGGGTTCTTTCATAACCAAATGGGTTTCCGATTGCAAGAACTTTTTGTCCTACAAGCAAATTTGAGGAATCTCCCATTGGGATAGTCACAAGTCTTGTATTTTCAGGATCGATTTTTACAACTGCAAGGTCATTTTCATGATCAATCCCTATTACATCCCCTTCAAACTGAGAGCCGTCCGCAAGAGTTACAAAAACCTTGTGCGCATTTTCAACAACGTGTTTGTTTGTAAGAATATAACCCCTGCTGTCGATTATTGTTCCTGAGCCGCTGCCTCCTTGTCTTGGAACAGGTTCGAGAAACCAGTTTAACGTTACAATTTCTATTGAGATATTTACAACAGCTTCGTTAAGCCGTCTGTATATATTTATGTTTTCAAGTTCATCAGGGAGGAAGCGACTGGTATCTGTTATTTCATAAAAATCCGCTGGTATGCTGTTGGCTTGTAAAACAAATGCTTCTGTTATTCTGGGTGTATTAGGTATTATCTCTATTGTAGGATTTATTTTAATGACTCCTAATCCAGAAAGACACAGTATTGCGATAATTACTGCTACTATAGAGCAAAAAACAACCTGACCACGGGAATATTGCTTCATATTTATATTATAATAGTTTACTCCCCTTTTTTTCAAGGTTTATTTTGAGATAATTATCAACTCCTTTTTACTTTACCAAAAAAAATCTCTATCCCCATACCTCCTTAATTGTATTGCTTCAAGCAGGCTTTCATGTTCAATATCAGCAGATGAATTGCCTTTCATATCTGAGAAAGTTCTTGCCAGCTTCATTGTTGAATGTACTGCGCGGGATGAAAACGAAAATTTCTTTACAGCTTTGGATAAAATATCTTTGCTGTTTTCGGACAATTTAATAAACATATTACATTCTGATGGAGGAATCCTGCTGTTTCTTTTATACGCAAAGTTTTTAAATCTTTCTTTTTGGATATCCACAGCATTTTGGACCATCTTGTAATATTCTTCCCCTGAATCGTTACTGTTTTCTGTTAGTATTTCACTTTCAACAGGCATGACAGGCACGCGGATATCTATCCTGTCAATAAGAGCGCCGCCTATCCTTTTCCAATATCGATAAACATCAATATCTGTACAACAGCACACAGAATCTTCTTTTCCCCTGTTTCCGCATGGACATGGATTTGCAGCCATAACAATTTGGAAATCTGCGGGAAACCAGCAGTTTTTACCTGCCCGCGCAAGATATACTTTTCCATTTTCAACAGGTTCCCTAAGGCACTGTAAAATACTTTTGCGGAACTCTGGAGTTTCATCAAGAAAAAGCACCCCTTTATGGGCAAGAGAAATTTCTCCGGGTTTGATGATCCGTCCCCCGCCTATTAACCCTTCCATTGAAGAGGTATGGTGAGGAGACCTATATGGCGGACGTGTTATCAAGCCCGACCCATTTTTTAAAAGCCCTGCAAGGGAATAGATGCGTGTAACTTCTATAGAATCTTCAAGGTCAAGATCCGGCAGCAGGGAAACAAGCCTAGAGCCTGCCAGTGTTTTCCCGCTGCCAGGAGGGCCAAACAGAATTATATTATGCATCCCTGCTGCAGCAACTGATAACGCTTGCTTTAGGTATTTATGCCCTTTGATATCCGAAAGAAGATTCCTTTCTTTATTACTGCTCTCTTCTTTTTCGTTATTTTGTGGTTTTAAATCATACTCCGGTAAAATATCTTGTGATATTTTTTTAAGTAGATCGACTGCTTCTGAAAGATGGCTGCAAGGATAGATTCTTTCTGCTTTTGATGATAATGCTTCTTCGATATTCCCTTCCGGCACTATATAAGCATAGACACCTTCTCTTTGACCTGCGATTACAGCGCTAAGTGTTCCATTTATAGGCCTTATTGCGCCGGAAAGTTGCAGTTCTCCAAGCACCATGATTTTACGTTCTCTGTCTTCTCCCAAAAGACCGGTTTTCTGAAGTATTGAAATTGCTATTGATAAATCAAAAGACGCGCCCTCTTTTTTTATCCCTGCTGGCGCAAGATTAACAACAATACGTTTTCCTGGGAAATCATAAGAAGAGTTTTTGATTGCGATCCTTACTCTTTCAACAGATTCTTTTACTGCTGTATCTGGCATACCAACAAGATTTACCCCAGGTATGCCGGAGCGCAAATCTGCCTCAACACTAACAATGTCCCCTTCAAAACCTCCGGGTGAATAGCTAATAATGTTCATGAAATAAGTAACACGAAGGAAAGTTGTTTTGATTCAAATATCAGAAATAATTTTATCTATAAAATATTTTTTATCTCTTTTTTTACAAGTGCATCGCACTCTTCATTCCATTTGTTGCCTGAGTGCCCTTTTACCCACACCCATTCAGGCTTTATGTGGTCTGAAAGTTTTTTAAGGGCTATCCACAATTCTTTATTTTTAACATCTTTTTTATCTGCTGTTTTCCAGCCGTTTTTAAGCCATGCTACTATCCAGCTTGTTATACCATTTTTTACATACGCAGAGTCTGTGAAAACTCTTACTTCTTGATTGTCCTGGGCTTTGCTTTCAAAAGATTTTTTATATGCTTCAAGAGCTTTTATTACAGCAGTCAACTCCATTTTGTTGTTTGTTGTTTCTTTATCACAACCTGAGTTTTTATATATTTTCTCGTTGCAAAGTATTACATAACCCCAGCCGCCTGGGCCTGGATTTCCCGAACACCCGCCATCTGTGTATATATCGATTTTGTTTTTATCCTGATTCATTTATGTAAAACTTTAATACACACTAAAAGAGAGTTCAAGCTTAGTTGGATAAATTTAAAAAAAATAAAAGTAAGTGATAGTATGATATTAATCTATTGACTTATAAAATGTATAAGGCTTAATCTTTATATGGAGAGGGGAAATGAGTGAACAGCTTATAAAGAAAAATTCTGAGTTTATAAAAATACTTCCTGCATGGGCGCAGGAATTGGCTATCAAATATTGTTCAAAAACCGCTAATCTATATATTTTAAATGGAAACATACGCGATTTTCTTCCAAACAAGATGTATGAAGGGAAATTTGAATTCGTAAGGATTCAGGAGTTTATTTCTGATGTTTTATTTGGAAATGAAGGTATAAATATTTATTTTGACAGATCATCTGGTGTTAATTTTCTTTCACAAGATATGCAAAAAGATTATCTTAAAACACTAAAAACAACATATCCTGATATATGTTCCGAAGAATTTTTATCATCAGACCCAACAAAGGCATTCAGGTATCTTGAAAAATATTTTCTTATGAATCTTTCTAAAAATACCAGGATTGTTCTTATTATAGATTATGCTGAAACTATTGTTGCGAATTCTGATATCGCAAGAATGTCTGATGAAGACCGATACAGCCTCGTAACTCTTAACAGGTGGAGCCAAGACCCTATTTTTACAAAAGGAGATATTTCTGTAATCCTCCTTACCGAGAATCTTTCGGATATAAGCCCAAGGCTTGTGCGCTCGCCATCAACAATCAAAATAAATATCCCTATTCCTGATGAAAAAGTGCGTACAAGTTTTTTAACTTTTAAAGACAGGCAAAACTCTTTGATTCTCGAAGACAGACTTAATATAGAGCGTGTTTCAAAAATAACAAGCGGACTTAATCTTATCAATCTGAATCAGCTTGCTGCTGAATCTTTTGAAGAGGACAAGCCAATATCACTTGAATACCTTAAATACCGCAAAAAAGAGATAATAGAGAATGAAGCTTTAGGGCTTCTTGAATTTATTGAGACAGAGCATGATCTTTCAATGGTTTCGGGTCATGAGTTTGTAAAAAAGAGGTTTAAAAACGCTGCAAAAGCAATTAAACAAGGGAGGCTTGATGTTCTTCCTATGGGGTACCTTATTTCCGGGCCTGTAGGTACAGGGAAATCTTTTATGGTTACTGCGTTTGCAGGAGATATTGGGATTCCAATCGTAAAGCTTAAAAATTTCAGGTCAAAATGGCAGGGCGCGAGCGAAGCTAATTTTGAGAAAGTTCTTAATATTTTAAAAGCAATGGCTCCGGTAGGGGTACTTATTGATGAAGCAGACGCGTTTCTGGGAAGCAGAAATCAGGATGGGGTGGATTCAGGGACAAGTAACAGGATTTTTGCCCAACTTGCTTCTTTTATGGGAAATACTGATTACAGGGGTAAAATAATTTGGTTTTTAATAACAAGCCGGCCAGACCTTCTTCCAATTGACTTAAAAAGGCAAGGACGAGCAGAGGAACATCTTGCCCTATTCTACCCTGATACAAATGAGGAGCGGGAAGATCTTTTTGAAACACTTATCAAAAAGCTGAAAATAAAAGTGCAGCAGAATGTGGGGATATCTGATCTGCTTAAAAAATATAAGCTTGAATCTTCGGGCGCAGATATTGAGGCAATTCTTATAAGGGCAAAATTCAATGCTACAATGAATAATCATGTAATAATTACAAAAGAAGATCTTGAAGAAACAATAAGGGATTTTGCGCCGCCTACATATCCTTATGCGATTGAGCTTCAGAATCTTGTTGCTGTAATTGAGTGTACGAGCAAGGAGATGGTTCCTAAAAAATTTCAGAATCTTGACCGGAGTAAACTGGTAGAACAAATTCGGGAAATCAAGCTTCTTCTTGGCGAGATAAGTGAGTAGAATGAAATAAAAATTCAGGTAACTTTGTTAAATTCCTTTTTAAACTAATTCTTTTCTTGTGTTTTTCCTGGTATTGTCATAAAATTTAGGTACATTTTTTGATAATAAGGAAAAATTCATGGCAGAAAACAAGAAAAAATCAGCTATATCTAAAGAAGAGCTTGAAAAAACAATCGACTACTGGAATGCAGCAAATTATCTTTCAGTAGGACAAATATATCTTTTGGCTAACCCCCTTTTAAAAGAACCGCTAAAACTTGAACATATAAAACCCAGGCTTTTGGGACACTGGGGTACAACTCCGGGACTTAATTTCATTTATGTCCACATGAATAGATTAATAAAGAAATATGATCTTGATATGATGTATATTACAGGCCCTGGTCACGGTGGTCCCGGGCTTGTTGCAAATACTTATCTTGAAGGGACATATAGCGAGGTATATCCTGATATTTCAGAAGATGAAGAAGGGCTAAGAAAACTATTCAAACAGTTTTCGTTTCCAGGCGGAATACCAAGCCATGTTGCCCCTGAAATTCCTGGTTCTATCCATGAAGGGGGAGAACTTGGCTATGCCCTGCTCCACGCTTATGGAGCTGTGTTTGATAATCCGGACCTTATTGCCTGCTGTGTGGTAGGTGACGGCGAAGCAGAGTCAGGCCCATTAGCTGCAAGTTGGCATTCAAATAAATTCCTTAATCCGGCAAGGGATGGAGCTGTTCTTCCCATACTTCATCTTAATGGGTATAAGATTGCAAATCCTACTATTTTTGCACGTATTCCAAGGCAAGAGCTTGATATGCTCTTTCGAGGATATGGTTATAAGCCATATTATGTTGAGGGAAAAGAGAGTGAAAGCACACATCTCCAAATGGTAGAGGCAAGCGAAAAAGCCATAAAAGAGATAAAGGCAATCCAGAAAAAATGCAGAACAAATGGGTATAACGAAAGACCAATATGGCCCATGATTATTCTTATAACCCCGAAAGGGTGGACATGTCCTGAGTATATCGATAACGAAAAAGTAGAAGGATCGTTCCGCTCACATCAGGTTCCCCTTGCCCAGCTTGCAGAAAGACCAGATCATTTAAAAATGCTTGAAGAGTGGCTAAAAAGTTACAAGCCGGAAAAGCTTTTTGATGCTAATGGAATCTTCAGACATGATCTTAAGGAACTTGCGCCAAAAGGTGACAGAAGAATGGGCGCAAATCCTCATGCGAACGGAGGCAAGATATTAAAGAATCTTAAAATGCCTAATTTTAGAGATTATGCAGAAGCTGTTCCAAAACCTGGTGCAAGTTATGCGGAAGCTACCAAAGTTATGGGAAAATTCCTTCGCGATGTAATGAAGCTTAATTTAAAAGCAGCCAACTTCAGAATTATGGGACCAGATGAAACAGCATCAAACAGGCTTCAGGCTATATTTGAAGTTACAGACAGGGTTATGGCTGCGCAAATAAATCAGGATGATGATCACATCTCTTCTGACGGGCGTGTTATGGAGGTTCTTAGCGAACATATGTGTCAGGGTTGGCTTGAGGGGTATCTTCTTACAGGAAGGCATGGATTTTTCTCCTGCTATGAAGCATTTATACATATAATTGACTCCATGTTTAATCAGCATGCAAAATGGCTTAAAGTGTGTTCCCATATTCCATGGAGAAGACCAATTGCTTCGCTTAACTATCTATTAACGTCTCATGTCTGGAGGCAGGACCATAATGGATTTAGCCATCAGGATCCTGGATTTATAGACCATGTTGTGAACAAGAAAGCGGAAATCGTAAGAATATACCTTCCTCCGGATGCAAACTGTCTTCTTTCCGTTACCGACCATTGTTTGAGAAGTAAAAACTACATAAATGTAATTGTTGCCGGAAAGCAAAATGCCCTTCAATATCTTGATATGCCTTCTGCCATAAACCACTGTACTGCCGGAATAGGTATCTGGAAATGGGCAAGCACAGATGCAGGTGTTGAACCTGATGTTGTGATGGGTTGCGCAGGAGATATTCCCACTATGGAAGTTCTTGCTGCTGCTGATATTTTAAGACAAAATTTTCCGGACTTAAAGGTGCGTGTCATCAATGTTGTTGATCTTATGACTTTGCAGCATGAGAAAGAACATCCACATGGACTTTCCGATAAAGACTTTGATTCTCTATTCACAAAAGATAAACCTATTATTTTTGGATTTCATGGATATCCATGGCTTATCCACAGATTAACTTATAGAAGAGCAAATCATAATAATCTTCATGTAAAAGGGTATATAGAAGAAGGGACAACAACAACTCCGTTTGATATGGCTGTAATGAATGATCTTGACAGGTTTCATCTTGTTATTGCTGTTATTGACAGGGTTCCAAAACTGGAGAGAGAAGCTGCTCATGTAAAACAGGCTATGAAGAATAAACTTATTGAGCATAAGCAGCACATCTATCATTATGGAGATGATTTGACTGAAATCAAAGATTGGAAATGGCCGTACTGAAATTTAATTATTAAGTATTAAACTATAAAGGGGTAATTTATGAAAAACATTTTGATATTGACCGGGAGTCCAAGAAAAGATGGAAATACTGATTTACTGGCAAATGCGTTTATCGAAGGGGCAAAAAAAGCAGGGAATAAAACAATGCTGTTTGACGCTGGCAAAGCGAAAATAAAAGGGTGCGTTGCCTGCAATACTTGTTTTTCAACAGGAAAGGCATGCTCTGTTAGCGATGATTTTAATAAACTTGCTCCATTGATAGAAGAAGCAGAGATTATTGTTTTTTGCACTCCATTATATTGGTTTACATTTTCGGCTCAACTAAAATCAGCAATAGATAAAATGTATTCATTTAGTTTTGCACAGAAAAAATTAAAAATAAAAGAAGCGATTTTAATGGTTTGCGCGGAAACAGATGATAAAAAGGATTTTGAAGGGGTAATAAAATCCTACAAGTTAATTTTGAATTATAAAGGCTGGACAAGCAAAAAAATAGTAACAGTCCCTCATGTGAATAATGTTGGTGACATAAAAAACACGAATGCACTTGAATTGGCAAAAAAATTGGGTTCAAGCATTAAGTGATTTAGTACAAAGCCAACCCGGAAAACACACTCATTTTAGGGTGAAATTATCTCATGTTATTGATATTACAGCGATGCAGTAATTTGACAAGCCTTATTATAAAAACTATAATACAGGATATCTAATACGCTTGCATTTCTGGATTGTGGCGCTATGCTTACAATGACACACTCACAGCGTACTAGTTTCATTTAAAATATTGGAGAATAGAATGGGTAAAACTCTTACAGAAAAAATAATCGAAAATCATTTTGTTTCCGGAAGTCTAAAATCAGGAGAAGAAGTAAGCGTTAAAATTGATCAGACATTGACACAAGATGCTACAGGTACAATGGTCTACTTACAGTTTGAAGCAATGGATATAAGCAAGGTAAAAACAGAGCTTTCAGTATCCTATATCGATCACAACACGCAGCAGGCAGATTTCAAAAATATGGATGATCATCAGTTTTTGCAAAGTTTTGCTAAAAAATATGGTGTTTTTTTCTCAAGACCAGGTAATGGGATATGTCATCAGATACATCTTGAAATATTTGGAATACCAGGCAAAACACTTCTTGGTTCAGACTCCCACACCCCTACTGGAGGCGGAATAGGGATGCTTGCAATAGGAGCAGGCGGTCTTGATGTTGCGTGCGCAATGGCAGGAGCCCCTTTCTCTTTTGTAATGCCGCAGGTTATAGGGGTTCATCTTACAGGCGAGCTTAAACCCATGTGCAGTTCCAAAGATGTTATATTAAAAATCCTGCAGCTTGAAACTGTAAAAGGGGGTGTGGGAAAAGTTTATGAATATTATGGCAAAGGGGTTGAAACTCTTTCAGTTCCGCAGAGAGCTACAATAACAAATATGGGGGCAGAACTTGGGGCTACAAGTTCCGTTTTTCCATCAGATAAAATAACAAAAGAATTTATGAAGCTCCAGGGGAGAGAAAAAGAATGGGTAGAACTTTTAGCAGATAACGACTGCAAATACAGCAAAGTTATAGAAATAAATTTGTCTGAAATCGAACCAATGATCGCGCAGCCGCATATGCCTGACCTTGTTGTTCCTGTGCGTGAAGTTGAGGGGAAGAAAATCGATCAGGCTGCGATTGGCTCCTGCACAAACTCATCCATAAATGATCTTGGGATAGCAGCAGATATACTTGACGGAAAAACAGTAAGCGAAAATGTATCACTTGGGATTTCTCCGGGTTCAAAACAGGTCTTTGAAAATGCTATAGATGCGGGAATAATAAAAAAACTTGTTAAGAGCGGCGCGCGAATACTGGAAAGCTCATGCGGCCCATGTATTGGGATGGGCTTTGCCCCATCATCCGGCGGAGTTACAGTAAGAACATTTAACAGAAATTTCAAAGGCCGAAGCGGAACAAGCGATGCGGATGTGTATCTTTCCTCACCAGAAACAGCAGCAGCAAGCGCCCTCTTTGGAGTTATTACAGACCCGCGAAAAGTAAAAATAACGCCAAAAGATTATTCGGAATTTACAAAATCAGATAACTCTATGATCATTCCTCCGGCATCCGAAGCAGAAGCTAAAACTCTTGAAATCATAAGAGGTCCAAACATAAAACCATGCCCAAAAGCTTCTCCAGCGGAAAACAATTTTGAAGCAAAGATAATAATCAAAACAGGAGATAACATAACCACAGACCACATAATGCCAGCAGGAGCAAAAGTTCTGCCATACAGGTCAAATATTCCGGAAATAGCAAAGTATACTTTTGAAGCAGTGGACCCGGGTTTTTATGAAAATGCAAAAAACGCAGGCAAAGGTATAATTGTTGGCGGAGAAAATTACGGGCAGGGTTCATCCAGGGAACATGCTGCGCTTGCGCCAATGTATCTTGGAGTTAAAGCTGTTGTTGTGAAAAGTTTTGCGAGAATACACAAAGCAAACCTTATCAATTTTGGCATAACTCCCCTCACCTTCAAAAACACATCTGATTATGATGCAATATCAAAAGATAACATCATATTTTTCCCATCATTTATTGATGATATAAAAAAAGGGAATGAGGTAAAAGCCATAAATAAGACAACAGGAAAAGAGATGATATTTCTGCATGATCTCACAGAAAAATCAATAGATATACTTCTTGAAGGGGGAATGCTTAATTATACTAAAAAAACTGTATAATTATTAGGATAAGTTATGGCAAATCTCTCAAAAATTCTTAATCATATTGATACAGATTATGTAAAACCACTAAGAGACCCTCTCTGGAACAATATTATGCTTTCAGAGGGGATAAAAAAAATACTCTCTTCTTCTGTAATGCAAAAACTCAATAAAATAAAACAGCTTGGCCCTACTTATCTTGTTTACCCAGGAGCAACCCATACAAGATTAAGTCATAGCATTGGTGTTTTTCATATTTCAAAAAGAATTCTTAGAGAGCTTGTTATATCTCCGCAATGTCCGGACATAACGCTTGAAGGAGCTGTTTCATTTTTATGCGCAGCGTTACTGCATGATCTTGGGCACTTTCCTTATGCGCACTCGCTAAAAGAACTTCCTCTTATTGACCATGAAGTTCTTACAGGAAAAATCATATTATCGCAGCCGCTTTATAATGAAATAAAAGAGAGCTTAAAAATCGACCCTGCTTTTGTCGCAGCAATTGTTGACAAAAATATTAAAGAAAACATAACCAATGAAGTTATGTTTTTTAGAAATCTTCTTTCTGGAGTGCTTGACCCGGATAAACTTGATTATCTTAACAGAGATGCCTATTTTTGCGGAGTTCCCTATGGAATGCAGGATATAGATTTTATTATCAGCAGCATATTACCGCACAAGGAAAAAGGGATCGCTGTTTATGAACATGGTTTGCCGGCAATAGAAAACATACTTTTTTCAAAATATCTTATGTACCGCGCAGTTTACTGGCATAAAACAATACGCAGTGCAACTGCCATGGCAAAAAAAGCTCTTTTTATGGGGCTAAAGGATAAAAAAATAAATCCCGAAGAACTTTATGATCTTGATGATGAAACACTATTTTCAAATTACAGAGAAAGCAGTTATAAGCCTTTTTCACTTCTCAAAAATATTTCTGAAAGAAAATTATACAAAATGGTTTTGGAAATACCTTTTTGCAATGAGGATAAAAATCATAATATCCTTACATCTCTTGATAAGCGGCATGAAAAAGAGGATGAGATATTACTATTTATAAGAAAAAAATATTTCCCAAATTGCGGAGAAGAATCTGTAATAATTGATATCCCGGAGAAGATTTCATTTGAAGTAAATCTTCCTGTTTTTTATAAGAATAATTTCGATAATTTTACAGAATCCGGATCTGTTTTTAATGGAACAGTAATAAAGGGATTTACAGAAACATTAAGAAAAATAAGGGTTTTTATGCCTGAAAATATTTGTGAAAAATTTACTAAAAACATATCTGCGCCTGAAATAGCTGAAATTCTTATGAACACCCAGACTTTGCCAGATCAGACAACTCTCCCAGAGCAAACTTCATCCGGAGAATAATATGATAGATCAAATAATTGCGAGCGATACAGATAAAATCCCAAAATGGCTTATGAGGACTGTAAAACAGGTTGGAAAAGGGATAAACAGATTTAAAATGATTCAAGAGGGCGATGAGGTGCTTCTTGCAGTATCTGGTGGCAAAGACTCTCTTGTTCTTGCCCTTGCCCTTTCCATAAGGCTTAAATGGCTTCCTGTAAAATATAAACTAAAAGCCCTAAATGTAAACTGGAGGGAATATCCGCTGCCAGAGCCCCTGCTCGCCCAAATATCAGCTTTTTTTGACAAATTAGAAATACCATTTGAATCGCACACAGCAGATATGCAACCATCTTCTTTTAAAAACAGGTTTAACTGCTATCTTTGCGCAAGAAACAGGAAAAGGATTCTTTTTGAATATGCAGCAAAGCATAATATCAATAAAATAGCCACAGGCCATCACATGGATGATATTGCAGAGACAACCTTAATAAACCTCTGTTTAAGGGGCAATTTCTCAACAATGATGCCTGTCCAGGAGTTTTTCAATGGAAAACTTAAGCTTATAAGACCTTTATGCCTTACAAGAGAGCCTCAAATAAAGCTGGCTGCGGAAAGGCTTGAACTTCCTGTTTATAGCACTATTTGCCCCTATAAAGATACAAATTTAAGGCTAAAAATGAAGCCTATTTTAAAACAACTTTATACCCTTGATAAACATATTTATCAACATATTTTTGATGCTCCCTGGAAAATAAATAGCGATTACTTGCCTGGCAAGTTATAGGCTTTTTTAACTCTTTATATAATAATAAGTTAAAGCCTATACCCTTAATACTTGCCATGCTCTTTCACCCACCTTTCACCCATAAAGTTGCTTAAAACGCCAATTTAAGCGGTTTTAGAGGGTTTTTAAAGCTATGTTAACCAATACCCAGTATCAGTCCTATTCATATTTTTATCAGTATACATAGTTTCCAGAATAAAGTCATACATCCCATTCATGCATAGCGTCTGACAATGCTTGCTTTAATTTCCCATCATCACCTTTCGACAAGCTTACCAGTGCATGATAAAGCACTTCATTTAATACCCCAAACTTTATACACCTATCTGTACTGCTTTTTATAAAATCATATAAATCATCTTTCATTTTATTTTCTCTATATCCTTTACATAAGCCAATGCAAGCTTAAAAGCGTCAATTTGCCCAGCAACATAACCCTGAATAAAATCATCTGTTACATCCGTAAATATCAGGGCTATATCATCACCGTTTTCTTCTGTTTGCCGTAATAGCAGTTCAAGCGCCTCTACTGCATTATTCATGCTGGTTCTTCCGTTTCAATTTCATCAATCGTTAATGATTCCATTTTTTTATCGTCTTTTGGTGCGCCCTCAAAGAGAAATTCAGATATGGGGTCTGAAAGTACCTTTATCATGTGGCAAATAGCTGCGGCCTTTTCAACAGCTTCATCCCTATCAGGCTCGCAGAATAGAAAATAATCCCTTGCCATATCTGCAATAGCTCTTATTGTCTGCATACATTCATCCAGGCTGCAAATGTCTTTTCCTGAATATTTATATGCTTCAAAATCTTGTTTAAAAAACCCATGTCTTAAATCTTTTTTATTAATCATAATTTATCCCCTTTGATGTTTTTTTTCTTTCGCTTTGATAAGGCTGTATTTTTTTTGATTGTTCTATAACTAAATCAAACTCTTTAAAAAGTTTTGGAAGCTCTGACTTTTTTATCTCAATAAGGGATATTGTTTTCTCTTGTTTTTTATTCATGCTACTTCATCCCCAGGATCAGTCCTGCTTACTTTATCTTTTCGCACTGGCGCGCCCTCAAACAAAAATGAATTTATTGGCTTTATAAGCATTTCTATAGTATCAAAAATAGGAATAAGGTCGGCGGCTTCGTCTTTGTCTTGATACATAAGATAATAGATTGTAACAGAAGACAATTTTTTTATGGCTTGAGAGAGACAGCAAAGTTGTGCAATATCATGGTCAGTATATTCATATCGCTTTTTCATAATCTCATTTTCTTGCTCTTCGTTTAAAAAACAAAGTTCTAATTTTGATTCTTTTTCCATATTATTCCCCCGTTGAAGTGTTGATAATAATTGTCACTCTTCCACGTTCACAGTGACAATATTCTTTAATTGTCACATCCCCTTGCTTATGTGCTGGACTTTCTACAAAGCCCTCAAGCTTAAATAATTCATTAAGTTTTTCTGCAATGTTCGCTTTGCAATTAATTTTTACCATCTCTCTCCCCCTTATGCTAACTCAATTTTATTTACATATATTGTGTCTCTAGGCAAATATACGCCATTGCCTAACTTTACAACCTTAAAATCTTTTGCAAGGATAGCAGGATTAACCTGTTTACCGTTTATATCCATACCTGTTGACGATAAATACCTGTTGCAAATAGCTTCCACCACAACGCCGGAATAACCACCTTCTTTTGCCATAAGTGAACAATCACCATGAAACGGATAATTAATATCAATTTTAAAGTGCCTGCAACTTACACAAAAGCAATATTCAGTTACCTCATAATCATTATCCTTGCTCCATTTTTGCCTAATTTCGTGTTCTTTATTGATTGCCGTTTTTTTCTCTTTAATAATAGCCTGCTTGTTACTCATTCTTTCCTCCTGTTTAATGCTCCCGAAATCAACTCGGTTGTTTTTGCTTAACTTTTTGGTTAAGTGAACTTGATTCCCCTTTTTGAGGAAATCAAAATTATGCTGCAAGGCTAAGCCTTACGCCGTAAATATCCCCGGATATTATCTGTGTTGTTATTGTTTTAGGCTTTAAAGCCTTAACAAGTCCTGTCATTTCTTTAGAAACATAACCGAGCGTATAAAGCCCACGCCCATACTGAACGCCCACCTTTACAGCAATAGCGTTCTTATCAAAATTATTTTTAGGCTCAGGAACTAAAAACGTTACAACCTTATCGCATGGATATTTCGCAAGCCTTTTAAGAGCCGTTTGACGATTACCAAAAGTAACCCCCTTAACCGCAAGTTTAAGACTGCCTGTTTTTACAATTTCCCATGCCTTAATAAATGCATCTCTCCTGCTTGTGGTTCTTGGTATCCTGTTTGCTATCCTGCATACTGTTGATTTATTCATGTTTAAACCCTCTTCATATCACTTATGCTTAATATCATACAGCATTTTCTAAACAATGTCAAGCATAATATTAAGTTTTTTCTAAATATTTTTAATTTATTTATTGACGTTATTAAGCAAATAGGCGATATTATAAGTATGAATACAGAGCAACAAATAAATATGGCTATAGCGTACAAGGGAATAAGCCAGGCAACATTAGCAAGGGCTATAAATATGACCCCTTCAAATTTTAACCAAAAAATCAAACGGGATACGTTTAATAAAGAAGAACTGGAGAAAATCGCAACAGCTTTAGGAGCTTCATATAAAACATATTTTGAATTTCCTGATGGCACTAAAATAGGTTGACCTAAAGTCATCACCTTGCTTTTTAATTCCCTGTTTGCCATAGCTTACCCCCTTATCATTGTTTATGGTTATATAATAACCTTTTTTAGTGATAATGTCAAGTCTTTTATAATGATTTTTTATTATTTTATTATTTTTTTTATTGTCGATATAACTATAAATGGTTATAATATAACAATATAGAATAAGGGGTTTTATAATGGGAATGACTGAAAAAATAAGAATCTTACTTGTTAAACGGAGTAATATGTCTGAAGCAGAATTGGCAAGAAAGCTAAATTTATTACCACAAAATTTTAATATAAAGATGAAGCGTGACAATTTCACAGAATCAGACTTACAAAACATTGCTGATGTCCTGGACTGTGATTTTAAAGCTGGGTTTGTTCTTCGAGATACAGGTGAGGAGATATAAATTCATAAAAGGAAGTTAATTATGAGAAAAACCATTTTAATATGCTTAATATTATTTGGAGTGATTTTTGTTAATAATAATGCCAACTGTCAAGATGCTTCTCTATTTGCAGAATATGATAATGAAAGCGATTTTAGAATAATACCTTTAAATGGTGGTGAAGCAGTAGAAATTTTTTCTTATGAAGGAACAAAGCGAATAGTTAATATTCCCCCTATAATACAAGGGTTGCCAGTTACTCGCATTGGAGAAGATGCATTTAGAGCAAAACGTTTAAATAGCGTAACTATTCCAAATAGCGTACTAACTATTGGAGCAGGGGCATTTCGCAATAACAACCTTTCAGCTGTGAATATACCAAACAGTGTGACAGATATTGGAGCAGGAGCATTTTCTGAAAATCAGCTTACCAGCGTGACTATACCGAACAGTGTAACAACCATTGGAGGTTGGGCTTTTCAAAAAAACCGTTTAACTAATGTAATCATACCAAATAGTATAACAACTATTGAGGTGGGAGCGTTTTATGGAAACAATTTAACCAGTATAATTATACCAGATAGTATTACTTTTATTGGGAATCAATCATTTGCTTGGAACAGACTTGTTACTATAATCATACCAAATTGCGTAACAACTGTTGATGAAATGGCATTTTATGAAAATCAACTCACTAGCATAACTATTGGAGATAATGTAACTATTAAGAGATTGGCATTTGCCAACAATCAGATTATCAACATAACTATTGGTGCAAGCGTAATATTTGATAATGTTATAAGGCAAAATCAACTTGCGATTGGTAGCGATTTTGAAAATATTTATAATAGTAACGGAAGGCTGGCAGGAGCATATATAAGACCCAATATCCACAGTAATAGGTGGATACGGCAATAATAAAATATAGTGGATAGTTAGAAAGACTACAAGAAAGCTTGTTTAATTAAATAATGCGTGACACTGGAGAAGAGATATAATCTGTCATTCTATGAAGAAAACCAAGCTATAGGCCGATAATAAAATAAGTTGAAAAATATTTTTTGGCTAGTGTTATGCTTAAAACCAATACTATTATCAAAAACCATATAACTTATTATTTGTGAAGAAGTTAGCAAGTTAATATATTCATTTGTATTTATAGAGCTTCACACTAGGGCAGAAAAAATATAATTGCAAATTAAAATAAGAAAATATAATATAAATGCTAACAATGATTGATTCTATTCTGAAACGACTTTCTTCCGCAAAGTTATTTTTAATAAAGTAAGGGATATTCTTAAGAACCGCAAAAGGTTGTATTTTAAATTTTACGTGAAAAATACGTAAAACAAGAAAAAAGAGATAAAAAAATGTTGAACTTAGACAAAACAACCGTAGTTGACTTCGGGAAGGTTATTTTTGTCAAAAAAAATCACTCAATCCCAGCATTACATGATATGAACCTCATTGTTTTAAAGAATGGAGATATATATCAAGCCATTTGTATTGATATTGAAATTGATGCAGTTGGAAACACCATTCAAGATTGTTGCAATAACCTAAAACAAACGCTTTTGTGTTATATTGCAGACATGGTTCATAATTATAATGACAACATAACAGAAGCTATTAAAGATATTATCAATGTTGCCTATGCCTCTGGAGATTTGAAATCCCAACTTTTTTCTAAATATTTAGAAGCAAAACATCAATATTTACTTGATAAAGTCGCTAAAGAAAAAAAGATAAAATCTAAAAAAGACATATTTATGAAAGCATGGCACGGAATCTTTCAGTTTGAGCCTATAAAATTTGACTTAACCAGGACTCCAGCTTTTGCATGATAGATTATTACACAATGGAATCAGTCCGGAATTTAATTGTCGGGAAATATGATATAAGATCAAGCAGAGAAAGTCCTGTTCCCATTCCAAGTTGGAACAGATATGACTTACCGTGTTCCAGACTAAAAAGCTGTAAAATAACTTTTTGCATTGGTTTTGTAAGTATTTTTATAAATACAGAAAAAATTAGATGGATTTCTCTTGAGATATGTTTTTTCAGAGAAAAACAAAAAGCGTTCATTAGAACAGAATCATTACAAATGCAAAAACTTATTGAACTTGGTATAATCGCCAATGAATCAATGCTTGTAAAAGAAACCTTCTAACCCCCTCTTCGATGTTTTATATACTAACCTATAGAGAAGAAATATAACCACCATTGCAAATTCCCCACTGTGGGGTTTTTGTATATTGATATAACCACCGTCTTTTTATAGGCGTCCGAAAACTCCTAATCATAAAAATTCCTTGACATTACAATATATATATTGTATGCTATTGTTATGACAGCAAAAGAAGTAATGAAAAAACTTAAAGAATATGGATGGGTTCTTGATCGTGTTACTGGCTCTCACCATGTTTTTATTAAAGATGGCTGTCGTAGTGTTTCCGTTCCTTTTCATGGAAACATTGATTTAGGGATACTTGGAAAGCGGATACTTAAGCAGGCTGGTATCAAGTAGGAGGTTTTTAAATGGTTTATTATTGTAACATTGAAAAAGATGGCGATAAGTTTTTGGTTGACTTCCCGGATATGTCAAATGTTTTGACTCTTGGCCTTTCTCATGAACACGCTCTTGAAATGGCAAAGGAAGCCCTTGAGGGTTGCCTGGAATCCGATATTTCTCGCGGACTGACTATTCCACCGCCTAAGTATAAAAAAGGTTATCCTATATCTGTAGCAAGTCATATTGTTTTATCGCTAAGGCTTAGAGAACTTAGAGGAGAACAGAGCCAAACCGATATAGCCAGAAAGCTCGGCTTGTCATACCAAGCATATCAGCGACTTGAAAATCCCCGGAAAGCAAATCCAACGATTAAGACACTGGAAAAAATTGCGCGTGTATATGGGCGAGAATTAAGCATAGCTCTTTAGGTGAGGTAATAGAACATGAAAAAAACTCTTGACGATTATATGAACGATCCAGACATTATCAACGAACCAATGGCGCTTCGAGAAGTTCACGCAATACGGCTTATGATTTATGACGAAATAAAAGACATGACACCAGAAGAAAGAACAGCTTATTTTAATAAAGCAACAGATCATTTTTTTGTTTCTGATGAAGCAAAGACAGCCGAAAGAGTATGACAGTTGCAGCCTTACAGAAGCCTGTTAAGGAATTAAATAAATGATTTGGACTTATGTTAAAATTTCAGAAAATGATAAGGTCATAGTTTATTCTTATGCATGGGGTAGTGATAAATCAGAGCCTGGAGAAATCTTATATGATAAAGAAACTAAAGAAACGAAGATTGTCAAAGTTGCTAGTAATAATGATACTATGGGATCTGAATGGGCAATAGATAATTTTGTAAAAGTTATAAACGAAGGATTTCCTAATGAAAGAAGGGTTATGATAGGATAAACCCAAAGGGAGGGGGACATTGCAAGAACTAACAGAACGCCAAAGCGAAATATATAACTTCATTGCTAAATATCAGAACGCCAATGGTTACTCCCCAAGCAGGCAGGATATAGCCAGCGGGATAGGTATTCATGCGTCTACTTTAAGGGGTCATCTACACGCTATGGATAAGAAAAATATCCTTATCTGGAACGAGAATATTCCACGCTCAATAACACTTATAAAACAACCTGTCTAAACGCTCTGCAAATTTGCACCAGATACAAATTTACAACCACTGATAAAATTATTTTTAAGTTATACGCTATTCAGTCACTTTGCAAGGGATAAGACTAAAATATATCAAGGTCAATAACGCACTAAAGACAATCCGTTAAAATACCCTTAAAATCAGCGTTTTAAACCACTTAACATGAGTTTGCTATAGATTTAGTTAAGTTCAGCAGAAGATTGTTTAAAATGCAGTTAAATGCTATTTCAGAGGATTTTTTATATAGGTCACGACCCCCTGAAAACAGCATTTTTCTGTGTATAAAACAAAGTGAAATAAAGTTAAACAAAGTAAAATCCTGGATCTATGGCAGCGTATAACATATTGAGATTGTTATTGCGCTTTACTCCTGATGTTGAATAGCCGGAAACCAAGCACTTGTTTAAGCATAAAGTACAATATGTTGCGTTACTCACTATTACAGATCCGGGGCTAGTCACGCACTATTCCGCCAGAGGTAGCATAAGCCATTTTATCAACATCTGATAACGCATCAAAATCAGCGCTAGTCATTGTAGTAGCTATTGATTGTGCTTTGAGCTTTTCCTTTAAACCAGGCACGCTATAACCTAAAGCGTTGTCATACTCTAGTTCTTTCCTGTCAATCATCATACCTAAAGCCCTGTTGACGAGATCAATGTTTGCGGGTGAATATTCTGGCATTGTTTTTGTAACCCCTTCGGCTATTTCTTGCCATGAGAAAAAACGCTCCTTATTTTTCATAACCCCGCTTATATATGTTGCGTGCATATTGATTTTTGTTTCTTCTGATAATTCCATAATTTACTCCTCCTATATAATTTTAATTCCAATTTTATCAACCGATTCTCTCATGAATCTCCCTAAAGAATCATACTCACCTTGCCTTATGATTACTTCTGATTTTTGACCACTTGCTTTTACCTTATAGACAACGTCAAAAGGCAATTTTTCAAGCAGAAATACACAGTATTCCAGCTTTTCACTATCTGACATTAATTCTCTTTCTCTTAAGTGGTAATCTTCTACCCATTTTTTACTTTCTTCATACGTCATATCATCCATGACGTGACCCTTGATCATTTCTTTTACTCTCTCTAAAGCTTGACGTTGCGCGCTGCTTCTCATGGTACTCATAATTACATCAAGAGCCTGTAAAGCATTTGTTTTAGTCATTTTAATAAATCCTTTAGCTTGTTATCTACATTATCCATAAGCTCTAAACTCTCTTTAGGACGGCCGTCTAATCGATCGGTAACATATTTTAAAGCCGCTATATCACCGCTTTCCGCTGCTTGTAGAAGTTTTTCCGCTATAACTTCACGCCTTAATATTCCTGATTCATTTAATTGGTCTAGCTTAAAATTCAAGATGTCTGTTATTGCTGTTCCCTTGACTGGCCTACCGGAAGGATTGCCAGATTTACCTTTCTCAAATGGTTTACCTTTACCACCCATGTTTATACCTCTCTGTTACATCGCTGTTTATCAGCCAGTTCTTTTAAAAAGTTTTCCGAAGCAAGTAGCAACATATCCATAAGCTCTGTTGCATAATCCAATATAAACACCTTTAACTTATCAAAATATTCTTGATCTGGAAATTTATTAAAAACTGCTTCCCTGAATTCATCATCGTTCTCGATCAAGCAGTGATTAATAATAAGCCAACAAGCATCCTCAATCATTTTTAACCCATGTTTCTGCTTTATGTTAGTTTTTACTGTTCCCGACTCAATCATGTTTTTAATATTCATAGCTCTACCGCCTTATTTATTGCATAGTCTAATTTCTTTTCAAGCTTAAGTATGCTTTCGTTCTCATAGCTTAAAACAGTATTAGTATCATATAACCCATGTTTTTCTGATTCTATTTTTGTCGCCCATGCTTCAAGTACGTCTTTTGTCATACCGTAAAATACTTTTCTTTGAGAAAGCTTTTTTTCCATAGCGCTTATTTTTTCAGTAGTGTAAAGCGTGATTGTTATTTTACCCTTGTTTTTCAGCAATTCTCTTTCCTGTTCTGAAAGTTCAATTTCATATTTTTCATTCATGTTAAAATCTCCTCTAAATGTATTTTTCTTCAAGCAATACTGCTTCTATGTCTTTATAACTTTTAGCAACAACCGCAAGGCCGCCCATGCTTTTAACCTTGTCTAAAAATGCTTGCTGCGCCTCTGATAGCTTGCCTTTATCGCTCTTACACTCAACAGCAATAAATCTCCCAGTTGGCAATAGCCCGATAATGTCAGCAGAACCCTTTAAGCCAAAAGACATAAACCTATTATCTGCTGTTCTCATAGCTCCAGAAGGGTTATTCCAGCAAAAAATATTCATAAGTTTCAAATACTCCAAACATTCATTTTTTACTGACTTTTCTGGCGCAGAATATTTTTTCATAGCATTACCCCGAAACCGCAATATCAAACAGTGCAACTTTTAAATATCCGCTAAACTCTTTTATATAGCCCTCTTCCAGCAATCTATTTGCTGTTGCTATTATCACATTTGCATCGCCGTTTATTTCTTGAGTCAATAAAATCATATCCGTGTTTTTATGCTGGTTATTTTCAAGATACTTTAAAATGGCCTCTGCAATGCCTCTATCAAACAAGGCTGGCTCAGAGCTTAGGTCTAAATCATGCTGTTTTGTCTCATTTTCAGGTAAAGCGTTGCATTTGTTGTAAAGCGTTGTATTTGCAACGTTTACAACGGGTATATGTTGTTTTGTTAGCGTTGTATTTGTTGCATTTGCTATATAATAGCAATGCAATACAACGCACATTACAACACCTGCTGCACCGTTTGATATATTATTTATTTTAATTAAATCCTTGCTTACAAGGCTTTTCTGTACTTGAAACATCTGGTTTCTGTCTAATCCGTTTTCTTTGCATTTTTCTTTCCAGAGGTCTAAAGGCACATTTTCATTTTCTTCTGATAGTTGTTTTAGTATATCTATGGCTATTTTTTGATTTTTGCCTAATCCAACATCAACAGGCGTTTCTGTAGGTGTCCAATCAATAGGATTAAAAACTAGAGAAGTGACAGGAGTACCGTTTTTATCAAAAGTACCAAGCTCTATAATTGCTTTTTGAAAAGCCATAGGGGCAACCCTTTCACCGTCTTTAAACTTCGTACATTCGATACGCACAACATCATTATCACGCTCTACTTTAAATTCAAAATCTAAAGCAGCCCTAAAACCTGACCACCCCCTTGATCTGTCTTTTGCTGTATGTCCTGAATGATTGATAGTTATTACTGAAAAGCCTTTAAACCGCGCTCGCAGTCTATCAATAGCCATTATTCCATCCCCTGAATCTTTAGGGCTAGAGTCATCTCCCCCTAGATTTCTTGACCATGTATCAATAAAACATACAGAGGGGTTTTTGCCTGTCTCTTTTATAATGCGCTCTATTTCTTTAGCAACTGCCTGCATAAAATTGTTATTTGTTAATTCAATCGGCATTGTACTAAAATAAATATGGCTGCTATCGTACTTAGCCCCTCGCGCTATACTCCATGCATTACACCTTGCCTTAATTCCGGCTTGCCCTTCACCCGCAATATAAATAACAAATCCTTGTTTTACTGACCTGTTAAAAAATGGTGTGCCTGTTGCAATACATAAGGCAGCATCAAGAGCTAAAAAACTTTTAAAAGTTTCTGGTTCTCCATAATAAGAGCCTAAAGATTGTTCTGGAATATAATAATCAATAAGCCATTCCGGCGGTTTAACTTCTAGTTCTGAAATATGGACAAGTTTAAACGTGTCTCTATTTGAATATGTGGATAAATTATCTAACTCACTTATTTTTACTAAATAATCTTCTGTATTTAACAAGCCCTTAGAATATTGCTCTGATAGCTCTTTCAACTTTAAGTCTCTGCTATTTTTGATAACAAGACTTTTATAAAAATCCGCGCTACTCGGCAACACATCTAAACCGTTCAAGTATGTAATATGCTTTACGGCCTTAATATATTTATCACCTTCTTGCAGTAAGACGCTTATGATACTAGCAACATCAAAAGAAATATCTATAGGGATTTTCTCCCGTGCTATTTTTAATGCTTCAAGGGTCTCCATGTTGAGTGAACTGACAATATCTGTTATATTTAATTCGGGAATAATCCTGTTTTTAATATATGCGCTAAAACAATTATTTTCTGTTTCTGTAATCCCCGATATATCTGGTCGGGGATTATTCATTTCCTACCACCATTCAATATTTTTTCAGCTTGTTCTTCGACTTCATAATCAGCAGCAATCCGATTCCTATACAGGTATTTCTCTAAATCTTCTCGCTTAAAGCAAACTTTATTACCGGTCTTATAAAAAGTTAATTTTCGCTTGTTCAGTAACTGATAGATATAACTCTCTCTATAGCCTAAAAATTCAGCAGCTTCTTTCGTGTTTAACGGCCTTTCAGTAATTGTATTTTGCATGTGATACTCCTATTTTGCGTTATTAGGTTTAATAACCTAATGATAAGAGTATTGTTTGTATTATTTTTTGTGACGTCTTATTTAAGTACACTCAAATTCTGGTTATCTTTTTTAACGAGCTTGTATATCCTTCACAATTACGCTTCTTTTATATGGCTTTCCTGTTTTTTCAGAAATAAGATAATCGTTAATTAAAGCTAAAGTTAAATTCTGGGCTTTTTTTCTGTATTCTTTTACAAAAACAGGGAGACTTCCACATTTGTATTTTCCACCTATCCATTTTCGCAAGATAGGATTATTTCCTTCTGTAAGTTCGTTCAGTGCGTTCAATTCCGGTAGTGACTCATTATTATTTGCCTGTATTGCTTCTGATGGCATTGCTCCGTTTCCTTCTAAAAAAGCAATATAAGATTTAAATAATTCAATAACTTTATATGTATTATTTAAAATATCAATTAAATAAGGGTGTTGTATGCCGGTTTTTGTGGAGTATGAATTTATACTTTTTTTATATACATATTCTAAATCAGAATTTTTAACTTTTAAAAAACCTAAAACCCATTCTTTACCTAGTTTCAAAAGATATTCTTCATATATGCTTTTAATATTGGTTAGAATATTATCTACTGCTGCTTTGTGTATAGAATAAACAGTATGAAAATAACTTTCTGCTGTATTTTTTAAAAAATCATTTCCTTTTGATTCTTCTAAAAAACACTCTATATTCACGCAATGATTATCAATTTCATTTAGATAAATCAATAATATGTCATAACTTGATATTTCTTTTAATATTTTATTGTACGTTTTATTAGTATCACATACTTCTTTTAAAGTACAAATTCTTGCCATATATAAAAAATCCTCTAATATTCCTGTTGTCATTTTTGTGTATGGAGTAAAAAAATCGCTAGGTGAACCAAATATATTGCTCATACACCCCCCATGATCAGTTCATCTTCTCTTTATCAATAACAATTCCTGGTAAGGCGTTTGCTGCTTCATTCATTGCCCTATCTGCTGTTTGCGTGTATTTCATCGTAGTAGTTATTTTGCCATGTCCTAATAATTTTTGAATCGTGGGTATAGCAGCGCCGCTTTCAAGCAGCAGTGTTGCATTACTCCTGCGCCCAGTGTGCCAGCCAATACTTTTATCAATGTTTGCTTTTTTAGCCCATTGCTTTAAATACCTATTTGTATTTGTCTTGGTAGTGCTTAAAAAAGGGAATACATAATCATTCCTATTATGCAGCTTATCATCTCTTATCATTTCATAAGCTGTCTTATTCAGCTCACTGCCTATTTTCGTTTTTGTCTTTTTCTGGACTTTTATTAAATATATTTTATTATTCCGGTGTTCTATATTTTCCCATTTAAGAGTCTGTAAGTCTGATATTCGTAACCCCGAAAAACAGCCAAATATAAAAGCTCTTTTTATTTCTTCTCCTAACTCACTATTCATAGGGGTATTATAAAGCGTCTGTATTTCATCAATTGTTAAAATACTGTGTATTTTTTCTTCTGCGCTTATAGCTTTAACAGAATTTGCAGGGTTTTTTAAAATGAGGTTGTTTCTAACTGCTCTATTAAGCGCCGAGCGTATAGCAGCCATATATTGTACAACTGAATTACGTTCCAGTCCGCTTTGCTTTAATAAATAATTTTGTAATGATTCTATCCAGTTACTTGTTATCTGCTTAAGTTGAATAGTTTCACTATCTGGATACTGCTTTAAATATCTTAATACTTTATAAAGACTGTCTTTGTTATCTCTGTTGCTTGCAAGTTCTTCAATGTAGGAATATAAAGTCTTTTTCGCCCCAATATGATCGATTAGGTCGTATTCCCCTCTTACTACTTGAAGCTCTCTTTTCAATCTGATTTCTTCGGCGGTTCGCTTTATTTCCTTATCTGCTTTAGCATCACCAGTTAACCGCAAAGGCAAACTTTCCACTTTTCGGATACCATTTTGATATATGCGTAAAAACAAGTATTTATTTCTTTCTATTTTCAGCTTAACACTCAATATTTTCACCCACCTTTCACCCAAAATAGTATAAAACAGAGTAAAATGAACGTCAATAGAGTAAAACAAGCTAAAACACGAAATGATGTTAAATGCTTATAATGTAAAGAAATATAAATAAAAATAAAACAATGTCAAACAAAATAATGGCAGGTTAAAACATTAACTTGTTAATAGCGAATATCTTCCTGATAAATTGTAAAATATCCTTGAAGTAATTGAAAACAATTGGTAAACTATAGTCAGTATGAAATTACACAACCTTCTTGAAGAAATAGTAGAGGCATCTGTTAATGAATATTTTAATAGCCTCGCTGAGGATAATAAAGCTGACTGCGTCTGTGAACAATGCAGGTTGGATACCATGTGTTATGTATTAAATAATATGCTTCCAAAATATACTGCATCAACAAGGGGAATTATCCATCATAAACTTGAATATACAAAGAAAATACAACTTGAAGCAGATATTTTGTACCTTGTAAAAAAAGGATTTTCCATTGTTTCTCAAAGAAAAAGGGTCAGTGTAAATTTCCAAAACTCTAAAGATATGGATATAAAAAATTGTCCTTATCATAATTTCCCAAATATTATTGGAAAAGTTATAAATGGCACTACATTTGAGCCAATTCCAGATGCAGAAATAGCATTATTTATGGATGATATTCCTGTTCAGATGACGTCCAATCTTATGGAAAACCCGGTAAAACTTAACCACCATGTTCGAGGGATGTTTACTTTCTGGCCTTACCCTGTAGAAGCAGAAAAAATAGGCGATGAAAAAACATTTAAATTTAAAATTACTGTAAATCACCCTGATTTTAATGAATTTATCAAATTGGTTGAAATTACCACTACAGCAGAAGAAAATTTTCTTACTTCGATACAACTTCCTAATATAAAAACTTTAGAAGATATTTTCATTTTTCCCAGAGAGGAATAATATCCAATGGGAGAAGAAGATTTATTTTCTATAACTTAGTATTGCAGCATAACTGGAGCTCTGTAAAAGATTGAGAAGCAAAAATTTTATACTCCTGCTGCTATTTTTTTTTCTTTTACCTCCGCTTACATCCTATGCTAATGAAGAAGCAGCTACAGCAATCTTTCAGAGACAAATTAGTGACGTAGATGTAGATTTATTTATACAAGGCTCATGGGATATCTCAGTCACAGGCTCAATAGGGTATGACTTAAGCGCAGGCACATTTATAGAAACACCTTTTCCGCAAATGGCTCCTGGTTTTGTATTTAGCCAAATTCCTGATCTTACTATCTCATTATGGCTTATGAATCGTTATTTTTTTGAAACCACAATCAAAGAGGATTCAGAGCAAAATACATTTCTTCTTGGGTATCAGGGAAAAGAAAATGAATTTGTCCAGAGAGTTTTAATAGGAAACACAAGAATAGATATTGAGGATTATGCTTTTTTATCAATACCTTCGATACCTAACAATTCACTAGGAGCTTCGGCAGCTTTTAGAACCAGATTAAGTTATCATGAACTCCTTTTGCGTTATGACCCTGCAGTAGCGCTTACAAAAGAGTTTGTAGGTAGTAACGAAGTAAGAAGGCAAACATTTATGCCCACAGATTATTTTAGAGGGCGTATGTTTATATTACCGGATACAGATTTTGATAATCTGGAAGTTTACATAGAAGATGACAGGGGCAATTTCACAGGATCAGACAGAAGAAGATACAGAAGAGCAGATAATACAGATTTTATTTTTTCTATTTCTGATGGAACCATTACATTAAGAAATCAGCCTGAAAGCAGAATACTTGTGTATTATACAAAAGGTGGGGTATCTATAGGTGATTATAGTCTTGGGAGAGATGCTCTTGTTGCTGTTGATTCAAACGGGACTCCCCAACCTAATGGCCCACCTGTTCATTTTCACTGGAACGCTATATATTCTGGACAAAGTATGACAAGAAACAGGGTAACAATAAATGGGAATCAAGCCCTCCTTATTTTTAACAGAGGAGAATACTCCCCTTTTGAATCTCTTTCATTCTATCAATCAGCTTTTCCGTTACCCGAAGATAGTACAAGAATAAGATTTGGTATATCTGCAAAAAGCAATAATCCAGAAGTCATAGACGAAAGATTAAGAATAAGGGTAGAAAGAGATCTTAACCTTATTTATGTTTATCGCAACGCCTATGGTGTAAGGGATATGAGAAACAGATATCCTCTATTCGATAAATTCCCGGTTCCTGTATATGGACCATTAAGAGATATAGTGCCTGGCAGTTATAGAAACGAGTTAAGACTCGAAGTTCTTGTGCCTGTGAGCTCTTTTATGCTTGGTCCCGGAGTTCTTCCTGGCTCTGTTGTTGTTATGCGCAATGGAAATCTTGAAACAATGTATAGTGTGGATTATCATAGCGGAGTAGTAACATTCAGAACATTCATTCACCCCAATGACAGGATAAGAATAACATATAAATCTTCTTTTATAGATACTGATGGCGGAGACCTTCTTTTTGCAACAGGAAACAGGTTTTTTATAGGTGACTTTTTAACTACAGAACTTGCATTTGGAATAAAATGGAATATACTTCAAAACCAGTATTCACGTTTTCCAGGGCAATATAAAGGGTCAATGCTTTTTACAGGGGGCGCCACATACACAAGGGATAATTACAGAATAGAAGTCGATACCGGACTTTCCATAACATCTCAGGATACTACAGGGATACTCAGGCTTTTTGATATGCAGCAATCCGGCATACCATTGAGACTAGGGCTCGGTCATATTTATCCTGCAAGTATACCTCATAATGAGACATGGAATTTTATGAGTTCAGGGTTCCCCCCCGCTGTTCTTCCTACAAGAGAAAACAGGGGAAAACTTATATATAAAGATTATCACAGCTATTCTCTCACAACTGCAACTCTTAACAATTACAATTGGAGTGTTCCATCAGGCCAAATACACAGCTATACAACAGGGAACCATCCAGGCCCATACCCTGCAATGGCATCTAACGATGGGGTGGTAGGAGAAGTCCTTATTATGGATATGGAAGAAATACCAAATAACTGGTGGGCAGGTGCACAGATACCTTTAAGAAGATTTGCACCCAGACAAGACCTTTCAGGCGCAGAGAGTATTTCATTTATAATAAAGGCTGAAAATGTCATGGGCGGCAGGCTTTTTATACAAATTGGAACTATATGCGAAGACCTTGATGGAGACGGAATACTTGACAGAGAAGAATCTATCCATTCAAGAGGTTTTGCTTTTAATGATATTGCTAACGGAACTGTTATGCGCATAGGCGGGAACGGATTACTTGAATCAGAAGATATGGATGGGAATGGAGTGCTTGATCTTGAAGACCCCAGAAATGTTGTTACAATAGAACTCGAATCCCTTTTAGCTCAAGGAGGACTCACTCTCACAGCTATATCCGCAGATGGAAACTGGTTTAAAATAAATCACATTTTTACTGTTGATGAAAGAACACGCCTTGCGCAAACATCTGCTGTAAGATTTATATATATAAATGACTCGGGCGCTCTATCTTCGGGAAGGATTCTTATTGGAGAACTTTTCATAAAAGATTCCCCTTTTAGCGCAACTGCCAGCGGCTCTGCTCATGCCCAAGAAATATTTGAAAGGCAATCTGTACGTCGCCCTCCAAGAATGCTTGTAGATGCATATCCAGAAGTAAGAAATATATTTTTTAGAAATGCTGATATTCCATCTACCCAAAAAGTACTTGAATCTGGCTGGGATGGGACAGGTTATACTCTTACAGGGTTTTCTACCCCTGTTCCCTTTGGGATGTATAGAAAGCTTGCTGGGTACATAAGAATACCGCACCTTGGAAGCCCTAATCCAGCTTCATTTACAATCTCTTTTACAGATACTAACAGCAGAGGGGTAACAGCTGAATTTCAAACAGAACCATTTTATGAATGGAAAAAATTTGAAATAGATATTGAAAGGAGAAGAATATATCTTGCGGGCGTAGACATGGGAGGCATAGTAACAACAACTTCAACAAATCTTGGCCTTTCAATGTTTCGAGTAACTTCTAATTCCAATGCAGGAATATTATACCTTGACGAAGTACACCTTACTGATCCCAAAGTATCTACAGCTGCAGGCATCGCTGTTACTTATGAACACAACTTTCCAGGACCTCTTCTTTCAATAGGAGAAACAAATATAATCAGCAATTTATACATAAGAGAATATGTTATGTACACATCAGAAGAATTTAGCGTTGACCTTAATGATAATTCAAGTGCAAGCAACGCAAGAACAAGAACAACTCTTAGAACAGATATCTTTAATTCAAACCTAGAAACAAATATTGACCTTTCATGGGCAGGAGGTGAAAACTACTCCACAATTGATCATACTTACAGGTCCCCATTATTTACTGATTTTATTACATTTACAGATTCCTATAGCGAATCACGAGATCTACACACTCTATCCTTTGCAAAGTATGATGAACTTGCAATAAGAATAGGAGAAAGAGGCGGAATTGCATCTGTTTCTGCAGAATCAATTTTAATTTATAGTGACTTATCGCAAAGGTGGAATTTTAGATATAGATCAGACAGAGGAAGAGAAATGCATGGGGGAACCAACCTTACATTTATAAAAACATCCACCTACTATGATCATCATGATTCCTCATACCTTGCAAACTGGGTCAATTCTTTTTCACTAATTCTGCCTGTAGACAGCGACCCGTGGCCCGATAGAACAATACTTAGTGAAAGCAATTTTTCTGCTGCCCGCGAATCTTTTGGAGTAGATCTGTTTATAAATGCAGGAGCAACATCAACCGGAGAAGATCGCGACAGAAGGCAGCGAAACAGCGGAAGAGCAGAGTTGCAGTTTCCGTTTTTCAACAGATCTTTCGGAGGCTGGAGACTTACTCCTGGATATTCAAGATCTTTTGACTATATAAATAGAAATATAAGCGGTACAAGTTTTGTGGATGATACGCAATTATGGTTTGAAGACTTTTCAAGGCAAACCTATTTTTATACCGCTATCCCTTTTGCGGAATTTTTTCTTGAAAGTTTTGAAAAAAAATTCCAGGAAGAAAGTCAATATCTTTCAAGCAGCAGATATACGCCGGAAGTTTTTGTAAGGTTTTTTAAAAGCAGAACCCCTTCCATGGCAGATTTTTTTGTACCTTCTGAATTCAATGTACGTTACTTAAAAGAGTTTTCAAAAGAAAATGATACTTTTATGAATACATACAGAATCAGGGGCGAATATGTTACAAGAGCAATAAATATGTTTGGAACTGCCGGACTTAGCCCTCTCTTTTCTTTTTACAGAACAGATGAATTTATAACAAGAATTTCACTTACCACAAGCTCTGTTGATACACCCGTACCTCAAGACAGGGAACTTGGTATCAGAAACAGCTTCTATTTTGCAGGGCACAGAGAAACAGAGCTTGTAATTGATAATAGATTCAGATATGTTCACAGGTTCACAGATAACAGAACTTATTTTTACGATACGCTCTCTGCTTCTTTTATGTGGGTAACGCGACCAACAAATGAAATCAGAATAAGACATCTTTCAACAGAAAATGATCCTGCACCCTATTTTGTCCATACTGAATCACTCATATTCAGCACAGAACCTCAAAGCAGTTTAAGTGATCATAACTCCTGGTCTCTTTTGTTAACACATGAGTCTTCTCTTGTTTTCCCGGCAAAAGGAAATATACGGGTACTGCTTTCCATAGGACTTGAAAGGCACAAACTCTATGACTCTTATGATAGTGCTAGTGTTTATCTGCTTGGGCTCCAGGCAGGTATTTTCGGAAGAGTAATGTTCTAACTTGTATAAATACTATATAATAAGCTGATTCTGGCTTTTGCCGGAAAGACTGGACTGGGACAAGATATGGGAAGCATAAAAATACTTGAAAAATATGTAGCTCTAAAAATAGCAGCAGGAGAAGTTATAGACAGACCTGCATCTGTTTTAAGAGAGCTTTTGGATAACTCCATAGATGCAGGAAGCAGCGAAATATCTGTACATATTGAATCTGCGGGGATGAAAGAGATACGAATAATAGATAATGGCGCAGGAATGGATGAAGAAGACTTAAAACTTTCTGTAATGCAGCACGCCACTTCAAAAATTGAAACTGTTGAAGATCTATTTAATATACATACTCTTGGGTTCAGGGGCGAAGCTCTTTCAAGTATTGCAGCTTCTTCGAGACTTGAAATCACTACAGCGCAAAATAACAGCTCTATGGGCAATATGCTAAAAACAGACAGCAGCGGGGAAGTAACTATCGCAACATCTGCATCGAGAAAAGGGACAACTATTTCTGTAAAAGACCTTTTTTACGCAATACCTGCAAGAAAGCAATTTTTAAAAAACCCTTCTGCAGAGACAAATCTTTGTAAAAATATATTTTTTGAAAAAGCTGCAGCAAAACCAGACATAACCTTTAAACTTTATATAGATGGTGTTCTTGTACAAATGTTAGGCGTTACTACATTAAGGGAAAGAATATTTGAATGTTACAATTCTGCTTTTAGAGATAAGGTTTTCTTATATGAGACAGAAGAAACAGATTATGGTAAATATACTATAAAAGGGGTAGCTGCAGATCCTGCAATTTATCGCAATGACAGGAAATATATCCATATTTATCTTAATGGAAGAAGGATCCACGATTACTCATTGATTCAAGCAGTTATATATGGGTATTCGGAATTTATGCCTGGTGGGCATTTTCCATTGGCATTTATTTTTATAAAAAATGACCCTGCGCTTGTTGATTTTAACATACACCCTGCAAAAAAAGAAGCAAAGATAAAAAATATCCAGCAAATACACCACTCTATAACCGATACACTTAAAAAAACAATTAGAAATAATTCTCCAGCAGCAAATATAAAATCCGAAACTTTTTTTCCAAACAATATTCCCGGCAACAACGTTAGCCGCAGCTTTGCAAAACCAGAACAGCAGGATTTCACAAATATGGTTTATGATAAGTCATATACAATATATAGATCCGATAAACCCTTAAAGGGTGTACTGCCTGAGATAGAAAGGAGTATTCCTGCAGGATCAACAACATTAAATCCTTCAGACACTTTTCTTTCTCCCCAGGAAGAGGCAGAAACAGTAAAATATCTTGGACAGCTTTTTAATATTTTTCTTCTCTGCGAAAAAAACGATTCTCTTTATGTAATTGACCAGCATGCAGCGCATGAAAAATCAATATATGAATCTCTTATAAGTAAAAAACCAGAAGTGCAAAAACTTCTGGTTCCCCTTTATTTGCCGGAAAACATGACCCTTACTCCCAAAGTAATCGATGACTATAAAAATACTGGAATCATTATTGAACAGGATGATACAGGAAATTATTTTATAGATTCTTTACCTGATATTTTAAGTAATATAAAAAATGATATAATTGCTGTTATATCTGAATCTCCAGGTAATATTGATGAAGTTCAAAAAAAACTTTTTTCAACAGCAGCATGCAAAAAAGCAATAAAAGGGGGAGAGATACTTTCTGATATGGAAGCAAAAGCAATCATAGAAACTGCATTCAGTTTAAAATCACCTTACTGCCCTCATGGAAGGCCTATTTGGAAAAGGATAATGAAAAGTGAACTTCTCGAACAAATAAACAGGATCTTATAAGAAAATTTCCGGATTGCCTGCAATGCAAAGCAATCCGGAATCTTCGGGAAGGTCCCGTACTTGTTTCGGGAAAGGCTTCGCCTATCGCCTTCGCTCTTCAAATCTGCTCAGTATCTGCTCTCTATGGCGTAAATTATTTTCCCAGTTCACTGGTATACTGTTAGCGCGAATTTCTGCAGTGGGTTTAGAGCCAAAAGGAATTCTGAAAAAATCTCTCCTGACCGAATGCATCCAGCCATCTACAATAACATTTTGCCCCTCTGTACTAAGAAACCAATCAACAATCGTTTCTGCTGCGCGAGCATTCCCGTTGGCGCTCCAGCGGTTGTTAACGATCATAATGGTCGATGGGATCATAACAGTACCATCTGTAGGATAAATCACCTCCAGATTTGCTCTTGCCTGTTCCTTTCTTTGCAAAATAGATTCTTCCAGTATCATAATAACTGCGTATTCACCAGTTTCCAGTTTTCTCAATGCCTCAATATCACCATATTCGATCTGCACATTCTGCCTGCCAAGAGCATCAAAATACTCAAAGCCATACTTATCCCTTAACGCAGTAAGTGTTGACAAAGTTGTCCCTGACACATTGGGATTTCTCATGGAAATTGCTCCCCTGACTCTTGCATCATTTGCAAAGTCATGAAAAGAATTAGGGACAGCATTTCTGGCGTTTCTTGCTGGATTAAATGCCAATACCATATTATTTACCCGCACTGGATACCAGTAGCCGTCCGGATCATGCTCAAAAGCAAGGTTAGCAGCTTCTCTGGATCTAAAGGAATGAAGCATTCCCCTCTGTTTCAATTCCAGGGAATATGCAGGCTCTGCCAACATTATTATGTCAGCGCCAAGTCTGCCAGCAGCTCGTTCAGTGGCAATCCGGTGTTGAAGACGACCAGTCCCGCCGGTAACAAACTCTATATCATAGTTTGGAAATTCTTCTTTTAAAGCTCTCTGCACAGCTACAACTACATTATCATACATAGAAGTATAGATAACTATTCTGTTCGCAGAACCACTACCCCCTCCTATTATACGATCAATGGTGTTGCAGGCAATGAGGGTAAAAATCGCCAGAATGGGAATAAGTAAATATATAAATTTTTTCATTTGTTTCTCCTGATTATTATTTCAATTGGCGCTAATTATAAATAATGGTATAAACCACTAAATTAACCCTGCGGTTATATAACGGATAATCACCCTGTACACCACCATTACCACCGGGTAGTATAAAAGCCATATCACCGCCATATCCCTCGGTAATCATTCGCGGTTCTAATAGAGCTCTGGCTTCATCCATAAGATCAAGAACACGTTGACCTTGCGCATTAAGTGTGCCTTCCCAGTGACCTCCATATATGCCTCCGGGCCCGTCCCAGTCCGCACCAGGCAGCCAAAGGGCTGGAAAATGTGGATCATGCCAATCCGTGGGAAGGCCATTTATAATAAGGGCATATGCTCTTACAAGATAATCTTCTGCGCTTCTGGCCCTTCCTTCACTAATAATCCTTAGAGATTCGTCTTCATTAACTACGCCTGTTGGATTAGCATGTCCCTGTAACAAAACCCTAAAATCAGGATTAAGAAACAGGGTTCGTGCCACATAAAATAAAGCTGCATTATTAACTTTCTGGTCTGCTACAGTCAACCAAGAACCTAGTCCCGGGCCTGGGGGAGTTAGGTTTGGGTCGTAGTCGTCCCCTTTATCATCAGCAGCATTAAGCCTATTGTATTTAATTTGATTTCCCGCAAATGTAACGACTTGAATGGTACGAATTCTTATCTGAGGGTCAGAATAAATGCATTCATTATCACCCTCTTCCTCACACTCTGTCTCCCCCTGCGTTCCAAGGCCCAGCTCTTTCTCTACCCACCATTTTTCCATAATTGGGTTTTCCATTTCGCAAGTAGTAAAAGAAATACAAACAAATACTATTATCAAACCTAAAATAAGTTTTTTATTTATTTTTTTCATAATTATTGTTCCCTCAATTATAAGTTGGTATCTACCTGGATGATCATTAATTCAACCCTGCGGTTCCTGTTCCTGACATCCCATTCGCTGGTCGCATTCCTTGTGCCCCCAAAAGCAACGATTACCATTTGCTCATCTCTTACGCCTCTTATTCTAAGCTGTTCTGCTATTGTATCTGACCTCATTGAACTAAGGGCCATAAGATCTTCAGCTTCGCTGACATTTATGGTATATGGGTTTGCGTGCCCTTCTATCCTGACCCTATAATCAGGATTATCGTTAAGAGTCTGCGCCACATAATTTAAAACCAGCTCATTAAGCTGTTGAGCGTCACGGTCAATGCCTACATTATATCTGCCTATATCTGGTCCAAACAGGATGAATTCAATTGCAGCAATTTTTATTATCCTAACAATTTCACTGGGGTCAAGCTCTCGACACACTGTCCTTGGTAACCGGAATTTATACCCGGCTGTTAAAAGAACACCTGCAATATGTGGATATCCACCGCGAATCTGAGGCTCTATATGCCACCTCTCAGATAACGGTATAGTCACTCCCAGCACTGCATCCAACAATATAGAACCGCGGGTCATTGTTACATCACCAAATGGCGAAGTGTTCTCATGGTTCCCCCTATATGCTGCAAGAAGCCCAATACCACCCTGAATAAAAACATTAGTCGTGTTATGTGGTCTGCCAATACGGAGAAAATTCCAGCGTAAATAGGCTTGGCTCTCAAAAGTTAATATATTACGGTTATCTTCCTCAATGCTATAATTCGCGCCAAATCTGGCTCCAATCATTAATGCGTGTGTAAGACTAAGTTTTGGGTCAAAAATAACCTGGAAAGAACTCCCTTCTACAAGGATGTCACTAACTCCAATCCCAAAATCAAGTGACCAAAAATCTGTATTTGGAAACACATCCCGGGCATATAACCCGCTGTTAATAAGTACAAAAAGCGCTAAAATCAGAATAATAAGCTTTTTTGTATTTCCAAAAGTCATTGTTTTTGAAGGCAAAGTGCCTTTACTTGCATTGCGCAAGTCTTCTTTTGCCAATGAAAATCCAAATTCATTTTCCTGCGGGCCATCGTGTAAGAACAAAGTATACCTCCTGAAGTACATTTTTGAAAACAATCCATTTGTATATATAAAGAATGATATTAGAAAATGGAAATTTGTCAAGGTTTTTTTAGCATTTGTCAGATCTCCTGAATTTTAGGCGTTTTTTTTCACAAATAGCATATTATCCCGCAAAAATAAGATGAATTTATTCTTAAAATTACGAAATATGGCTTCAGTTACCCAATAAGATTCAGTATTTCGCTTCTTCTTTCATAGTTTGGGTTTCTTTCAAGTAGGGTGCGGAATATTTCTTCTGCTTGCCTTTGCTCTCCTCTTTTTATGTGAAGGTGGCCGAGTCTATAGTAAGCATCAAAGTAATTTGGATCTATTCTGATAAGTTCAGTAAAGGTTCTTATTGCAAGCTCATCATTACCTGTTTCTATATAAGCAATCCCAAGGTTAAATCTTGCAGAAGATGAATTTGAAAGAATTCTTATTGCAGCAGTCAAGTGCCTTATACTGTCATTAAAAAGCCCTTTATGCAGGTATACTATACCAAGATTATTGTTAACAGCAAAACCACTTCCATCAAGCTCATAAGCTGTTAAAAGCAAGGCAAGAGCCTGATCATGCATATTATTCTCATCGAATATTCGCCCAAGGTTTATATATGGAGGCTGATACCTTGAATCAATACTTATTGCATCTCTATAAGCTCGTATTGCAGTATTTTGATCTCCCACCCCTTCTGCAGCCTGTCCAAGCGTAAAATGGAACACTGCATTTCTTGGCTCAAGACTTACAGCTCTGCGCGCAAAATTAACAGCTTCGGAAAACTCTCTATTATTGATTTTAAGAATAGCCAGATTATTATTTAAAATAGCAGAATCCGGACGTAATGCAAGAGCTTTAAGATATAATTCTTCTGCCTCTCTGTTTCTGTCAAGCCACGAAAGAACTGTGCCAAGTTGTATTGCGTATGCAGGCTGCTGTGGATTTAAGTTATACGCCCTAAGATAAGCCTGATACGCTCCATTATAATCATTTCTATCCAGTAAAATATTTCCTATCTCAAAATGAGCAAGGTGAAAATTGCTATCCAATCTGACTGCTTCGCGATAAGCAGCAAGAGCCCTGTTTTGATCTCCAAGATTCTGAAATGTTCTGGCAAGCCTGAAATGCCCATTAGGAAAATTTCTGTTAAGACGAATAGCGCTCTCAAATGAATTTCTCGCATCTGGAAACTGCCTTGCAGCAAATTGAGCTCTGCCAAGGTCATACTGGATCGAATAATTTTGCGGATTAAGCCTGGCTGCTCTTTTAAGCTCTTCTATCGCGCTTGCGAAATCTCTTGTTTCATTAAAAACCTGTCCAAGTATATAGTATGGAAGCCAATTATTGGGATCTTTTTCTATAGCTATTCTTGCGCTTGCAGCAGCTTCTCTTAAATTCTCTGGTGAGGTGTTTTCATTAAGAAATGACTCTGCTTTGCGCGCCCATGCTTCTGCGGAATTTTCATCAAGCCTTAATGCAGAATCAAAATCTCTTCGTGCAGCTGCATGCTGGCCAGCATTCATTTTTTCAATCCCCTGGCTTATAAGATTAGCAACTTCTCTCTGTCTCGCTCTTTCAGCTTCTGATAACCCTCCTCTTTCAGTAGCAGCGGGTTGAGTTGTTGGCTGGATTGTTTGATGTGCAGCAGGTTGTTGAATTGCAGGCATTGCTGTTCTACGGTCCAGAGCTGTTTCAAGGTCATCAATGCTCCTTCTAAGATCCCCCTGAAACGCCAGACCTCTTTCCCGCTCTTCTGCAGCTTGCCTGTTCCTGCCAGCTATAACAGCATCTTTTACATCTCTTGCCTGCTTATCATCAGGATTTCTGATTAAAATATTATCCAAGAGGTCAAGAGCTCTCTGATATTCACCTTTTTCATAATATTCTCTTGCAAGCCGTATTGTATTTAATCTAATTTGCTCTGATTCAGAGACAACTTCACCCCTGCGCATCTCTCTTGCTGCATTACTTCCTCCAAAGCCAAAAAAAATAACACCACCAAGAATACATAACACAAGCGCTGTTACAGATATAATTATAACTTTACGATCAAGCATCCATTTCTCCATTTTAAAATAATACTAAATTTACATTTTTAATCATCTAAATCAAGTTCTTCTATATAACCGCTTACCCTTTCTGACCCTGCAGAAGCGCCGCGTGTTTCGCCAATCACATTTTGAAGAGAACCCAAAACTTCCTCAAGAAGCTCCTGCCTTCTTCTCTCTTCTGCAAGTCTGCGCTGCTCTTCTGCTTCTCTAAGTTCTCTTTCCTGAGCAACTCTGTTATCAAGAAGATTTATTAGTTGAAAAATCGACTCTCTTTGATGACATTGAGGGTTAAAAACCAGATAAACTCTATAATCAGCCAAAGCTTCCTCAAACATTTGCATATTAAGCCTTGCATTTGCCCTATTTAGATAAATATTCCCATTATTCCTATTTTCCATAATAGCTCTTGAATACATTTCATTTGCAGACGCGTATTCGCCCATAATAAAATAGATATTTCCCGCATTATAGAAAAATATATCCCTGTCTCTTGAAGCTCTCCTTGCCCCTTCCAGAAAAGTTTCAACAGCCTGGTTAAAGTTTCTTGTCTGAGCATAAGAAATTCCAAGCATCATATATATTTTGTCATTAGTTGGATCATGTTGCAATGCTGAAATAAATAGAGGAATAGCATCTGCAGGTTGGTTATTCATAAACAGTTCCTCTGCTGCCTGAAAAATCATTTCTTGCGCATAAAGATTGAAAAAAGAAGTGAAAAATAATAATATTAGGATAGTTGATAAGGTTTTTTTCATAATATATGCTGTATTATAGGGGTTTTTAATGTCTTTTGTCATTATTTCTATTGTCGGTATAGGCACAATTCTTTTTATAATATTCTTACTCAAATCCTTTCTCTTCCCAAGGAAGATGGTAACAATAAATAATCTTATAAAAAGTGGCAAACATCAATCAGCAATAAAAATTGCCAAACAGCTTTTAGCTAAAGACCAATCAAACCCTGAATTGCACTATTTGCTTGGCCAAGCTTATAACCTCTCCGGAAAACCAGACTTGGCGTTAATGGAATATAACAAAGTAAACAAGATAGGTCAATTCGAAGGCATTATCAATGAACAGGCTTTTAGAAAAGCAATTGCAGCGCTTTTTATACAATTTAACCAGGATGAAGAGGCTCTAAAAGAATATTTGCTTCTTATAAAGAAAGACCCTTATAATTCAGATTATCAGTATCTTGTTGGGTCTCTTTTTGAAAAAAGGGGAAATGTTGATAATGCTATGAGCCATTATCAAAAAGCTATAGAACTTGATAAAAGAAACGACAAAGCCCATTTTTATCTTGGAAAACTCTATTATAGTTTAAAAAAGCTTCCGCAGGCAAAATCAGAAATGGAAGAAGCTGTAAAATATAATCCTGAAAATTCTCAAGCTATTTTTCATATTGGGAAAATAAATAAAGATAGCCATAATTTTGCCGGAGCAATACAGGCTTTTGAAAAAGCGCAAAAAGATCCAGAGCTAAAAATAAAATCAATAATTGAAAAAGGCATTTGCTCAATGATATCTGGAAAAAATGATGTGGCTATTACTGAATTTGAACGCATCATAAGGCTTTCCAAAGAAGCTAATGAGAGTGAAATTCTTCATGCAAGATATTTTCTTGCAACCTGTTTTGAAAACGAGCGAAAAGTTTTAGATGCTATTGAACAGTGGGAAGCTATAAATGCAAAAAAACCCAATTTTAAGGATGTACCCCAAAAACTTGCCCAATATCAGGATATTCGTACAGAAGATGTTATGAAAGATTTTCTTATTGAAGGCAATGACAAATTTCTTGAAATGTGTCTTAAAATTATTGATATAAAAGGTTATTCACAGCAAGATTCAAAAATAATAAAAAATGGATGCCAGATAGTCGCAGTAGATAAAAGCGCAGGGAAATGGAGAAATATTAAAGTACAATCTACTCTAATAAATTTTTTCAGAATGACAGATCCAGTAGATGAGTCACATATGCGTACTTTTATAGAAGAGATGAAAAAGCAAAATATAATAAAAGGTATTGTATATTCAGCATCAGATTTTAACCGCAAAGCTCTTGCGTTTATAGAAAACAGACCTGTTGATATTGTTACAAAAGAGCAAATAATCGAAGAGCTTAAAAAAATTACCTAGGATCAGCTCTAAAAGGGCCGGTCATTAAACCATAACCACTAACCCTGTCATATCTATATAAAAATAGAGTATTTGCGTTACCAGGGAAAGCCGCTGTTCTGTTATCCCTACCGCCTACATTTACCTCACTCATAAAGCGCATATCCTGATTATAAAACCACAGAGCGTCGGTATTACCAGAAAAAGAAATTGCATTATTTTCTATAACTGCGGATGGGAATGCAGATAGATTAAAGCTTCTGTCATAAGATGATATAGTAAAAGTTGTTTCTGCACGTTCCCCAACATCATCAATAACAATAACGCGGTATTGTCCAAAAGGAAAACCCGAAAAATCATGCATTGTAATATTGTTGGACCCAAACCAGTTTTCGTTATTGATTGTTCTAAAAACCCATGTTTCTTCGTTTATCTTCCAGAAAAGCTCTTCTCTATCATTAATAATATATATTGTTTTTATATCTTCAACTCCATCTTCGTCAAAAACATCCAAAAAAACAGAGAGCCTGTCATAAAAAACATTATTTTCAACATCATGAAATTTTGTTATCTGCCAGAAAATCTGGTTTATTTCCGGAGCGTTTTCAGAGCAGGAAAGTAAGAATATTGTTAAAATTAAAATCGTAAAATAACTTATTATTTTATTGGTCTTGGTATTTTTCTGCATTTTCCACCGGCTTTGAATATGCTTGGTAAGCATAGATTTTTATTTTATCTGGCAGTTTGCAAAAGCGTTTTATAAATGACTCTTTATATTTTGCATCATATTTTGACGCATATTTATCTGTAGAGTGCAGAATATCATAAGCCAGATAATTTGAAGGCCACAGCCTGTAATTAGTATGAACAAAAGCATCTATTGCATCAGCAACATCTTTAGGGTCATTCCATGTTCCTCTAAGAACTTCTCCGAAAACAAGATGGACTCTCCCTTTAAAACTTGTTATTCCATGCACCATGCTTAAAAAATCTTCATTTTTCCTTTTTTTATAATTATTATTTGTATCACGTCTGTAAAGCTCTCTTGCTTTTAATTTGTCGCATGGATCAAATTCATAAGATAAAACCAATGGCACTATTTTAAGCTTATTGATAAAATCTGAAAACTCCAGCCCATCTTTTCTCTGGGAAAGATACAACATTTTTATTAATGCAGGATTTGTAATATCATCTCCATTTTTTGCTCTCCCTTCTCTCTGGGCAAGCCATACAGAATCATGCGTATTAAGAGCATACCATATATATTTTGATAGTGTAACTGTTGATTTAAGCTGCTCTCTTGGGGGCTGATTTCTTTTGACAATAAATCCTTTATTGATCCTTATAAGGTCTGCTACAAGATCGTTTACAAGAAGATTATCTCCAAACGCTACTTCAAAAACAGGCATATTATTTGTTGCAATTGCATGGCTTGCAAGCGCAGGATCAAGTGTTATATCCCTATGATTAGAAATCAAAAGAGAGTGGTGCTTATGAAAATCCAGTTTTTCCAGTCCAGAATATGTCATTTCTGAAATTGTTTTTTTTACTACTGTTCCTACAATAATTTTTATAACTGTAAGTTGAAACTTGGAAGGGGTATCAACACCTTTTAAAGTATATCGTATATATATTTTTATTAATAAATTGAGAATAGGATTAAATATAAAAGGAGCTTTGGAAAATACAGTTTTTCTAAGCGCTTTTATCAAAATTTTGCTGTTTTTTAGCCTTTTTAAAGCAGCAGTAAAAATATCGCCTCTATATGGTTCAATTTCTTTAAATTCGTCAAGAAACAAAACATTATCTGCTTTTTCCATAAAGACCGCATTCTCCTATAAAAATAAACAATAGCTGATATTTATATTTTTTTCTATAAATTATAGCAATTATAACATAAAATATAAATTATGAATTTAATTTTTAAAGCTTCAAAAACAAGTTTTTGATATAAAAAAATGAATATAGTGCTTTTTTCTCAAGAAGAAATAAAATCTCCATTAAAAATCCATGATAAACGGGCAAAACATATCATTGAAATATTAAAATTAAAAGAAGAAGATATGTTCTTAGGTGGGGTTATCAATAATGGAACAGGTAAAGCAAAAATCTATAAAATCGATAATCATTATCTTTATTTTACTTTTCAATATGATGGAAAAACTGTTGAAAAAAATCCTGTATCACTTCTTACAGCAATTACCCGCCCAATTGATGCAAAAAGAATACTCAAAAACTGTACTACAATTGGGGTTTCAGCTATTTATCTTTCCCTTCTTGATAAAAGCGAAAAATCATATTTTGAAAGTAATTTATGGAAAAATGATAATTATAAAGAATATTTGATAGAAGGTGCATGTCAGGCTTGCGCCTGCGATATTCCCAATATTTTTTTATTTTCAAACCTTGATAAATGTCTAAAAAATCTCCCTGAAAATAGTATAAGAGCTGCTCTTGACAATTATGAAGCAGAAAAATCGCTTGATTCGCTGGAATATCCCAAAGAAATATTCCCTGTTAAAAATTCAGAAGATGACTGCTGGTCCAAAAACAGTATCTCTATTCCGGAGATTATTCTTGCTGTGGGTGGAGAACGTGGTTTTAGTAACAGAGAAAGAGTTTTGCTTAAAAATCATGGATTTAAATTATATAGCCTGGGAAAAAGAGTTTTAAAAACAGAAACAGCTACTATTGCCGGATTATCTGTAATTCTAAGTAAAATAGGGCGCTTGTGAAACACTTACCCATGAATAATTTCCAGTTCTTCTTAATAATTGACTGCCCGCAACTCAAAGTAAGCCTGTGGATGCGCGCAAACAGGGCATTTAGTTGGCGCGTTTTCATTGTCTGCAATATGACCACAATTACGGCAAATCCAGACCGATTTTTGCTTTTTGGCAAACACAGCGTTATTCTCAATATTTTTAAGCAATTTTAGATAACGTTCCTCATGTTCTTTTTCGATGTTACCCACTTTCTCAAATAAAAATGCTATATCGTTAAACCCTTCTTCGCGAGCCTCTGTTGCCATTCTCTTGTACATTTCTGTCCATTCTTCGTTCTCACCAGCAGCAGCAGCCTTGAGATTTTCAACAGTGCCGGGAACATCGCCCCCGCAAAGCAACTTGAACCAAATCTTTGCGTGTTCTTTTTCGTTGATCGCGGTTTCTTCAAAGATAGCAGCAATTTGTTCGTAACCTTCTTTCCTTGCCTTGGAAGCAAAATAGGTATACTTATTCCTTGCCTGACTTTCGCCTGCAAATGCTTCCATAAGATTTTTTTCGGTTTTAGTTCCTTTCAGATTTGCCATTTTAATTCCTCCGTTTAATTTTCCGCTTCGAGGCGCTGCAAGCAATGCTGTATATTGTCACACAGTATTATTATACCATTGTTTTCCAGCTTCTCCGTAATCTTGCTTCTTATGTTGTCTGCTTTTTTTAGCGACATTTTTTTCTGGTAATAATATGCAGGAAAGAATATAAAATAGCAATGAAAAAATAAAACTCATTGCTCTAATAAATTGGCTATTATCTTCTACAACTTTATCTACATAAACTATATTCCCTAAAGAGTGGTAGACATCTGGCCTTTCAAGTCCTGCCAGAAATATTTTTCTTTCATTCGGGGCAATATAGCCCATTTCTCTTGCTTTTAGTCTCATTTTTTCCATAGTATTCAAAGGCTGAAGCCTGTTTGTAAGATCATAATTTATTTTTATAAGCTCTGTAATATTTGAATTAATTTTTTCTTTATAATCAAGAAGTTCTTTTGTAGCAAATAGACCTGTTTTCCCGTAAACAAAAGACAATGAGAGATATACAACTGTAAATATATATACTGTTGCAAAAATACGGGATTTAAAGTTCATATATTCTATATTACGGCTTTTTTTAGAATATTCTAAATAGGGCATCCTGAAAAAATACTTTTCTCCTCTAACAGCTATTTTTTGGAGATTTAATGCATTATACCTTCATGAAATCAGGCAGACTAACTTAGGTTTGAGTTAAATAAAAGGTTTAATGAGGAGTTTTTAAAAAGGCTTCAAATACAGGGCAAAATATCGTATAATCCTTTTTATAAAGGGGTTTTTAAAGGAGAAAAAATGAAAGATTGGACAACAAGAGGAGAAATGACAGCAGTAGACCTTGAGGTTATTGGGGCTGCTGTAAAGAAAGACCCTTCTATTGGAAGGATAATGATTACCGGAGAGGTTCATACGACAACTATAGATAAGCAGAGGTTATATATATTTGATGAGCTTAATGATTTAGCGGGCGAACCTTTATTTATTACTACAAAAAATCGAACTATAAGGATGGTGCGGTTTGACCCTGAAAAGGTGTGGAGTAGCATTGAACCTAATCTGTTTGCTTCTCTTGTCAAAGAGGAAGAAAAAAGGCTTGGGGTTGCTGTAGGCTCTGTGGTTCTTGATGAATTTGATTTCTACTATTCAATGATTAAAGCCATTAAACAAAGAATAATAAGAACTGACCCATCAAAACCGCCTGCTTCCTGTCCTATGGTTGGAAGGCGAAAAACTATAGAAGATTTTTATGAGTTTATGTATATATCTTCTTTGCTGCTTTTTAACAAGCCTGGTTATATGGCTGTACCTATATCAGAGCATTTTGCTATGCCGGAAGCTGTAGAATACATGAAAACTGTTAAGTTCAGGCATTTAACCCAATATGAAGCAGACCAACATAAACATATTCATGACAATCATAAAAACAAAAAAGGCATTACGAATGATGAACTTGACTTTCTTTCAGGGCTTTTTAGTTCACACACAAAATAGATAATTTTGATATAAAAAGCGAGGAGTTTTTGCTTATTGGTATAACCTATTCCATAGTAATTCTCCTCTCCTGCATTTTTGGCGCGATAGTTGGTCTTAGCGGTGGGCTATTCTTTCGTCCCATTTTCGATGCCATAGGACACCACGATGTAATGAACATCGGCTTTTTCGCAAGTTCTGCCATCTTATTTATGGCCATAGTTTCCACAATAAAAAAAATCCAGGACGGTACGAAGATCAACCCCAAAATCGCCATATTGGTCTCTCTGGGCGCAGTTTTTGGAGGCACAATCGGCAATCTTCTGCTGGAATACTTTCTCGCATTCTTCCAGCATGAAACCACTGTTCAATACATACAAATAGTAGTAACAATAATAGTACTCATCATCTCCCTAATCTTAACTGCAAAAAATGACCTCCGCTGCGAGCTAAGAAATAATATCCTAATTGTTATCCTCGGTGTATTTTTGGGTACCATTGCCACATTTCTGGGTATAGGAGGCGGCCCCCTAAATGTCCCCATCTTCATGATTTTCTTTGGCATGAATATCAAAGACGCTACAGCCTATTCCATTGTCGTCATTCTATTCTCTCACCTTTCACGCTTGGTAACGTTGGGTCTAACTGTGGGCTATCTTTACTTCGACCTTGCAATTCTCCCCTTCGTAATAATAGCAGCCTCTTTTGGCGGCTTAATAGGCGCGAAGCTAACCAAAATCTCCTCGGAAAAAACCGTAAAGCGCCTGTTTCAGGGCGCTCTTTGTCTGGTCATATTGTTAAACATAATAAGCGGTTTGATTCTTTTCTAAAATTTACCGCCAACTGACACAAATCAATGTGTCAATTGATTCTTAGCGCATCGAATCTTGCCTGCCTGTACGAACTTGTATCAACCACAGTATGTTGCCTCATAGAGCTTTCTGCGTTACGTATACGCCTGGCAGGAGTTGGATGAGTCCTGTTGAATCCGCCTGGACGACTGCTCTGGATATTATTCAACTCCCTTAGCATATCGATCAAGCCTGATGGATTATACCCTGCGGCAGCCAAAAGGCTTAAAGCAATATTATCAGCTTCGAATTCCTGAGATTGGGAATAGCCGCTGTCAACCAGAGTGCTTACGATTTCCCCAACAGATTCATTAAAAACATCAGCCAGCTCATTAACATTATAACCTGTTATTGCTCCTGCCACACTTGTACCGGTAATAACCAGAGCATTGGTTATGCGACTTGTCCTGATTGCTTTGATGCTATGTTGCAACTGTATATGGGCAATCTCATGAGCAATAACGCCAGCTAACGCATCTTCTGATCTGGCAACAGAAATAAGCCCTCTGGTCAAAAAGATGTGCCCGCCAGAAGTGGCAAAGGCATTTATTTCGTTAGTGTCCAGAATTGCCACGCGATAACCATTGAAAATATTTGGTCTGGGTGAATTAATGACAATTGCTTTGCAAATTAGATTTAAATAAGCAGTCAGCTCTGGGTTTCCGTTCCAGATATTATATCTGGCAAGGATATTAGCAGCTACAGCTCTTCCGATAAAGTATTCCTGCTCAGGTGTAATTTGCTCTGCTGCACTGCCAATAGCCTGCGCAGATCTTCTGGCTGCTTCGATCGTGTTTGGATCTATTGATCTGACAATGCCGGCTACCTGATTGCCAATATCTGTTGCTTGTGCAGCATGTTGGCATGACAATAATACAGTTGAAATAGCAATAAATATTATTGCAATAGTGATATAGGTATATTTCTTCATGTTAGTCTCCTATTTGCAGGCGGCCTTCTTGAAGAAACCGCAAAAGCGCTGCTTCGTTTACAGTAATTGCCTCTATTTTGTCAACATCAGCATAATTCAGACCACCTCTTGTCTGCCTGTAGGTGTTCTCTACTTCCCGGTCAAAGCCTTTTCCAGCCAGAGCAACTTCCCTTGTTGTTGCGGTAGTTCCGCTGCTTGGCACAATCTGCCGCGCTGTAAGATTGGCTGTTGCTGTCCATCCGTTTAACGAAGGATTCAATGCGCTTCGCACTTCAATCCATTTACCACTAACCTGAAGAACAGTAACTGCGTCTCCGTAGTTTAAAGTAGCATTGGTTCTGGCAAAAAATCCTGTGCCTGCTTTGAGATCAACAGTCCTGGTTGCCACAAACATGGTTCCACCCCTGTTAGCCTGTGCCCCAACAAGTCCGCAAACAAACATTATCAGGCCTAAGGCAATAATTGCTTTTTTCATAACATCACCTCAATAATAATTATATACTATTTTTCCGTTAAATTATCTACTCCCCCATCCCATGCAATTTCATCAGGCGGAGAAACAAGGTATTTGACACAGCGGTCAAAGTATTTTTTAGCAGCTAAATCTTCGTTGTTTTGCTGATAAATGGTATCAAAAATATTTCGGGCAGCAAGAAAATTCCGGTTTTCATAAGCCATGAACCCCTGCTCCCAGCTCTTTACTGCTGCAACAATATCCACGGATGCTTCTTCTGCAATATCCAAAAGTTCGTAAAGCCGTAAAGGGGTGCTAATACCCACTACCCTAACCCTGCTTAGTGGCCGCAGAATAAAATTATCCGCAAGATGGCCCCGTGTATATTCGCTTATAAGAATGCCGCCAGTGTTGTACTGCTTGTTTACCCCTTCAAGCCGGGCTGCCAGATTCACAGCATTTCCCATTATGGTATAGTCCATTTTATTTGGAGTACCCATATTGCCTACTACCATTTCGCCGGTATTGATTCCAATTCTGGTAAATAACGGCATTGGATTTTCCGCGCTTTTTAGCATGCCTTTTGAAGCTAACGTTTGCATTACCTCTTGGGAAATAAGTCCCTGCTCCAGCGCTGCTCTGTTGATTTCTTTTTCAGCTTTTTTCATAAGAACTGCTGAGCGACACGCAAGTATTGCGTGATTATCCATGCGCGCCGGCGCTCCAAAAAAAGCAATAATCGCATCCCCCTCATACTTGTCAATAGTTCCCTGATTGTCAAGAATAATATTGCTCATTTTGGTAAGGTAAAGATTAAGCAGCTCTACCAATTTTACAGGGTCGCCAAGAGCTTCTGAAATTGTGGAAAAACCTCTGACATCTGTAAAAATCGCTGTCATTTCCCGTTTTTCGCCTCCAAGTTTAAGCTGGGAAGGGTCTGCGATTATTCTTTCAATAACTTTGGGTGAAAGATATTGGGAAAAAGCAGATTTGATAAACCGCTTCTGACTGCCTTCGGTGGCATAGTTGTAAAGAGTTACTGTTGCAAAAGCCAGAGCAATTCCCGCTATATGTGGCACAATGGGAAGCCAGAGGTTTCCCCAGTGATAAGCTGCGAATGAAACAACAGTGATCAAGAGCGCAATAAGAATCGTTCCGCCAACTGCCAGAGGAATACGTCCGGAGAACATAACGAGCAGAACTGTTAAAGCGATCGCAGACAAAAGAATAAGCAGGTTTTGCCATTGAGGGCTTTCGCGAATAAAATCTCCCTGAAGCATATTATCCAAAAAGGTAATGTGACAACCCATGCCAGGATATGCCCCGGAAATGGGAGTACGAAAAATATCGAAAAGACCGGGAGCATGTACCCCCAGAAACACATGAGTATTCCGGAAATTTTCAGGAGGCAAAAGAGGTGTTTCGCCCCTCTCAAGCGCTTCGGCGCTTTGCAGAATGTACATGGCGCTATATGGGATATAACGGTCAAGATTTTCCCGGAATCGCAATATGGTTTTGCCGTTTCTGTCAACAGGAATGGAAAAATCTCCCCACTGGATGGCTCTGCTTCTTTCATTATAACTGATTTGCGGCTTATGCCCCGAAACCAGCAGAGCAGCAGCAGCATGCCCGGGTACAGCTTTGCCGTCAAACATGGTAAAGAGCCTTAGCCTTCGGATAACGCCGTCTGAATCCAATATACCTGTAGCGCTTCCCAATGCCCCGGCAGCTTCCCGCAATCCCGGAATTGGAAACTGAGCCCCTATTTCCCTGCCAAGTTCAAATTTTTCCAACACAGTACCAAAGTTTTTAAGTTCAAACAAGGGTTGATTAAGACTTTCGGGCCAGGAAAAAATATTCCCGGTTTGACTGCTAAAAAAAACTGTTTGCACCACGCGGTCAAAGTTTTGCGTTGCCTGGATAAAAATTTCATCATCCTCTCTGGCGCTTAAACTTTGGATAGTTTTTTCTATTTCCATGAAAATCGGGTCTGCTGAGCGAATCTCTCCTCCTGCAATAAGGGCTCTGGTTTGTTCCAGCTTTCCAATTGCAGTGTCAACGATCTCGTCTTGCCTGATATTGCGATGGATCGAAGGTTCTGAAAAAATAAGATCGAAAATAACTGAATGAGCTTTTCCTTGACGCATATAATCCACTATTTCAGCATAAGCCTGACGCGGCCAAGGCCATCCCCAGCCCCGTTCTCTTTGAGCCCAGTCAAGGCTGTGTTGATCCAGCAAAATTACTACAATATCATCGGAGGGGCGGCTATATTTTGAAAAAAATTGTACCCTTAAATCATAAGACTTGTATTCCAGAAAATTAAAAAACCCAGACAAGTGCAGGAGTGTTGTTGTAAAAAACAACATGACAATGATAATCATTGCAATGCTTCTTTTGCTGATTTTTCTTTGCTTTCCCACGCTCTCCCTCTTGTACTCCTATTAAAATCTAATTGGGGTATTGAACTCTCTTATCAAATATCTATGCTGTGTAAAATTTTTATTGACATCAAGTCCTCAAGGAGTTATCATTTTTTTAATGATGAACTTGAATTTTAGACACCGCTCCCACAAACAACAAACAACAAACAACAAACAACAAACAACAAACAACAAACAACAAATTATACACACAACATAAGTACCTCTGTCAACTAAACTATGCAATACAACTAATACATAGCTATTTTTTTCTCATTTTTTTGGCACAAGCCAGGCATATAGGCTTTATGCGTGGATTTTTATATTCCTCTGGTTGGAGGAAATGCCCATGAAGGGCGGATAAATCAATGTGATCATCCGCTCAAATGGGGGGCTGGTGTCACAAAAAAGGAGTTAATATTATGAGAAGTAAAGCCAAACTTTTCGCAATTATCGCAGTTGTTGCGATAATTTGGGTTTCAATGACAGGATGCGCTACCACAGAGCCTTTCCCAAGCAGGTTTCCTGTTATATCAGACTACACCTTTATCCCCAGCAAAGACTATACTGTTGTTGGAGCAGTGGTAATAAGGGATGTACAACACCGGACAATGATTGCAGATCTTATGGACAGAGCAATTGCAATAGGAGGTCATGATATTATCAATGTTCGTGTAGACTGGCGACATATACCGGGACGACAACCGGAAATAAATACTGCAACAGCAGTTGTCATAAGGTACACAGAAAGAACGCTTGTGGAAGAGTCGACCACTACGTCATCAATATCTCCTGGCGGCGCTATACAAACCACTAGATCCGGAAACAGTTTTGTAGGCAATACAGGTAGCAGCGGAGCAAGTTCTGGCGATGGCAACACAAACATTGTTGATGATGCAATGCGCGGCGCTCGTGGGTTTCTTGGCAGAGGACGCTAACTTAAGCAAATCATATAGGAGGGATATATGATAAAAAAAGGGTTATTTGTTTTGGTTTTAGCAGCGTTTGTTAGCGGAGGGGCTTTTGCGCAATTCAGCGTTGGTGGCGGATTGATGTATGAGCGAGGAGGACTGGGCTCTATGAATGAGAGTTGGAATTCTAGCTGGCAAAGTGGGGGGATGTGGATAACAGATAGAGGAGAGGATGAACTCTCACTTAGCCAGTCTGGTTTTGGAGTGTGGGGATTTGTAGACGCAAGGTTTTTTGAGCTTTCAGTTGGGCTAATGAGAGGTTCTTTAACATGGAATTATGAAGGTCGGATGACGTCGTCGGGGGGCATGCACTCTTACCAGAATAGCTGGAACGAAACTTTTAGCAGTTCATCTACTGCCCTAAGCATTAGTTTGCTGGGAAAACTACCCTTTTATCTGGGAAGCGGCATTGAAATTTATCCGCTTTTGGGTATTGGGTACAACTCAGTACGCTCCGTTGGAAGGTTTCTTGATTTTGATCGCGCCTTTGAACGCGGGGAAAATTATAGCTCTTTTAGGCTCTTATTTGGAGTAGGCGGTGATTTTGATATAGACAGAAATACGTTTATTAGAACACAGTTGCTGGGGTCTTACCGTGCTACACCTGAAATCTTTGACTGGATGCTTAGAGAGTCATGGGATTGGGGCGGCAGCATAGACGGACCTCGTGGTGGTTTTGGCGTAACCTTTAGGGCTGCCATTGGATTCAGGTTGTAAGCCCACAGCCAGCCTACGCAGTAATTGCCTTGAAGGCATACTGCGTACAGCCGATGAACTAATTCACCACAAAAAATATGAGATGTCTGATAACTGAATAACATAGTCTCTTGGCCCATATCTCGATGATAAAAAAAGGGCTGTCCGGGGAAAGCGTACCAGACAACCCTTTTTTATTATTATTACATCAATTAGTTTTTAATGTTCTGTTTCTCCTGCTCTTCTTTTTCACGCATTTTAGCTTCTATTTTAGCTTCCACAACAGTTATTTTGGAAATTACATCATAGTCATTATTCTCTATAGCCCTTACAATGTCTGCTGACAGGGCTGCAAGGAAGTTAATGTCATATCGAATTTTATCTGTTAAAGAAAGCATTTGTGTATAATCTGTCTTAACTGCAGCGCTTTGTTCCTTTAAACTTTCCAGCGAAGTGGTAACTCCGGAACTTTTTGCGGACAACTCGCCTAAAGTATCAATAAGCTCGGTCATTGTCCCTGCAAAGCCATTTATCTCATTTGACATTTCATTGATTATGCTGCCTGCATCGCCAGCACGCTTGGAAGAAATGTTAATACCCGCAATGATGTTTGACAAGGTTTGGGAAATGTTCCGCGAATTCTCTCTGGTAGATTCCGAGAGGCGCCGGATTTCATCAGCTACTACCGCAAAACCCTTGCCTGCTTCGCCTGCATGAGCAGCCTCAATAGCAGCGTTCATTGAGAGAAGATTAGTGTTAGCCGCAATAACACTGATTATTTTTATTGCTGATCCTATACCATCTATAGACTGGGATATATTTTGAACTGCTCCAATAGTCTCTTTCATGGCATCCTGACCCTTGGTTGCGTTTTCAATCAAGCCTCTTATGCCTTCCCGTCTTTGTCTGGAAAGTTCGGAAGTATTTTTGAGCGCGTCTACCATTTCTCCGGTAACTGACGAGGACTCATTTACTGATTCTGATTGTGCGTTTATTTTAGTGTCCAGTTTTTCAACTAAACTAGTAATCTCTTCGATTACCTGAATAGCGCGGGCAATGTGTTCCTTAAGCTGTTGGTTGATATACACAGTGGTTTTTTTCTCTTCCTCAAGGAGCGCCATATTGTAATGCGCGCAATTTGCAGGCTTGTTGAGTTTATTAAGAACTGCAATTGCCATTGACTTGCAGGATCCATAACCGCAGGCTGTGCAATCGTATATATCTGCATCGCTGAATTTTTTAAGGCTTTTATAAATCTCGTCTAACTCTGCCTGGCTTGGCAACTTTACATCAAAAGTTTTGGAACGGTCTTGATATTTACGATTATACAGACCTGCCTTCCAAAAATTACTCAAAGTCTTGTGATATTTTTTGTATATTCCTTCCTGTTTTCTTGGATTCAGCTCTTTTTCCAGCTTGGCGCTACGTTTACGGATCGGACTTTCAAGTTCATCCATGGTTTTGTTATGGTTTCCGGTGCCAGGACCTCCGTTGCAACCCAATTCGCAGTTCAAGCAATCTATAAGCAGCGGAAACTCAATGTCCGGCTTGTCCAAGATATCAGAAACTCCCTTCAAATAAGGGTAGACTGTATGAACCCCTTCAATCTTACGGGTATTCCTCCTGATACCAGGCATAAAACGTTCAGCCGTATCCAGCAAACCTCCGGGAGAGGAAAATGATACTGCCCGTTCCGCAGGCGCGCCTGTGTATTCCTCAGAAGGATAATTTTCTAAATCTATTTTTTGCTTCTCAAGCGCCTCTTTTAAGCCAAGCATGGTAACGTTATAATCTCCCCACCCGGTTTCGATAAATTCCCTTTTTTTTGCAATACAGGGAGAAATTACCGCTATCTTATGATCTTTATATTCAGGGTAATACTCCCTAATCATTTTGGCAGTGTGCAACATAGGGCTGTCCGCAGGCGCAAGATAGGGTAACAGGTTTGGATGATAAATTTCTATGAAACTCACAATTGCAGGACAAGGTTGGGCAATCACCATTCTAGGTTTTTTTTCATTAATGTAATTAAGATAAGAAACAACAGTAAGCTCTGCACCAAAACTCACATCAAACACTGCTTTGATCCCCAAAGATTTAAGGCAACCATTCAACCTGAGATAATTTTTGGCAAAAACCGATGCAACAGCCGGAGCAACTATAGCGACCATCTTTTCGCCCTTCTTTAAGTCGCCTAAAAAACGTTCCGTATCATCCATGGGCTTGCGGGCATCATGATGACAGACATGAATACAGTAACCACAGCCTATGCACAGGTTATCGTTAATTTTCAACCTTTTTCCGGACCCATCCATACAATATTTAACCGGACAAGCAAAAATACAGGCATAACAATTTATACATTTTTCTTCGTCAATTTTTATAATCGGGACAAGCGTATTTATATTACTCATTTTTTCCTCTCAATCATATGTTACTAAAACGCGGTCTTAGTCTTCAAAAAAATAAAAAGATTTTAGCCTGTTATTGTGCAAGAGTTCTTTCTATTGTATCAATTAATACTTCTGCTGATACCGGCTTAGTCAAAACATCGGCAGCGCTGGAATTTCTGGCCTCATTAAAAAAATCTTCTCCAGTATTACCACTGACAATAATTATTGGGACATCCATATAACTAGGGATTTTTCTTATATCACCAAGAAATTCAAAACCAGAGATATTTGGCATACTTATATCCAGAAGGATGATATCAACTTTGTTATTGTTTAAAAAACTGAGGGCTCCGGAAGCAGCTTTGACAACCCGGAGATCATATTTTGGAACCAAAATTGTTTTAAATATATCAAGTTGTGTTACATTATCATCAATTGCCAAGACTATTTTCTTATTTTCCATGCCTATTTGTTCCTTTAGAATATATTCTATTCCTAATTTCACATTATAATTAATAAAAAAAAAACACGCAACTAAAAAATTTATGCTCAAATTAGGTGGAAAAGTGTTATCAAAATGAGGATATCCGGGAATATCAGAGTGTTAACCCATATATGCTTCAAGGTACTGACTTCTGGAAGCATGCTGCAGTCTTTCAAGAGCTTTTTTTTCTATCTGCCTTATCCGTTCTTTTGTAAGATTATACTTATCTCCGATTTCTTTGAGAGATTGTGGAGATTCTCCATTAAGACCAAATCTTTGCTCAATAATATCTGCTTCTTTAAAAGACAGAGTTGATAAAAGTTTACTTATATCTTCTTTTAAAGATTTATCGATCAGGTATTCTTCTGGCTGCTTATGCATTGTATCTTCAATGTAGTCGCCCATTGTAGAAGAATTTTTATCAAAAGAAGTAACAGGAGACTCAAGAGAGATATGTTCCCTGGAGATACTTATCATTTCTTTTATATGTTCTTCGGAAAGGCTAAGATGTGATGCAATATCTTTAATTTCAGGCTCTGTTCCGCTAACAGAAAGATATTCTTTTTTTACTCTTTCAATTTGCACAACTTCCCCTACTCTGTTAAGCGGAAGCCTTATCATTCTTGACTTTTCTCCAATAGCTTTTAAGATTGCCTGTCTTATCCACCACACTGCATAAGAAATAAAATGAAATTTTCTATCAACATCATATTTTTCTATTGCATTAAGAAGTCCTATATTTCCCTCATTGATCAAGTCCAAAAGATCTATTCCATGATTTTTATATTTCTTTGCAATATTTACAACAAATCTAAGGTTTGATTTAACAAGCATATCACGGCTATATTTATCCCCTTTAGCAGCAAGGCGAGCATACTTTTCTTCATCTTCCCTTGACAATAGAGGTATGGTATTTATTTCTTTGAGATAAATTGCAAGTACATTTTCATTATCTATTGCTTTTGTTTTTTTTGTCTTTTGTTTTTCTGCTACCAACATTTAAAAAACCTCCCAGTTGAACGTAAATACATATACATTAATAATATGCAATATTTGTGCCAACTGTTTGCAAGAAATAATTACTTACAATATAAGTAGTTATCTTGCCAGCTAAAGCTATATTTTTACTTTTATTTTCAAGTGTGTCATAAGTGCGCAGTATGTTCTAATTTAGTCAATTTTTGTGGCCCATAATGATACACTTTGTTTTTAAATAATAAAATAATTTTATGCTGATTTTTCTTGACCATTATCATTAAGATTCGTATATTTTTTTTACGACATATAATAAAATAATTTTAAATACCATAATATTCAGGAGGAGAAAATGAAAATCACACCGCTAGGCGATAGAGTATTAATAAAAATCGCAGAATCCGAAGAAAAAACAAAGGGAGGCCTTTTTATACCTCAGACTGCACAGGAAAAAACACAAACAGGCACTGTTGCAGCAATTGGTGATGATAAAGATGTTATTAAAGTAAAAGTTGGACAGAAAGTAATGTATGATAAATATGCTGGAACCTCTATAAAAATCGACGGAGAAGAATATCTGATCGTTAAGGCAAGTGATATTATTGCTATAGTTAATTAAAGACTGTATTTTTAGCTTTATTGCGTTACTAAAATTTAAAATATATTTTTAAAATAAAAGGCTGCTGAATATGTAGCCTTTTTTTAATACCACTGCTATTTTTTGCTAAACAGAAAGTCTTCAACTTTGTTTTCAATATTCTTGCTTTCAGAATAGTATGTCAAAGTTTTAGGAAGTGATGATAAAAAGATTTGTCCGTATGATTTTTTTATTATACGGTTATCTGTAATTACAACAATTCCAGTGTCATCTTTTCTTCTCATCAGACGGCCAAATCCCTGTTTAAGTTTTATTACTGCTTCGGGCAGCAGGTAATCTTTAAAAGAGTTCCCCCCCTGTTTTTCGATTTTATCGATTCTGGATTTTATTACAGGATCCGAAGGCACTTTAAAAGGCAATCTGCATATTATAACCATTTTGAGTGTCTCACCAGGGCTGTCTATCCCTTCCCAAAATGAATCTGTTGCAAGCAAAATACTTCTTTTATCTTCATTAAAAATTTTTTGGATTTTAAATCTGTCAAATTCACCCTGTCTTAAAATCGTAATCCCTGTTTTCGTTATATCTTCTTTAATTATATTATAAACTTCCATAAGCATTGAATATGAAGTAAACAAAATAAGCGCACCGCCATCTGCTGTAATAACCATGTTTTTTATAAAAACCGAAAGCTCTTCTGTATATAGGTTATCTGATGGGTCTTTTATATCTGTAGGGACAGTAAGCATAACGTATTTTGCGTAATCAAATGGAGAAGGGAAAAATCTTTCTGCGATTTTTCTGTCAATATCTGAAATACCTACCCTTTTTTTCCAGAATTCAAAATCTCCTTTTATGCTTAATGTTGCGGATGTAAGAACAATTGTTTTAAGGTTTTCATATAATGCTTCTCTTAGAAGATTGCTTACATCAAGCGGTGTAAGTATAAAAGAGATGTTTTTACCTTTCTCTATCCAACTTACATATTCTTCCCGTTCATCTGTAAGAATTTCAGATATTGAAATCAACTCTTTTACTTTTGATTTTATTAAAAAAAGTTCATAAACTCTGGAATCATCTTCCGGAGTTATTTCTATATTTTGAGAAAGTTCATCCAATACAAGATATATCCCGGAAAGCTTTTTTTTAAATATTAAAAAGAGTTGAAATAAATTATCAAACTCACCTGTTTTTTCGATTTTCAAATTCTGTTTATCTGCAAGCAGAGCTTCTGCTTCTTTTTCCAGGTTATCATAAGCTTCAATTATTTCGGAAATTGTTTCCGGAATTGCTGTTACTTTTTTTTCATTAATCCCTGAATTCTCAACAAGAAAAGCATATATTCCAAAAATTCTGGTTTTATACTTGCTATAAAGTTTTCGAAAACTTTTTATTATATACCCTTTTGAAAGGGTTTCGGAAAAATAGGAAGTAGCTGCTGATTCAAGGTTATGCGCTTCGTCAACTATTGTGTGCCGGAACAAAGGGAGTACAGCAGTTCCATTAAAACCTGCTCCCATATTTCTTGTAGATAAATCAGAAAGGAGAAGATGGTGGTTTACAACAAGGATCGATGCCAAAGCAGCATTTTTTCTTGCTTTTATTACAAAACATTTTTCCCTGTAGTGGCAATATAACCCAAGGCAATAGTCAGAATCTGAGCATATATCGCTCCATACAGAGTAATCTGTAATTATAGGCAGATCTGCTTTATCTCCTGTTTCTGTAACAGATGCCCAATCCTTAATAACTTCTATTATTCCATTTTTTTCAGTAGCGCTGAAAAGGGAATTTTCATTAATAAATTCATAGTATTTTCTAAAGCAAAGATAATTTGATCTACCTTTGATCAATGCGCTTTTTATATCTGTATTAAGAATTTTTTTGGCAAGCGGTATATCTTTTTCAAGGAGCTGATGCTGAAGGTTTATTGTATTTGTTGATACTACAACTCTCTCTTCGTTGTTTATTGCCCACTGGAATGATGGTAAAAGATAAGCAATAGATTTTCCAACTCCTGTTCCTGCTTCTGCGATTATAATGCTTTCATTATTGAAGCTCTCAACAACATCTTTAAGCATATCAACCTGAGATTCTCTTATTTCATAATATTCAAATAATTTGGAAAACTTACCATCAGGCAAAAGATTTTCAGCAAGAGTTTCTGTATCAATAGGTTCTCTTTTTTTATTTAGTATAGGCTCTGCGACAACATATATATTTTCTGCATTGTTATCTATAATGAAAAAACCTATTCCCTGCTTCCCAAGCATTGATGCTATGTTTAGATCAGCGTTGCTTGGTTTTAAATAACCGCCAGGATGGTTATGGATTATAACATCACCTTTTTCCATAAATGCTTCAAGCGCAGGGACAGCAGATTCATTTCCTCTTGCTGCAACAATAATTGTGTCTACAAAGCCATCATTGTTGAGCGTGCCACAAAACATTACTTCATTTTGTCTTGCTTCGGTTATTGCGTCTTTTATTTTCTCGAGCGCATTTAGAGTTATTCTGGAAGAAGCATTTGTAGAGACCATTTATATATAATTATATCTCCGTAATAAGCTTTAGAATAAGTGAGGTAAGTTCTTTTTCAGTTTTTTTCCCTGCTTCTACAACTTCACTGTGGTCAAGTTTTTTATCGCTTATCCCTGCGGCAAGGTTTGTTACACATGATATCCCAATAACTTTCATGCCAAGGTAAGAGGCTACTATAACTTCGTTAACAGTGGACATACCTACAAGATCTGCTCCAATGGTTTTTAACATTCTTACTTCTGCGGGAGTTTCATACGTTGGTCCCTTGAGCCCTGCATATACGCCCTGCGTTAGCTCTGGTTTTATTTTAAGAGCTTTGTTAATAAATTCTTTAGTGTAACACTCGCTCATATCAGGGAATCTTGGCCCCAGAGAGTCATTATTTTCTCCAATAAGGGGATTGCACCCTGTTAAATTTATGTGGTCAGAAATAAGTACAAGCTCACCAGGCTTATATGATGGATTTATTCCGCCTGCTGCATTCGTAATTATAAGATTTTTTACCCCTATTCTGTTTAAAAGAAAAATAGGAAAAACAACATCATCTATGGAGTAGCCTTCATAGTAGTGGATCCTTCCTGCGCAAACAGCAACTTTATCAGATATTTTTAATACCCCTGAATGGCCTTTAACAGTAGGCGCTGGAAAGCCATCAATTTTGCTAAAAGAGATTTCTTGTCCATCGATGGAGTTTTTTACTCCTGATAATCCTGAACCCAAAATAATAGCTGTTTTGGGGGAAATAGCCCCAAGGTTTAGGGAGTTATAACCATTTTCTACTCTTTTAATATAATCTTTTAACATATTTTAAACCTGATTCCCTGAATTATTGTCCCTATGGACAGACTTGAATAATATTGACATAATATCTCATTATATGCTAGCAAGAATCAATTAGTCTTAAAATTTGAAAAGTAGGAATTAGTATGATTGTATTAAAATTCGGCGGTACTTCGGTAAAAGATAGCTACTGGATCGATAAATCCATAGACATTACACTGAATCAGATAGATAGAGCTCCTGTGCTTGTCTCTTCCGCAATGTCAAAAGTTACAGATAAACTTCTAAATATAGGGAAATTCGCAGAAGAAAAGAGTAAAGATAGTATTTCTGAAACAATTGAATCTCTTAAAAAAATGCACTTTGATGTTGCAAATGCTTTTCTTACAGGTAAAAACCTTGAAAACGCAATCGAAGCTCTTGACAGTTTATTTCAACAACTTCAATCTTTTTCCAAAGGACTTTTTCTGCTTGGTGAATGTTCCCCCAAAAGTTCTGATATGCTTGTTTCATTTGGAGAAAAGCTTTCAACTCTTTTGATATATCATAGAACTGTTGAAAGAAAAATTGATTCAGAGCTTCTTGATTCAAGAGATTTTATTATAACAGATAATAATTTTAAATCAGCAGCGCCTAACTTTGAACTTACAGATCCAAAAATACAAGAATATGTAAAACCAAAAAAAAATAAAATAATAATTACCCAGGGCTTTATTAGCTCTACCGAAGATGGGATCACAACAACATTGGGTCGCGGAGGGTCTGATTTTACAGCATCAATTATTGGTTCTGCGCTTGATGCAGAGGAAGTACAGATATGGACAGATGTAGATGGAATACTAACTACAGATCCCCGTATTGCGCCAGCAGCAAAAAGGCTTGAGACCATTTCTTATGCAGAAGCAGCAGAGCTCGCATTTTTTGGCGCCAAGGTTGTACACCCTTCTACAATACAGCCTACTGTAAAAAAGAAGATTCCGGTCATTGTAAAAAATACAAAAAATCCTGACTGTCCCGGAACCTATATTACCAAGAAACTTGACTCAACAGGTATTGTAGGTATTGCGGGAAAGAAAAATATAACATCTATAAATATTACATCTTTCAGGATGTTAAATGCTTATGGTTTTCTTTCAAAAATTTTTGCAATATTTGATAAATATAAAACTTCTGTTGATCTTATTTCAACTACAGAAGTATCTGTATCAATGACTGTTGAAGATATAAGCAATATTAATCTTATAAAAAGTGAACTTGACCCAATAGGTAAAGTAACTATAGAAAGCAATAATGGAATTGTCTGCCTTGTTGGCAAAAATATATGGAAAGATCCGGTATTGATATCAAAGGTATTTGGAACTCTTTCACCTGTGCCGTTAAAAATGATTTCTCTGGGAGCAGCTGATGTAGCTCTTTCTATAGTTTTAAATGAAAATGAGGTTGATAATACAATAAAAAAAATCCATAAAGCTTTTTTCGAATAAGACATCAACGATGGACGCTGCGCTTTATCGCTTGGCGCATCCCCGATAGATACTGCCCGCCTGCAGCGCATGGAAAGTCGCACGCAGGCGTCAATGTCGCTGCGCAGGATGCGATGTCCATGTCGCAACCTACGATATCTTGCGCTTTATCGCGGATAAAGTATACACCAACAAAACCGCTCAATTACTCAATATTGTATTCAGCAAGTTTTCTGTGAAGTGTTTTTCTTCCTATACCAAGTGCCTCTGCTGTCTTGCTTTTATTGCCATTAAGAATGGCAAGAGTTTTATTTATTACAATACGCTCTACTTCGGACAGCGCTGTTCCTGGTTTAATAATTATGTTATCGATATTTGATTCATTTTTTATTGCAACAGGAAGATCATCATATGTAATAATATTGCTTTTGCTCATTACAACAGCGCTTTCTATACAGTTGCGGAGTTCTCTTATATTCCCTTTCCATTTGCAATTGGAAAGAGCTGCCTGCGCTTTTGTATCAATGGCATTAATGGTTTTTTTATTTTCTTCTGCAAATTCCTTTATAAAATATGCAATAAGCAAAGGTATATCTTCCTGCCGCTCTCTTAATGGAGGAATATTAAGATGTACAACATTAAGCCTATAGTAAAGGTCTTCCCTGAAATTCCCTTTTTCAACCTCTTTTTCAAGATTTTTATTTGTTGCGGAAATTATTCTTACATCAACGCTTATTTGTTCTTCTCCCCCTACCCTTTCAAATGTTTTTTGCTGAAGAACTCTAAGCAATTTTATTTGTAAAGATTGATTTATTTCCCCGATTTCATCAAGGAAAATAGTCCCTTTATCCGCAAGTTCAAATCGCCCTTTTTTTCTCGCAATAGCTCCTGTAAACGCCCCTTTTTCATGCCCGAAAAGCTCACTCTCAAGCAAAGATTCGGATAACGCAGCGCAATGAACTTTTATAAATGGCTTGTCTTTGCGATCAGAAAGATTGTGTATTACATCTGCAACAACCTCTTTTCCTACACCGCTCTCGCCTGTAATCAACACCGAAGCTTTTGTTGCTGCAACATGCTCTATTGTTTCAACAACTTTTTTCATTGCGCTGCTTTTACCTATAAGATCAAGATACTTATTTCTGTTTTTGATTTTATCAACTTCTTCCTGCAAAGCTTTATGCTGCATCTGAAGTTGCCTGTTTGAAAGAGCTCTTTTTATTATTAAAAAAAGGTGATCCAGATTAAGAGGTTTAGTAATAAAGTCATACGCCCCATCCCTCATTGCCTGCACAGCATTTTCAACTGTTCCGTGTCCGGTCAATACAATTACTGGTATCCCTTTATAATCACTGTTTATTTTTTTTAAAAGCTCTTCGCCGGACATCTCGGGCATTTTAAGATCTGTTATTACAATATCTACTTTATGCTTTTGTATTATTAGTAATGCTTCTGCCCCGTCTGCAGCAAGATAGATATTATAGCCTTCGTTTTCAAGAGCTTGTTTTAGTCCTGTCCTGATGTTTTTTTCATCATCAGCTATTAATATCGAAAATTTCATGTGCATCCCCTTTTTTATCCCATGCAATAAGCTTTTGCCCTTTCTCAGGAACAGGTAACGTAATAATAAATGTTGTTCCCTTATTTTCCTTTGTTATTACAGAAACATCTCCCCCATGTTCTTTTATGATTTTATAACTGATCGTAAGGCCTATACCTGATCCAAAATCTTTTGTTGTAAAATAGGGTTCAAAAATTCTCGATAAAATATGGTCTGGTATCCCTGTTCCTGTATCACTTACTTTTAAAATAGCCTGATTATCTTTATATTCAGTTGTAATTTTTAATATTCCGCCTTCTTCGCGCATGGCAAATTCAGCATTCTTTATAAGATTTATGAGCACCTGCTTTATATACCTCTTATCAATAGCTACTTTAGGCAGTTTAGGTGAAAACTCGGTTTCAACTTTTATTTCTTCGGTTTTTAGTTCAGGCAAAAGAAAATCAATAGTTTCTGCAATAAATTTATTTAGGTCTTCTTCCACAAAATTCATATTTACAGGTTTAACTGCAAAGAGAAAATCAATAACAACTTTATTAAGCCTCTCAACCTCTTCTTTTATTACGGAAACACTCTCTTTAATCTCTTTTGCAACTTTACTTGAACTATTTTTATTTACAGTTTTTTCAATTAGTTGAAGATATATACTTATAGAACCCAGAGGGTTTTTTATTTCATGCGCAACACCTGCGGCAAGAGTTGTTAAAGAAGCAAGGCTTTCTGCTCTGCGCAATTTTGATTCTTTAAGTTTTTTATCAGTAATATCCTGAATTATTATTACATTACCTATTGTTGAATCGTTTTTTATAAGAGGTGTGATAGTAAATTCAAAAAGTTTTACTTCGCTATCTGAGTAATCGACAAATATACTTGTCTTGCTTTCTTCTTTTCCTGCAAAGTATTTGCACAAAAAGTCACTTATACGGGGGTCTTTAACAACTTTCCAGATTTTATGCTCAACACTTTCATTTAAATTAACAAGACGCATCATTATCTTTGCAGATGTGTTAAAAAGAATAAGATTATTGTTTTTATCCGCAACCATTACTCCGTCTGCCATTGAATCAAGAACTATTTCCAGTAACTCATATTCATCGATAATAAGGTTAATGAGGTCTGCAATTTGATTACAATCCAGTTTTGGAAGCCGTTTAACAGCTTTTTTTATAAAATTTTTCATAATCTCTTTTTAACTCCAGAAACATTGATTCGGTCAGAAGCTCCTGGTTTATGTTTAACTTTTCAAAGCCTTTATAGCTTTCATTAATAAGCTTATTTATTTTTTTAATAAAGATAACATTTCCTGGATTGTTATTAATAAATTCACTATTCTGCAATAACTCCCTTGAAAGATTTAATATTTCCGCAAGGAAAGACAAGTAATATTCTGAAAACTGTGGTTTTAAAATATTTTTTATCTCGTGCGATAAACCCCTATGCTCTTTACTGTTGTCATAAAGGTCAACCATAAACTGTTTGGCAGCTTTTTTTACTACAGCAATTTCCGGAATTGCAGAATCAAGATACTCTTTAATGCCTGTAAATATCCCGGATTCTTCTTTAAAAATTCTTTCTATAACTGTTTTATTTTCCTGTATAGACCTCTCGGCAATTTCATATTTTCTTAATCGGGATTTTATTGTAGGAATTATTTCTCCTGGTCTGGAAGTTAAAAGAATAAAAAAAGTATTATCCGGAGGTTCTTCGAGTATTTTTAAAAGAGCATTTCTGGAACTATCATTCATATTTTCAGCGTTTTCAATAATTATGATTTTTTTACTCCCATGCCCGGAAAAACGTATCCAGTAACTAACTTTTCTTATTTGATCAACAGGTATACTTGTAAAATTATATTCATTAACAATTGTTTTACATTGCTCAACAATTGTTTGAGCTGCTTTAATATCAATATTTTTTGGTTCTATTTTTGATTCAGGATCAAAATTTTCAAGCAGTTCTTCAACATTACCAGCGCCCAATGCAATTTTTTTAAATTTAGAATCATTTTCTTCCAATAAAACAGAGTCAAATCTTCTAAGCAGTTTTCTTACTCCCCTTATAAAAAGGTAACAACTTATATTATCTTTTTTTTTCTCAAGAACATTTTTTACAGCAAATATTTCGGGCATAAACAGATCCCATCCAAGAAGCACTACCTGTGGATTTGCAAGAACTCTGTGTTGCCTGCATGACTGGCATTTACAATTCCAGCTTGCATCCTGTTCGCATGTTAATGCTCTTGCAATTTCAAGCGCTATAGTTTGCTTGCCAGAGTAAAGCGGTCCGGAAATAAGAACCGAAGATGGAAAAGAATCTGATTTTATCTCTTTTTCAAGTTGTTCAACTAATGATTTATGACCTATTATATTTTCAAACATTATATCCTCATGCTCCATCAGGAAAATCAAGTTGATTCATAATATTATTTTCAGGTATTGCAGAAATTATTTTTCTTGCATACTCAACTACAATACTGTCTGAAAAAATTTTATCCGCAGAAAAAAATGGCTGCGCATCAACAAGGCTCACAACAAAAAGTATAATTATGCAGCCTTCAAACAATCCTAAAAAAAGCCCTAATGAACGGTCAAGTCTCTCGAGTTGGATTTTTTCTATCAAGTTATGGAAAAGCCTTTCCAGCAATTTTAGTAAAATATAAATAACAAGAAAAATAATCAAAAACGAGATAAGCCTGTTCCACCATGATATATTAAAATATTGGGCAATATAATTTGTAAGTATTGATGAAAAAACAAATCCTGCAATTAT
>Ga0131853_10000445_pt1 | contig 75951 bp, 74 predicted proteins | sample TergutLab28metaG_FD_92764 | JGI IMG/M metagenome (GOLD analysis project Ga0131853, IMG submission 92764) | Labiotermes labralis P1 segment gut microbial communities from Petit-Saut dam, French Guiana - Lab288 P1 (version 2) (version 2) | ecosystem: Host-associated > Arthropoda: Insects >... | reverse complement strand
CCCTTACAGCTAGACCCCCTAAAAGTACCCACCGCCATAACAGGTCGTTGCGGTTGGTTGGTTCGGGTGGGGGGGGGGGGGTTGGGGGGGGGGTGGTTGTTGGCGCAGGTGCGGGTGTTGGGTCGGGAGATGGTTCGGGCGTGGGGGACGGCTCGGGGGTTGGCGTTGGGTCGGGGTCGGGTGACGGTTCGGGGGTTGGCGTGGGATCGGGGTCGGGTGACGGTTCGGAGGTCGGCTCGGGTTCGGGTGCCGCTACGGTAAAGGCTACGGTATTTTCGTCGGTATTCGATGAAACGGTAACGCTTTGCTCCAGCACGGGGTTGTTGCCGTCGTAGTCGGCTTGCGTTAGATAAACCCGCAGGGTGTGCGCTCCTATGGGTGCGTTGGCAAAGGTGAAATACCCGTCATCATCGGTTGCGGTAACGAGCGGGTCGGAGAACAACGCCACGATGACGTTCGCCATGGGTGTACCGTCGTCGTACGTCAACCGCCCGCCGAAGGACGCGGTTACGATGGGGGCGGGGGTGGGTGCGGGGGTTGGCGATGTTTCGGGGGTGGGGGACGGTGAGGGGGTGGGGGAGGGCGATGGGGACGGAGAAACAGCGGGCGAGGGAGACGGTGAAGGACTTGGCGTTGGCGACGGACTGGGTGACGGTGAAGGGCTTGGGGTTGTTGAACCGCTTGAAAGCAATGTAACGCTGTGTATATGAGTGTCACCTAATGCGTATGTGTGTGCAGCGGAATTGGGGTAACAAATAATATTGATTTTTGGTCTTATTTCGGCATTTACAGCAAATACATTACGACCGAAATTAACCACATTATTCGGAATGGATATGCTTGTCAGTAAATGACACCAACCAAACGCAAAATCCCCAATCGTGGTTACACCGCTACCGATGGTCACGCTTGAAAGCGAATGGCAATTAGCAAACGCATATTCACCAATCGTGGTTATATTGTCAGGTATAATCACGCTCGTTAGCGCAATACAAGAGTTAAACGCTCTACTACTTATCGTTCTTAATCCGCTGCCGATGGTCACACTCGCCAACGAACGGCAACTATCAAACACCCTTTCGCCAATCGAAGTCACGTTGTTTGGTATGACTATGCTTGTTAATGATTGGCAATTCATGAACGCATCATCACCAATCGTTCTCACACCGCTGCCGATGGTTACACTCGTTAGCGAACGGCAAGTCGAGAACGCTTGTTGACCAATTGATGTCACGCTGTTGGGGATGGTCACGCTGGTCAGCCCGGATTGATCAAACGCAAGCCTGCCAATCGAAGTAACGCTGTTCGGGATGGTTATACTTGTTAATGATTCGCAAGCGCTGAACATAATGTTGCTTATCATAGTTAAATTGTTGGATAAAGTTACATTTGATAAAGAAGTGCATAAAAGAAATACACCGTCGCCAACCGTTACCACGCTGTCGGGCATAATTACGGTTGTTAATGAAGTACAACTTTGGAACGCCCGTAAACCGATATATGTTACGCCGTTGGGTATGGTTACGCTCGTCAGCAAAGTATTCCAAGATAATGACCTTTCGCCAATCGCGGTTACGGGATAACCGCCGAGCGTGGACGGAATTGTGATATTTCCGCCCGCGCCCGTGTATCCCGTAACGGTCGCGTTACCACCCGACACGGTGTACTGCCAGTCCCCCTCCGTAAGCGTAGACGCGTTTACGGTTATAAACATCCCCGCCGTTAACGCGAAAATCCCCGCAATTATTAAGATCGTTGTAATAAACTTTTTCATTACCTAACGCCTCCTTGTAATAAAAAAATGAACTTCGTCTCAAATTGAGACAAAGTTCACTTCTATGATTTTAAATCAAATAGGGTCGTAAAAAGAAAGGGACTACCCGCTATCCGCTTGCTTGCTTGCTTGCTTGCTTGCTTGCTTGCTTGCTTGCTTGCTTGCTTGCTTGCTTGCTTGCTTGCTTGCTTGCTTGCTTAAAAATTATGCGGCGGCTTTTCAATTTGTCAACCCCTCTTGGTGATAACGGGGTCAGCATAGCACAGATATTTCCAAATAGCTATTGGAAAAAATATGCTGTTTTTTCCGTACACTCCCGTCCGGGGGGAGGGGAAACCCCCCGCCCCCTCGGTCCGGAAACTACCGTTTACAATCGAGTCGTATCTTTATTCCCTCGTCCCAACCGAACCCTTCAACCGATTATATTCCTCCGCCACGCGGGTGTCATAAAGGTTCGGAGGGCTTGAAGCAAGAGTAAAAGCGGCTTTCACAATCGCAAGTGCAAGCCCCCAACCCGCGATGCTCCATATCGGCCAAAACTCACCCCGCCCCGCAACGGTCAGCCAAATAAACACCAAAAACGTATTAACCAACAAATAAACCGTTACCATCATGCGGAAAACGTTTTTAAGAACAACACGGCGGCGGGCCAGCTTCATAAGCTGCGCGTCATACGCAGCGTTAACGTCCTCCGGCCGCGGGGTGTCTTCTTCCGTATCCTTCAAATGCTCCATACCGGCAAGAAAACGCACGGCGGTTTGTTCCGCGTTCGTCCATACGGCGCGCTGCTGCTTTACGAGCTGCCTCGCGCGGCGGGCGAAGGTTTCGCCTATCTTTACGTTGTTGGAATCGTATAACATTACTTTCGGTTCCATAGGTTTCTGCTCCTTTATATAAGTTAATGATCGGATACGCCATACTGTTTTCAGGCACGGGAAGCAACCGGCAACCCGACGGCCTTGGAGTGACCCCTCCCGCGTATCTTCCTAATATATACGTGACGGTTCGTTTTTCTGTCCGCTTCTTTTGCAATGGAATTGTAATAATCAATAAACTGTGTGATAATGGGCGTTAGCAAAGTAATTAAATGGTAATACTCTCTATACAACACGAAGGAAAGTAGGCAGGGGATGTTTTCTTACAGTTTAGGGATTGACTTAGGCACGGCGAACACGCTGGTATTTTCCAAAGGCAGGGGGATCATTTTAAACGAACCCTCCGTCGTGGCGATCAACACGGTTTCCAAAAAGGTCATGGCCGTAGGCGACGAAGCGAAGCAAATGATCGGCCGTACACCCGGCAGCATCGTGGCGATACGCCCCATGAAGGACGGCGTTATCGCGGACTTTGAAACGACACGCGCGATGCTGCGCTATTTTATCCAAAAGGCGCGCGCCCAGCGGTTGTTTTCCCGCAGGCCGCGTGTGGTGGTGTGCGTACCGTCCGGCGTTACCGAAGTGGAAAAACGCGCGGTGTGGGAAGCCACGACCGCCGCGGGTGCCAGCGACAGGGCGGTTTTTTTGATTGAGGAACCCATGGCGGCGGCCATCGGCGCGGGCCTTCCGGTGGACGAGCCTACGGGCAGTATGATCGTGGACATCGGCGGCGGCACGTCGGAGGTCGCGGTGATTTCCCTGGGCGGTATCGTCGAAGCGAAGTCCCTGCGCACGGCGGGCGACGAATTCGATAACTACATTATTAATTACGTGCGGCGCGAGTTTGGCTTGGCCATCGGCGACCGCACGGCGGAGAATATTAAGATTAACATCGGCTGCGCGTTCGGCCCCAACCCGGATACCGTCATGCAGGTACGCGGGCGGGATTTGGTTTCCGGCCTTCCGCGCACGATCACGCTGTCCGAAGTGGAAGCGAAAGCGGCGTTGTCCGAACCCGTGGCCGCCGTCATCGACGCGATCCGCTATACCTTGGAACGCACGCCGCCGGAATTGGCCGCCGACGTGATGGAGTCGGGCATCGTTCTAACGGGCGGCGGCGCGCTGCTTAACGGATTGGACGAGCTTATCATGCAGGAAACGGGCATACCCGTGCGCGTGGCCGAGGAACCGCTCAATTCCGTGGCGATCGGCACGGGCTTGGTGCTTGAGCATATCAAGGACTTGAAGAATATATTGATATCCCCAAGGAAGTTGAGGATGTAATGGTCGATTTCCTGCACAAGCGCAAGCGTACGTTCCTGCTGGGCGGGATGTGCCTGTGCGTTTTGGCGATGGTGCTGTCGGTCTTCCCCGGTATACGCCTTTCGGTGGCGGAGCAGGGGCTGGCGTGGGTCATCGTTCCCCTCCAACGGGGTACGAACACGACCATTATATGGGTGCAGGGGCGTTTCGCGGCGATGGCGGACAACGCAAGCCTGATCGCGGAAAATGCCGCCCTGCGGGAAGAGAATATTCGCCTGACGCTTGAAGTGGAGCAACTGCATTTGGCGGGGGAAGAAAATTATTACCTGACCGGTATATTGGAAATGAGCCGTCGTTTTTCCGAATTGCCGACCGTCGGCGCGCGGGTGATCGCGCAGAACCAAAGCAATTGGCGTTCGCGTTTTTCCATCGGGTCGGGCACGCGTGAGGGTATCGAGGCGAATATGCCCGTACTCGCGGGCGACGCGGTGAAGGGCATCGTACGCTACGCTTGGAGCAACCACGCGGAAGTGATCACGATATTCGACGGCGAATTCTCCGTGTCGGTGCACAGCGTCCGTACCGAAACGGAAGGCATCGTACGCGGGGATATACAATTATCGCGGGAAGGGCTATTGCGTATGGATTTGATCGCCGCCACTTCGAACATCATGCCGGGCGATACGCTGGTCACTTCGGCGTACAGCCCGTTGTTCCCGCCCGGCCTGCCTGTCGGAACCGTACGGAGCGTACACCCCAACCCCGACGGGTTAACCCAATACGCGTTGGTGGAACCCGCCGCGGGTACGGACAGGCCGCATATGGTTTTGGTGGTAGTGGGATAATGCTCCGCGTACCCGTGACGGGCGTTTTGATATTGGTTAATTATGTATTGCAAACCACTTTGTGGCCGGAGCTTGCCATATTGGGTGTGACGCCCGATACCGCGTTGATTTTCATCGTCAGCTACGGGATGCTGCGCGGGGAGGTTGAGGGCGCGCTGTTCGGTTTGGCCGCCGGGTTTTTGATGGATATATTCGGCGGGGAGTACATGGGGGTTTACGCGTTGATGGGCTTCCTCGTGGGGTATGTCAGCGGCAAGCCCTTCAAGGATTTTTTCAAGGATAATTATTTCCTGCCGTTCTTCATCGTGTTGGGAATGGCGCTTGTGTACCAGTTCGCGTTGTATGTGGCGTTGTTTATGTTCCGCGGGCATTTGGATTTTTGGTTTTACTTATATTCCATTATCGTGCCGAAAACCATTTATACCTCGGCGTTGGCGATCCCCCTGTATTTGCTTATGCACTTCGTCAACCGCCGAATAGAAGCGTTTGAGGATAACCGCCGTTCCTTGTTTGAGGATAGGGAAAAGGATTGATTCGGAATTCGTAATCGGGAATTCGGAGTATGGAAAATGGCAGATTTATTGAAAACAATAGTTAAGCGGATTTACCGATTTTTGACACATAGGATATTATGGCTTTTTGTGCTTACCGCTGTGCTGTTTACGACGTTGTTCATCCGATTGTTTGCCTTGCAAATCGTGGATGTTGACCGCTGGGTTATAACCCCGCCGGAAAACGTGTTCATCGAAATACCCTTACAGCCCCAACGCGGCACGATATACGACAGGCACGGCAGGCCGCTGGCGATCAACCACTTGGCCTTTGTGGTGAAGATGGACCCCAGCGTACCCATCACCAATGAAGCGTTGCTGGAATTGGCGTTATTGTTCGAGCGCAACGGGGAACGCTTCGTGGATGATTTCCCGATCCTGACACCCGACACGCCGGACGGGGATTTCGCGTTCAACTTCACGGGCGCGAATGTTGAACGGCGCGCGTACCGCTGGAAGCATGACATGGCCATCCCCAACCACGCCGAAGCAACCGCTTACGAGAGTTTTACGCACCTGCGCAGGTATTTCCGTATCGACCCCGAGTTGTGCGACGAGGACGCCAGGCGGATATTGAACTTCCGTTGCCAGATATTTATGCTGCGGCTCATCGATTTCCAACATTATCGCCCGGTACCGATCACCTTCGCCATCGATGTATCCCACGCGACAATGGCGGTCATATCCGAGCAGGGGAATTTTTATACGGGTTTGTTCATTGACATCCAAACGAGGCGGGATTATCCCGGCGGACGGTATGTATCGCACATCATCGGCTACGTGGGTTTGATCACCGCCGAGCAATACGCCGCCAACCGCCACTTAGGCTATACCCAGCAGGATTTGTTCGGCCGCTCGGGTATGGAAAACGCGCTGGAGCTTGTACACCTGCGCGGCGTGCCGGGCTTGCAGCGGATAGAGGTTAACCGTGCCGGACGCAGGGTAGGTTCGCCGGAGGTGCTTGTGGAGCCTATTCCAGGCGACGCGGTTTTCCTGTCGGTGGATTTGGAATTGCAAAAGGCCGCCTATTATATCCTTAAGGATTATTTGACGCGGGCACTCATCGAAAGGCTTTTATTGCAGCCGCTGAGTACGGAGCGGGTCGCCCAAGACCTGTCCGTACAGGACGCGCTCATCGCCTTCGTAAGGAACGGCAGCCTAAACGTGCGGGAAGTGCTTAACGCGGAACCGGGCAACCCCGCCTACGCCATGCGGCTCTACATCATCGAACGCGCCCACAACCGCAGCCCGAGCGCGCGCGGTGAAGGCTTGACCGAAATACACGGCATTATCATAGAAGGGTTGGAATCCGGGCGGGTCACCCCCGCGAAGGTGTTGCTGACGTTGATCGGCACGGGGCAAATCAACGATCCCGAAGGATTGACGGCAACGCGCTTGACCGCCCGCCCGCAGGACGCGCTGCAAGTTTTGATCGAAAAACTCCGCGCGTGGGAATTGACGCCGCAGCAATTCAACCTTGACCCTTCCACGGGTTCGATCGTGGTGCTGGACGTACACACGGGCGGGGTATTGGCGGCGGTATCGTACCCCACGTTTGACAATAACAATATGGTCAACGTAATCGACCAGGAATATTTGGCCCGCTTAAACACCGACCCTTCGCGCCCGATGGTGTACCGCGCTTTTATGGAAGCCCGCGCGCCCGGCTCGACCTTTAAGATGATACCCGCCATCGCCGCGCTCGAATACGGCACGGTCGGCGCGAACACGATTATCACAAGCACGGGCAATTTTTCTCTTAACGACGTCCATGTGCTCAATTGCTGGGCGACGTGGGGGCACGGGCGGCTGAATATCACGCAAGCCATTGCCGTAAGTTGCAACGTGTTCTTCGCGGAATCCGTGTTCCGTCTGGGGAATAACTTCGGCCACGCAACGCGCAACGCGCACGACACCATCGGGATATTGAACGGCTACATGCAATACTTCGGCCTGCACGAACACACCGGCGCGGAGTTGTGGGAGCACTACCACGCGGTCAGGGCGCGCGGCTATACGGGCTTGATGATGCCCTCGCCGGAATTGAACCGCCACGTATTGTCGGACAGTACAGCGCAATGGCTGGACGCCAACAACGCGCAGGTAGCCATCGGCCAGGATATTTCAAACTACACCCCCGCCCAAATGGCGCGGGTTATGTTGGGGCTGGCAAACCGAAGCGAGCCGTATCCCCTGCACTTCGTACGCATGGTAACGGGACGTCAGGGGCAAGTCCTCGTGGACAGGCGCGACACCCCCGAAATGCCCGAGCCTTTGATGGAAATCTCCGACGCCGCTTGGAACACCGTCATCGAGGGGATGCGCTTGGTAACCGAAGGCAACGCGAGCGGTACGGCGTTAGGCGTATTCCGCGAATTACCCATACAGGTAGCCGGAAAGACGGGTACCGCGCAGGAAGGGCGCAACCGCTTCGACCATTCGGCGTTCGGCGCCTTCGCCCCGCTCGATGACCCGCAAATCGCCGTTTATGTTAATGTACCCTTTTCCAGCGCCGGCGCGAATCGGATGATCCCGCAATTATCCGCCCGCATCGCGCGGGACACGATCGGCGCGGCGTTGGGGACGAAGCATGAACCCGAAACACCGCTTCAATTAAACACGATACAACCATAGGCTGTACGAGAGGGAGTTGTATGATGCCAAAAGGGAGAAACAAAAATCCGGCCCCGTCCAATACCCAGCACGTCGTCCTTAAAGGGCAGCGGGGCGGCATCGCCGTCATGTTGGACGCGAAGGTTAGCTTTGAGGAAATAAGAAAAGCCCTGCGCGACAAGGTTTCCGGCGCGAAGCGGTTCTTCGAGGGGGCGAACGCGACCGTTTCGTTCAAGGGGCGCAAGCTCACCGAAGGCCAGGAACAGGAGCTGCTGGACATCATCATGTCGGAAACCACGCTGGACGTCGCCTTCGTGGAAAGTGAGGGTTTTACCTTACAACCGCAAAAGCCCCCGCCCGCCGCCGTCACACATTCCTCCACTTTTGCACCGGCGATGGAGAGCGATACGGCTTTTTACAACGTCAACCTGCGTTCGGGACAGCAGGTGCGCTACAAGGGTTCGGTCGTGATCGTGGGTGACGTAAACCCGGGCAGCCAAATCGTGGCCGACGGGAATATCGTCGTACTCGGCGCGCTAAAGGGCATGGTACACGCGGGTGCGATCGGTGATGATACGTGTTACATCGCCGCGCTGTCGTTGACGCCTACGCAAATGCGTATCGCCAACACGATCACGTACATCCCCCCCGAGGAGGTTGCCGGAAACAAGGACAGCGGCCCCGCCCGCGCCTATATCAGAAACGGACAGGTATTCGTCGAACAGCTTTAACCGTTCGACATGAATAGAATCGTAACGTGATTGTGCGAATGGATGATAACAATATAAAGGAGCGATATGTATGAGTGAAGTCTATGTAATTACTTCGGGTAAGGGGGGCGTCGGCAAGACCACGACCACGGCGAACATTGGCGCGGGCCTGGCTTTGCAGGACAAAAAGGTCGCGCTGGTGGACGCGGACATCGGCTTGCGCAACCTGGACGTGGTCATGGGGCTTGAAAACCGCATCGTCTTCGACCTGGTGGACGTAATCGAGGGTAATTGCCGCTTGAAGCAAGCCTTGATCAAGGACAAGCGTTACCCCAATCTGTTCCTCTTGCCCGCGGCGCAAACCAAGGATAAGAACGCCGTAACCACAGGCCAAATGAAGAAGCTGTGCGACCAACTGCGCGAGGAGTTCGACTACATAATCCTCGACTGCCCCGCGGGTATCGAACAAGGCTTTAAGAACGCCATCGCGGGCGCGGATAAAGCCATCGTCGTGACGACCCCCGAGGTGAGCGCCGTACGCGACGCGGACAGGATTATCGGCTTGCTCGAAGCCAACGAATTAAAGTCGCCCCTTCTCATACTCAACCGCGTGAAGGTTAACATGGTAAGGAAAGGGGACATGATGTCCCTGGAGGACGTGACCGATATTTTGGCCATCGACGTGCTGGGCGTAGTGCCCGACGATGAGGACATCGTAATCGCCACCAACAAGGGCGAACCCTGCGTTTCCAACGACAAATCCCTGGCGGGGCAAGCCTACCGCGACATCGTCCGCCGCGTGCTGGGCGAAACCGTGCCCCTCATGGATTTGGACCCGAGCGGGTTCGGCGCGTGGCTGAAGAGAATATTCGGAACTAAAAATAAATAAGGGAGGGTCTTTTATGAAATGGTTGAATGAATTGTTCGGACGCAAGCCCGCGCCCGCGCAGATCGCGCGTGACAGATTGAAATTGGTGCTGACGTATGACCGCGTCAATTGCCAGCCCGACCTTTTGGAAATGCTCAAGAACGACATCATGAAGGTTTTGTTAAATTATATGGATATCGACGAGGAGGAATTGGATATACAAATTAGCCAAACGACCTCCGAGCTGAACGAAATCGTGCCGGTGCTGTTCGCCAATATCCCCATCAAGAATATGCGCAAGCAATCCTAACGGGGTTTACCGTTGGGGATAAAGGACTTTTTCAAATCATTTGATTATTTGCTGGCCGCCGCCGTAATCGCGGTAAGCGTTTTCGGCATCGTGATGATCTACGCCGCCGCCAACGGGCCCGCGACGCCTTTATCCGTGGTGTTTTCCGACGGGGGTTTGTGGCGTAACCAAATGATGTTCGTGATAAGCGGTACAGTCATGATGCTCGTTTTCGCGTGCGTCGATTACCGTTTTATCGCGCGGTTTTATGTTTATATCTACGTTGCGATGGTTGCCGCGCTTATATTAGTGCTCATCATCGGCGGCGACGACGGCACGGGCACGGCGCGGTGGTTCCGCTTCACCGTACCGTTTTTTGGGGTGGTGGGCATCCAGCCTTCCGAATTTTCGAAGGTTTTCATCATTATTTATTTGGCGAAATTGCTGGATGTGACCAAAGAGCGTTTTAACCATATTATATGGCTGGGCTTGATATTGCTTACGGTTTCCGCGCCTTTGGCCCTGGTCATGCGGCAGAACGCGCTTTCCGCCACATTGGTCATTTTGTTCATTTCGCTGGTGGTGCTTTTTACGGCGGGGCTGTATTATCGTACAATAATTATCGGATTGGCGTTGCTTGTCCCCGCGGGGTTGGCGGTTTGGTATGATTTGCAACGCGCCGCGCCGCTGTTTATCCATCGAATATTGCAACCCTACCAACTGCTGCGCATCCGTACGACCCTCAATTTAGACGCCGCGCATCCCGATCACGTGCAGCAATTGCAGGAATCGCTGTACGCCATCGGCACGGGTGGCTTGACCGGCAGGGGATTTTTGCAAAACCCGCACGTCATCTTCGGGCATAACGACTTCATCTTTTCGGTGGCGGCGTCGCAGTTCGGCTTTGTGGGCGCGGCGGGATTGCTGGGCGTAATCGCGTTAATCATTATCAAGTGCATCTACGTGGCCCTGCGTGCCGAGGACATGACGGGCCGCTTGATCGCCGCGGGTGTGGCGGGCATGATTATCTTCGAAACCTTCGTACATGTGGGTGTGGCCGTCGGCATACTTCCCGTGACGGGGATGCCCCTGCCCTTCATGTCCTCGGGCGGCTCGATGATATGGGGCCATATGATGGCGATGGGCATCGTATTAAATGTAAGCCTGCCGCGTAAAAAATCGATGTTTTACGAGCATATACACGAAGCGGATATATAAGACGCGACCGGAGGAACAGACCATGAATATTGCATTGATCGCGCATGACAATAAGAAAAAGCTGATGGAGAACCTCTGCGTAGCCTATCGGCACATCCTCAGCAAGCACCGCCTCTACGCCACGGGCACCACGGGCAAGATGGTGGAGGACGCCGTATCCCTGCCCGTCAGCAAGTACCTCGCGGGGCACCTCGGCGGCGAACACCAAATGAGCGCGCAAGCGGCCCTAAACGACCTCGACCTCGTCATCTTCCTGCGCGACCCCCTGCACCCAAAACAATACGAGCCGGATATCGGCTCGCTGTTAAGGATTTGCGACGTGCATAATATACCCCTCGCCTCAAACCTCGCCACCGCGGAGGCGCTGCTGCTCGCGCTGGACAGAGGGGACTTGGATTGGCGGAATAATTTACGGTAGCTAACGCGTAAAATAAAGGGATGAAAGGTAAAAAAGCGATAATAATTGACATTAAGATATAAGCCGATATAATTAGCGAACCTGGATGCACGGTTCACCCAATTTACGCATTAATATATAATATAGGTGATCGTTTCCGGGGGTTGTATTTACTTCGGAGGGAGAGGAGTAGTAAAATGAATGGTCTGTATTACACTACGGATAAACTATCGACTTGCCAAACGCCCGAAGAAGTAAACGTGGTACTGGACGAATTGGGTGTGGAAAAGGATTTAGGGCAACGTGCCCTTATCCTAGGTGTCCACATGGGCGTCAAGCAAACATTCGGGTGCGCGGGAGATCCCGAAGGACTTACTCCAGAAGAAGAATACGCGCTGGCTGTACAGCAGTTATTTATTTTAAATGAGAGACGTAAGGCTAAGGTATAAAATAAAATTATAGACACCCAATTGAAAAATGGTGTCTTTTTTTTTGCGAAAGTGGTGTTCAATATGAATGTACAGCTCACCCAATGTGATATTCGGCGAATGTTTCACGCTACCAGACCTATACCAACTATGGAAGCATTGAAGTATTTACAGTTCGGTTACATAGGGGATGCTTGTGACGCGGTAAGGCAATATGCAGCCGATCACTTTGACATATCGGATTTAAAAATGGAATGGAGTCCCGTTGAATACACAAGGATTAATAACGATTTTAAAATTATTAGTTTAGATAGAGATAGGAAAAACCTTAAAATATTATTTGCCGCTAAAGAAAGCCGTTTCGATGAACGCCTCGCTTTGGCACGTGCTTTAGGTGTAATCGTTTTATATCTTTTACCTCATAAAAACGCGCAAAGCTTGATTCCCGCGGACTCTACGTTTGCACAACAAGCGATTACTTATTTTGCGGAGAAATTACTCCTTTCATGCGCGGATAGGGAATACGGTTCTGTTTTACGTAAAAAATATACGGGAACCGGTCTCGGGATATCGGGTATGATAAAAAAGTTCTGTTCCGGTTATGGGATCAAATATGATGAAGCGATTTTAAGCAAAAGCAATGACAAAACAAAGATCGATAAGGTTTTCCAAGACGTTTTCGGCAACATGTTGATACGCATCGAAACAGAGAGTATGTTATCCAGCGACATAAAATTAATCGAACAATCCCTACATAGGAAAGCGTCCATGACTTCGCATAATAAATGCGACATACGCTTCCATCCGGTTGGTGGGATGGGGCGTATCTTAGGAAAAACGAATTGCTTTGATGACGGGTTTGATATCCTTTTTACGGAATTAAGCACAACGAAGGAATTATTAACCCTAACAGGTAATGAAGGCATGGCGTTGTCCCTGTTAAGATTGGTTTGGTCGCACGAACTCGGCCATATCGTTTGCCATTGGTTGCCCGGATATACGGGTCCGTTATGGCATGGGCATGATAAGGTTCCTTTACATATTGAGTTTGAAGCCACTTATTTTGCAAGGATTTTATTGGAATATCGCGAATTATTATATAACGACATGAAAGAAGACTACAGTTTTTATTTTGCTTGCGGCGAAGTCAACAAGTGGATAAATAATAGGTATGGAAAGTACGGTGAACCATGGTTAAAATCCGTTTTGGAAGATGAACCGTTACTTGAAAATCGGGAAATAAAGTGCGATTTTTGTGATTGCAATTCCGCCAAATACCCTTGGTGTCGCAAAAGTCGAGGAGAAAACATAAACATCTAATTATTTTGTATTTTGATATAACTACCTTCGTTAAGTGAAACATTTTTCTCGTACACCAAATACTCCATCCCCTCACCCTGTTTCAACGTAAACAGGGTCTTATTTTTTTGCATTTCTATTTCGAGGATGCGGCCTTGCCAAGTGAGGGAAAAGCGCAGGCTTTTCCAGCGGTCGGGCAGGCGCGGGGCGAAACGCAGGATATCCCCGTCCGAACGTAAACCCGCAAAGCCGTAAACGATGTTGACCCACGCCATCGCGATGGACGTGGTGTGCAAGCCCTCGCAGGTATTGCGGTTGTAATTGTCCAAATCCAACCGCGTGGCGTAGCCGAAGAACCGCGTCGCTTCGTCCATGCGGTCCAGTTCCGCCGCCAAAATGGAATGGACCGCGGGGGAAAGGGATGATTCGTGGATGGTACGCGGCTCGTAGTATTCGTAGTTAGTGCGCTTCTGCTCGAGCGTGAAGGAGGAATTGTAAAGGTACAGGAACATCAGTACATCGGGCTGTTTAATCATGTTGGAGCGGTAGATGCGGTCGTACGACCAATGGTTGTACAGGGGGAACTCTTCTACGGGGATGGCGTTTATGTCGATGTGGGGCAAGCCGAAATAGCCGTCGTGCTGTTCGATCAAGCCCTCGGGGGTGGCGGGGATGGCCATGTTATCGGCGATGGTTTGCCAGCGGTTGATTTCCGCTGGAGTGAGGCTTGCGGCTTGCGACAAGCGTGCGAAAGCGCCGGGCGTTTCATTTTCCATACGCGTCAATGTTTCGGCGGCGTATTCCAACGCGCGTTTACCCATGTAGTTTGTGTAGGCGTTGTTGTTCACCATCATTTTAAATTCGTCCGGCCCCATCACGCCGTAGTAGCCGTATTGCCCGGTGTGCGGGTTCTGCCCGACACGGCTCGCCATAAAACGGGCGATTTGCAAGAGCATTTCCGCCCCGTATTCCCACAGGAAAGCCGTGTCCCCCGTGACCTTTACATAGTGCCAAATGCCGTACGCCACCGCCGTTGAAGGCTGGAATTGCAAGCTGGCGTGTTGCCACAGGTTGCACGCTTCGTCGCCGTTGAGGGTGGCGATGGGGTAGCACGCGCCTTCGCAGTCGAGCATTTTGGCGCGTTCGATGGCTTGGGGGAGCGTGTTGTAACGGAATAGGAGCAGGCTTTTTGCCGCTTCGGGGTTAGTAAAGAGGTAGAACGGGAAACAGCAAGCCTCGGTATCCCAAAAAGCGTGGCCGTTGTAGGCTTCCCCGGTCAAACCCTTCGCGCCGATGTTGTGGGAAACGCTGCCGCCTTTATAGGTCTGCGCCATTTGGAAGGAGCAGAAGCGGATGCCCTGCTGTTCTTGGGCGACGGTTTCGATTGATTCGCCGTCGGCGGGCTCGATTATTACGTCGGAAAGCTGCCAATGTTTTTCCCAGTAGGCTTCCTGTGCTTTTAAAGCGTCCTCGAAGGGGACGTTCATCGATTCTTTTAATTTCTTTTGCCCGTCTTGCCAAAGGCTTTCGCTGTCGTGATGGTCCATGGGCGCGAATACGATGACCACGCGCTTGTCAACGGAAATCGGTTCACCCTTTTTCAAATTAACATAGCCTTTTATGGCGGCGGATTTTTCGCCGCAGGTATCCATCGCTAACGTATCGTTCCCCATTTCTACGTGCATCCCCGCGAACACCTCCTGCCCGGAGGACAAAGTGCGTGCCGTAAGCGCGCAGGTTTCGCGGTTCGTTTCCGTTTTAAGGCTGTTCCAAAAGCACTTATCGCGGCCTTGGTGCTTTACGTTGAAGTTAATGCCCGATATGACCCCCACATTGCCGGAGAAGTTGAGCGGCAGAAAGGTGATCCGTTGGTACGCGCGTTCGCCGTGCGTCATGTCCACGAAACGCAAAAAAGTAAGCTGTAAATCCTTGCCCGACTTCGTATGCCATATAAACCTGCGCGTAAGCGTCCCCTTGCGTAAATCCAGCTCCCGCGTGAAACCGCTGAATTTTACACGCCCCAAGTCCAGCTTTTCGCCGTCCATGTCGATTGCCGTGTGCAGCCAATCCGCCGCGGGTATCATAAAATGGGTTTTGTCCACGATACCTTTGTAGGAACGGGGTAATTGGTCGATATCGTATACACCGTTGATATAAGCCCCGCGCAGGCTGTCCGCCGTGCCGCCCTCGTCAAAGTACCCGCGCACGCCCAGCGTTTCGTTGGACAGCGCGAAGACCGATTCCGACACCCGCGCGTATTTCGGGTCGAAGCCGTTTTCGATTACCTTCCACGTATCGGTCGCGAAGTATTTGTCCGCCTGTTTTGCCATGTGCCGCGCCTCCTAGCCTTTAATGCCGACTGTAACGATATTCTCCGTCAATTTCTTTTGGAAGATAAAGAACAAAATAATCGGCGGTATCATGGAGAAGACCACCGCCCGCATCAAGTCGTCGTGGTTGATCGTCTGCTGTGTGCTGAACACGAAAAGCCGTACCATAACCGTCTGCCAACGCCCCACGCCCAGCACCAAATACGGCAGGAGGAAGTCGCTCCAAACGCCGTTGACCGTAAAAATCGTAACCACCACGCAAATCGGCTTTGATAACGGCATGACGATCTTTGAGAAAATAGCCAACTGCGAGCAGCCGTCGATACGCCCCGCGTCGATCAGCGAAGGCGGCAGGGACAGGAAGAATTGCCGGAAGACGATGACGTAAAAGGCGTTCGCTCCGGCGGCCAGCCACAAGGGCGTAAAGAAACCGCCCATATTCATGTTCATGATATTGATAAACAGCGGCACCAGCGCGATCGTCGCGGGTATTAACAGCGACAACACAACCATTTTGTTAACAATCCCATGCCCCTTGGGTTTAAGGATCGCCAAACCGTACGCCAGCAGCCCGTTGACCACCAGCGCAAAAAACACGCTCCCCGCAATCACGTAAAATGAATTCAAATAATTGCGCATGATGCCCAACTGCGTCCACGTACGCGTGTAGCGGGCAAATTCAAAAACGGAAGGATGAATGGAGGTACTGTTCATAAATTCCCGCAGATCCTTAAATCCCGCCATCAGCACCCAATAAATGGGGAACAGCGAAACCAACACGATACAAACGCAAAACACATAAACGACGACGAGCGCGATTTTGACGCTCAGCTTCCTGCTGTCGTAGTCGCGTATGATGCCCGTACGGGGGGGTGCCGATTTTTTTATCTTCATATAATTACCCCCTTTAATCCCATTCGGTCCTTCGCCGGTTGACGAAGGAATACAACGCGGTAAAGCACAGTAATATACACGCCGTGATCACCGCAACGGCACTCGCCCGCCCGAAGTCCATGTTCCCGCCGAAGGCATACTGCCACATAAGGAGCATCAGCGACATGGAGGCGTTGTCCGGCCCGCCCCTCGTTAAGACGAGCGGTTCGTACATGATTTGGAACACGGCGATGATTTGCAAGATAAGAAGCGTCGAGCCTAAATTAAAGATAGCGGGCAACGTAATGTGGCGCACGCGCTTCATCACGCCCGCGCCGTCGATGGTGGCGGCTTCGTACAATTCGGGGTTGACCCCCGCAAGCCCCGCCATGTAGATAAGCGCCGTCGCCCCCGCGCCCCGCCAAGTGGAAACGACCACGATAATCGGGATGACCCAATTCGCTTCGGTAAGGAACGTCATGGGCTCAAAACCCAAATGCCCCAGCATGATATTGATTACGCCCGTGGTTTCCGCCGACCAAAACGCCCGCCACAAAATCATCGCGGCCAGACCCGGCAGAATATTCGGCAAATACGCCGCCGTACGGAAGAACCCACGGCTGCGTACCGTTTCACCGATCACCAGCGCCAAAAAGATCGGCACGACGAAGCCGATGAGCAGCGACCAAAACGTATACATAAACGTATTGAGCAACGCCTGCTGAAATTCCTGCCGCCCGAAGATGCTGACGTAATTATCGAACCCCACGAACTCGATCAGTTCGACGTTGCGCGTACGGTAAAAGCTCATGCGCACGCTCTGCACCAGCGGTATCCACAGGAAAAACGCGAAGAGCGCGATGCCGGGAAGCATGATCATCCAACTGGTTAATTGCTGGCGGGCTTTGGTCATTTATCGGCCTCCGATTTTGTTATTATAGAAATACATCACGGCTCCATTTGCTTCCGCTAAGAAACGCTCCGGCTCCAATCATTCCCGCCGGGAGGGAGGGGGTTGCGCTCCCTTGAAGGCGAAGTCGGTCGCTGCAACCCCCTCCCTTACGGCTGGTTAACGGATGGGGCGGAGGGTACAAGGTTTTAATTGCAAGGTGCAAATGCGGTATCGGAAATGACAGCAATTATTCGTCCGTCCATCTTGCATGATTTATATTTGGCGCTTCGTTGAACGGTTATACAAATGATCCATAGGATGTAATCTGTGAAGAGTGAAAATAACGTTATTAATGTCTGTTAAGCGAAATATTCTTGTTTCAAAATTGCATATTCAACCCTGCTTACCCATTCACCGTTGAATTGCGTATGTTGCTTAAATTCAGCTTCTTGTATCATTCTACATTTTTTCATAACAGTTTCCGAGTTAATGTTGCACTTCATCGTGCCAGCCGTAATTTTGTTTACTTCGAGCGTTTCAAACGCGAATTTTATCAAGGCTGTACTTGCCTCAGTTGCATACCCCTGTCCCCAATATTCAGGCAGAAAGTAATAATCCAAGCACGCTCGCGCATCTTTGAGATACGGATGTTCGATGTCAAGATTAACTACTCCGATGAACGTATTCGTTTCGGTTAAAATAACTGCTAATTCGTAACACCTACGTGGGGTTTCCAAGTATCTTGCCAACAATTCTGTAATATACTTTTTTGTGTGTTCAATATCCGAATGTGGCAAATCCAAATACAACATTGTGTCCTTGTTGGAAAACAATTTATACACTTCATTTACATCTTCTTCACATAAATCACGCAACAATAACCGATTAGTTTTAATTGTCATGCGCTACCTCCGATGATGTAAATTTACGCACTTACCATATATTACGATGATACATTGCCTTGTGCCGGCTAACAGTCGCGGTAAGCAGGGGGGTTGCAGCGAGCGACTTCGCCTTCAAGTGAGCGCAACCCCCCTGCTCCCCGCGACGGAATAACGTGGGGACTTGGGATTTTATTTTTGTATTTATCTGTTAATCATATCATCAAGGAACTCTTGAAATCTTCCCTCCGCTTGCTCAAGCGCCGTCAGCACATCCGCAATCTCGCGGGTAATCAAACGCTGTATAACCGCGGTCAATTCGCGGTACATCTGCTGGGTAAACACAGGTTCCTCGCCGCGCAGGGATATACGCCCGTCCACCAAGGAATCAAAGAAATCATCATACAAGCGCATATCCACGTTGGAAAATTCCGCCGCGATGGCGCGTTGTTGGGCGATAAATTCCTCGTCGTTCCACGCGGGGATGGGCGGAAGCACGGGTACGCCGCGGTCACGGGCGGAAATCGCCCCCGCGCGCATGGCGGCAACCGTATCGTCGGTGATGACGGGAAGTACGCCGATAATTTGCAAAAAGCCGAGAATGGCAAGCGCCTGGTCATGGGAAGTATCGGGCGAGAACATAAACGCCGTACCGCCGGTTAACGCGAACGACCCGCCCGGCCCCGCGGGGAAGGGTGCCAGCGCGAAGCTGTCCACGGGGAGGCCGCGCCCCGCCGTGGGTTCGGCGACCGAGTCGTTGGCGGCGAAGTTCATCGCCGCGCGGCCCGTACCCAGGATGTTATGCGAGCCCGCCCAATCGGTCGTAGTGGCGTCGGCGTTAAGGATGTCATAATCCCAGCGCAGGGAGCGCATGAAGTACATCGCTTCGACCATGGGCGGCGAAGTGAAATTGGCGCGCCAGTTGCCGTCCGCGTCCTGGTATTGCATGGCGTGTTCGCCGAACGCGCCGAAATTCCACGCCATATTCGAGAACAGCCAGCCGCCGAAGGTTTCGCTCGCGGGGAACACAAGCCCCGCCGCGCCCGTGCGTTCGCGGATGATGCGTCCGGTTTCGGCCATTTCGTGCAGGGTCGTGGGGATGAGGGGCAAGTCGTTTTCGTCCATCAATCCGGCTTCGCGGAAAAGGTCAATATTAATGTGCATCCCCAGTACATAACCGTCGCGGGGCAGGCCGAATAAACGGCCGTTCTCATCACCCAACAGCTCGATATAGGAAGGGGAGAATTTTTCCAACAAGCCGAATTCGGCCAACGCGTCGGTTACGTCGGCGACGAGCCCTTGGTTAATCAACAATTGCGGATCGGTAAAGGGCGGTTGGAACAGATTGGGCGCCGTGCCGCCGCGCGCCATGGGCAGGTAATTGGCCAGCGTGTAGGAGAAGAACGCGGGTATGACCGTCACGTTGGGGTATTGGGCGCGCATAACCTCCCGAAAACCGTCGAACAACGCAAGCTCCTGCGCGGGCGCGGTATCGGGCGGCCAGTTGCCCAAGGTAATCGTTACGTTAAGGTCGGCGTTGACCACATCGGTGGCGATGTCGCGGATTTCCTCCCGTACTTCTTCGGAAGGCTCCACGCCGCCGGGCGCGGTGGGGGTATGCCCGTCGGCACCGGATGTACCGCCGCCGCCGCAAGCCGCAAGAACGCCGAACAAAGTGAAAAAGGCAAGGATCGTCAACAATCGGAAAACTCGTTTCTTCATTAAATATACCTCCCGAATATTATTTCAACTTCGTGTCGAATTGACACGAAGTTAACTTGTACCGGAATCCGGTACAAGTCGCGTTAGGAACCGAACACCATAATTTCCGCCGCTTGCGCCCCCATGGTGCGTACGGCGGAATTGACCGTAAACACCAACCGGACGTACCGCGCTTGCACGGGGGCGAAGTCCACCCGTACCGTGTTGCCGGTCGTCGGGTCGAAGGCGTGCATTTCATTCGCAACAATGGAAGTGAAGCTGTTCCCGTCGCTGCTCACCAAAATTTCAAACGCTTGCGAACGCGCTTCCCATAACAACGAAGGGTTGAGCGCGACGGCGACGGTCGAAACGTTGTGCGTGCCGTCCAATTCGATCGTAAACTCGGCGGGGAAGCCGTGGCTCTCCCAATAGGAGGTTGCCGAACCGTCCACCGCGTTTGCCGGTACATAAATGTCCGTAAAGGACGACGCGGTAACGGGCCGTTCCAGCGCGAGGTTGGGCGTATCGGGCAGCGCGATGATCAGCGATAAGGGGTTGAAAATGGTGGGCGGCCATTCCGCCTCGGTTTGCGCGGGTGCTTGTACGACCGTAAGGTTAACGGTCGGCTCCTCACCCCGCCGCGTTAGGAGGGCGACGGCGGAAATGGCGAGCGACAACACGGTTATGACGGAAAATATAATAATGTAGTTTTTATTATTCATCCCGTTTCCTCCTATTCAATCGTGATGTTGAAGGCGTAGTCGTTTACATGGGCGCGGAGCTCGCGCAGGGTGGTGACGCGGTTGCCGTTGATATAAATGTTGCGCAGGGTGACGTTTTCCAGCGTGTGGTTTTCGTTGGCGCCCCAAAAATTGGACATGGGTACGCTGCCGTCGAGGGTACGGTGTACGGTTAAGCCGTCGATGGTGATATCGCGGATGCTGCCCCATTCGTCGCGGACGGTGGACCAATGCGTTTTTATCATATTAAACTCGATGAGTTCATTGTTAACCCCATGGTCGCCCCGCATGAACGCGTTGTCCACGGTGATATTCTCCCACAGGATGTTGAAAATCTCGGCGTCGTCGGAGTTGTGGATGCTGATGATCGGCTTGTGGTTGGCGTAGAGGACGTGGATATCGCGGAAGGTGATGTTCGAAATCGTCGGGTTAATCGTCAAACCGCGGTTCGTTTCGTAGCCGATTTCCATGGACTGGGCCAAGTCGGTCCAAATCTGTACGCGTTCGAACGTGATATCGCGCGACGATCCGGCGTAGTTCTTGATAACCAGGCTGTCGTCCCACGTCCGTACGAAGGAATCCGCCACATGGTGGTTTCGGCAGGATTGGAAGGTGAAGCCGTCGCCGTTTTGCCTGCCGGAAATGATCTTTATATTGGAAGCGAATAATCCGTCGGAATTAAAGGAATTGAACTTCCACGCGTTGCCGTTGATTAAGATGATGCCTTCGGCGGTGATGTTCCGGCTCGAGCGGATGTCGATGGGTACGCGGGCGTAGGAGCCGGGTTGGTTCCACGCGGGGCGGTCGGCACCGCAAATGATTCCTCTGCCGCGTATGGTTACGTCCTGCGCTCCGTCCACCACCACGATCGAATTAACCACCGCGCCGCCCGAAATATACAGCGTTTGCCCGCTGTTAAGCACGATCGCGTCCAGCGTCCAATGCCCCGGGTCAATGAAGATGACATCGGGGTCGTCGCGGTCGGGTACGTCGGTTTCCAAAGGATTGGCGAAGATGTGCGTGGCAAGGTGGACGTGGTCGTTATACACCACGGTATAGAAGCCCGGCTCGCTGACGGTAAATGACACACGGTTATTTTCGACACGCGGAACAATGCCGTGCGCGGAGGGCAGGATTTTCGCTTCATTGATACCCTGCGCCAGCCCCGGCACCTCGATTTCGATTAAAAGCTCCCCTTCAAAGTCGAAATACGCCATGGGCGTACGGGAAGGGATGGTGTTCGAGTTCCAAATATGCTCGTGGTTTACCATTACGTCGTAGACGAACAGCTCATGCCCTTCAACCCATATCCGCGCCGATTGGGACGTGTCCATGGTTTGCGGCCCTTCGTACAAAATAAGCGTAGGCAAATCGGGATCATGCGCCGCCGCGGGTACGGGCCTAATCAACATAAAAATCGCGAACGCGGTGCATAATACGGCAACGACGCCCAAGCAAATGACGGGAATGACGGTTTTTTTTTGCATACAAGCCCTCCTGCGGGGGTAGGTTAAGCGATAAATTATGGATATCATACAAAATAAATAATTCCAATGCAAGATAAATATAATAATAACTAAAATTATTTACAAATATGTTGACAAATATGTATAACATTGCTATCTTAACCCCGCAGTCAAACGCTTAACGAAAAAGCAAGTTGTACAAACCCATTAATAAAAGAGGAGCCGAGAACATGAAAAAGAAGGTAATTATCTTACTTGCGGCGTTGGTATTGGCATTGACGATCGCCGCCTGCGGGCGCAACAACGAGCCTGAAGCCACGCCCGCGCCCGCGCCTACGGCCACCCCGGCACCGACACCCACGCCGGCAGCACCTACACCGGAGCCCGTCCCCGTCACGCCCTCCACGTTTATGTGGAACGACTACGCCGGGCGCGACCCCAACGCCCGCCCCGAGTTTTCCACCGGCGGCGTGAATATCTGGTGGGACAACTGGTACGGGATGCGCGCGGCCGCGGCTGACGACCACGTACAAATCCAGTTCCGTCCCGGACGGTTCGACCCCGAGGATTACGACGATTTGGCCGACTTCTACGCGCGCCCCACTTCCTGGATGAGCAACTGGGGCGAAGCGGTTAACATGTGGGCCTTGGATGATGTCCATTTCTGCCGCTATTTGGTGATCCGCGTACGCGGTGGGCAAGGCGGTGAGGAAAACGCGCTGCTCCTCCACTTCCAGCCCAACGACGGCCCGTTGTTCGCGGCACGCTTCTCCGATCTGGTGACGCGCGAAGGCGGACCCCCGCAAATCACCACATCGGCGCAGGACATCTACATCGACCTGGAGGCCTCCGGCTTCCCCGGCATGACCAACCGTATGCACATCCGCGCTTTTGACGAAGCCACGATCCACCTGTACCAAATCCACTTCTCCGATCCCGTAGCCCCCGTTGACGCCACCAGCAACGAAACGATCCACGCCGGCTTTACCGTGGCGGAATCCGCCGGGTTGGAAACCCTGGTGCCCGGCGTGTTCCCGTGGAACAACTTCATCGGCCGTGACCCCAACGCCAAGCCTGACTTCTCCACCGGCGGCGTAAATATTTGGTGGGACAACTGGGCCAACCTCCGCGCCGAAGCCGTGGACGAAGGCACGCGCATCGAGTTCCGCCCCGCGGCGTTCAACGCGGACGACTACGACGATTTGGAAGACTACTACGCCCACGCCATGAACTGGATGGGCAACTGGGGCGAAGCGGTCAACATGTGGGCGTTGGATAACATCCACTATTGCCGCTACCTCGTACTGCGTATGCGCGGCGCGCTGGGCGGCGAAGAAAATAACCTGCTCCTGCACTTCCAACCCGAGGACGGCCCCATATTCGTCGCCCGCTTCGCCGATTTGGTGGCACGCGGCGGCGGCAACGTCGTGATCACGGACGAAATGGAGGAAATCCATATCGACCTGGCGGCGTCCGGCTTCCCCGGCATGACCAACCGTATGCATATCCGCGCCTTCGCGCCCGCGACGGTTTATTTACAGGAAATCCGCTTCGAAGGTTTCGCCTCCGCGCTTAACCCCGACGCGCCGCTTGCGGGTATCACCCAGCCCAACAAGCCCATGGACGCGCTTGACATGGCGGGATTCGTTGCGGCGGCTAACTAAAAGTTTTATAATGCTGTAATACGAAAGGGCTGGCTGAAATAAGTCAGCCCTTTTTATAGGAGCGACCAATGGCCACGTTAAAGGACATCGCCCGCGAGGCGGGGGTCAGCGTCACAACGGTTTCCAATGTGATTAACAAGAAATTCGACCGCGCCTCCCCCGATTTGGTTAAAAAGATCCAAGCCATCGCCCATTCAAACAACTACGTCCCCAGCATGACGGCGCGTACCTTGGCGGGCAAGGCGTCCCCCATCATCGGCGTAATCAACCACACCGTACCCCGCAAGGGCAGCGGTTTAATGGCCGACCCCTTCCATAACATCTTCATCGACAGCATCGAACGCTATTCCCGCGCGCGGGATTATTTCATCATGGTGCGCACGGTGGAGGACGCGAAGGGACTGGAAACGGTCTGCCGTAATTGGAACCTCGCGGGGATCATCCTCGTGGGGATGTTCCGCGACATCTTCTTCGAAACGGTGCGTAAGATCGGCATCCCCTACGTGCTGATCGACAGCTACGTGGACTTGCCCGAGGTATGCAACGTGGGCTTGGAGGACCAACGGGGGGGCTACCTCGCCACCCGCCATTTACTGGAAAACGGCCACCGCACCATCGCGTTCACCTCACCCCCCATCCGCGAAAACGGCGTAGTGGAACAACGTCTTGCAGGGTACAAACAAGCCCTTGCGGAGTTCGGCGTATCCTTCGACCCCGCGCTCGTGTACGAGCAGGAGATCGGCGTGGAGGAAGGCATCAAGCTGGGGCGCGCGCTCAGCGAAAGGAAGCAAATCACGGGTATCTTCGCCACAGCGGATATCTTAGCGGCGGGCATCGTTTCGGGTCTTGGCGACAAGGGCATACGCGTACCCGAGCATAAATCCATCGTCGGCTTCGACGATAACTACCTCTGCCAAATCACCTCCCCTCGCTTGACCACCATCCACCAAAGCATCGAGGAAAAAGGCATCGTAGCCACCGAAATGATGGCGAATCTGCTGGCGGGCAAACGGATCAAGGAAAAGAAGCGCGTCCTGCCCGTACGGCTGGTGGAGCGGGAGAGCGTGGCAAACATCGGCAAAGCCGGAGGTGCGCAAGCACCGGGCCGCCCGTCCTGTTTTGCGGAGCAAAACGAGAGGGAGCGGGTATGAAGCATATCAAGGGCATTATCTTTGATCTTGACGGGGTATTGGTGCATACCGACGAGCTGCATTACCAAGCGTGGAAGCAAATCGCCGACAAAGCGGGCATCCCCTTCGATCGGGAAGTGAATCACCGCTTGCGGGGCGTATCCCGCATGGAAAGTTTGGCAATCATTTTGGAAAACGACGATAAAAACCGGACGGACGAAGAAAAACAAGCGATGGCAGATGAAAAAAACAAACTTTACCGCAATTTGTTGAAAAGTCTCACCCCGTTATCCGTCGAACCGGACATACGCAAATCCTTGCACGCGCTAAGGGAAAAAGGAATAAAATTGGCGATCGGATCATCCAGCAAAAACGCGCGGACGATCTTACAAAATATCGGTTTATCAACGATGTTTGACGCGGTATCGGACGGGAACAACATAACCCATTCGAAGCCGCACCCCGAGGTATTTTTACTGGCAGCGCAATACATGGGTTTAACCCCCGAGGAATGTACCGTCGTGGAGGATGCCCGCGCCGGGGTGGACGCGGCGGTTGACGGCGGCTTCACTTGCTTCGCCATGGGCGACGCGGCGGATTACGGACGGGCAACGCATCGGATTGAAAATGTGAAGGATATATTGGATTATTTCGATTAGCCGAAAAGGAGCGTCCCCATGATGGTTAAACATGCACGTTTGTTAATAGCGACCCTTATGCTAATGGCAACCCTTCCTATAAAAAACAAGCGTTTATTTTTATTCATAACGGTCCTCGCGATGCCGTTATTTTTTTGCACGGCGTGCGCCCGCACGGGGGAATCCGCCCAATACCCCTTCTTCGCGGACGTAACCCCCATCCCCCTGCACGAAAGCATCCCCCGTTTCGAAGGATTAACCGTAACGGCGAACGATCACGAAATCGAACTCGCAAACGTTCCCGTCAACATCCGCCGCGGGTGGATCATCCCCATCCCCGCGCGGTATTTCCGCGATTCCGCCGTTGCCATGTTCGATATGTCGGACGGCTACGCGGAAGTACGCGTCACCCGCCCGGCGGGGGTAAACGAAGTAACGGTACGCCCCTTCCGCGCGGGCATCGCGCCCGTCATCGAAGGTGATACGGTTATATTCACCCTGCGCGAATGGGGGCAATATACCGTGGAATTCGACGGCGACCCCCTAACCGACACATTGCACCTCTTCGCCAACCCGCCCTTCATCCCCACCGAAGGGGCAAGGCAAATCGACGGACGCATCGACGGCAGGCTGACCGTTTACACAGGCGAAACCGTCTCGCTTATGCCCGGTTCCGTGGTACACGGTGGCGTGGTGATGGGCAGCGATACCCGCCTGGAAGGGCGCGGCATCATATGGGGGCATGGCCCGCACACGCCCATCAGCGACGGCGAAATCCTCTCCCGCAACGCCAACGCCGTGCGCGTGTGGGACCAAGTAAACGTGGAAATCGACGGCATCGCGTGCTTTAACCAAAGCCGCTGGGTGTTCGAGCTGCGCAACTCCGAATATGTAAACGTACACAACATCAAGATCATTTCCGCGGGCAACAACGGCGACGGCATCACCGTGCAAAGCTGCCGCAACGTCCATGTGGACCGCAGCTTCGTACGTTCGTGGGACGATGCCATCGTCATCAAGAACTACAGCCCCATCGATTCCGCGCACCAGCGTTATACCAACATGGTTTTATGGGTTGACCTCGCCCAAGCCATGGAAATCGGCTACGAAACCAACGCGGGCAACGAACGGTGGTTCGGCGGGCGCTTTAACCGCGACGCGCAGATTTATGACATCCTGTTTGAAAATATCGACGTACTCCACGCCAACCACCAGTCCGTTATTTCCATACACAATGACAACCGCGCCCTCGTGCGAGACGTAACTTACCGGAACATTATCGTCGAAAACGCGAACATGAACGCTTCGGGCTTCAGATACCTCATCGACTTCCGCAACGCGGGTATGCCCCATACCTTCCAAGGGTACCGCAACTGCGACGGCGAACATTGGGTCATCGATAACATCACCGTGGACGGCGTGTGGGTGCTGGGCGGCAACCGCGCCCTGGCGGGTTGGGTATTTAACGACCACAACGGCGTGCGCCCGATTACCAACGTGAATATATCCAACGTCTTTTGGGTACCGGGGCAGGAACCCTTGTGGCCCGATATGGACGGCGCACCCGCGGGCGTGACATATACCGCTTCCCCATTTATCCCTCTGCCGTAAAAAATGCACAATAACAATAAACGTTCTATCAATATACGTGTTGACAAAACGTTCGATTTATATATAATGAATCCAACGACTCCCTTGTACCGGCCGGCCGCGTCATTGGGGTCACGGGTAATGCATGTAACGGGCCCTCCCGAGTGATTTACCGTTCCACGAAACAGCATAAGCAAGCAAATGAACAACCAAGAAAACCAAAACAACCTTAAACCGCTTCCACCCGGATTTGGAAGCGAGTGACAACCCTGTGCGGGTGCATCTTATGATGCTTGAGCTTCCCGCACGGGGTTTTTGTTTTTATTAACACTTAAAATTTGGATTGTTCGTGGTTAAATTTATCGCCACAGAATGATTATAATGAATTTGTGCCCCGAATGAACCTTGAAAATCGATGGTAAATGCGAGAGAGGAGTAAAACATGAACAAAAAAATGTTAGAACAAACAATGGCTTTAATCGAACAAACCGCGCAATTGTTGCGGGGATTGATTCAACAAACTGAAGAGGAACCTTGTTTTCCCGATTGTTTCCCCGATGATGTGGATACGAAGCTCATCATCACCGACTTCCCCGGAAAAGGCAGAACGGCTCACCTCATGGAAAGCATAAGTGGTATGGAAATTACCGACATCGCCGAATTCGCGTTCCGTGACAGCAAGTTGGAACACATAGACATTCCCTGTACGGTTGAGCGGATCGGGAAAGGCGCGTTCAGCAATGAACACTTAACACGCATTACGGTAGATGAAGGCAATCAATATTTCGTAGCCATCGACGGGGTGTTGTTTAAGAAGCATGAGACAACCTATTTCGGTGACAAGTTGATTCTCTTCGCATATCCCCCCGGGAAAAAAGATGATGTTTATTTTATCCCTGATTTCGTGGATGAAATCGCACCGATGGCGTTTATGTGGTGCCGGCATTTAAAGCGGGTAGTGATCCCCAAAGGTGTACGGCACATCCGCGAATCCGCTTTTTACGGTGGTTATGCGTTGCAAGTTATAGATGTATCCGAAGATAATCCCAACTATGTTTCCCCGGGTGGGGTGTTGTATGACAAGGCCATGACCACGCTGCTGGCATATCCTTCGTGCCGGGTACAATCTGCCCGCACATATAAAATCCCATACGGTGTGCGCCGTATAGGTGATGCCGCGGTTGCTTGCACCGCAAACCTGACAAACCTAGTCGTCCCCGAAACAATAGTGAGTATCGGCGAATTGGTCGGCGAAGCCGTGATGATGCGAATCCATTGCGCTGACGACAGTTATGCCCGGGAATTTTTCGGTAAAAACATGCCGGACGAAATTTTTAATAAAATACTCCGGTACAACAAATCAATAACGGTTAAAGAGGAGGAGGACGGGGCTATGGTTAGCCCCGTTTGAGGTAAAGGCTGTTATAATGGAAGCGGTTAATCAATTCCGAATAAAAGGAGACTGTTATGGATAATTTTATCGATTTCCCCAAGAAAACAAAATTCCTCATGATTTTCGATCTATTAAAAGAACACTCGAGCAAAAATAATCCTTTAAAGAATAAAAAACTCAGGGAAATGCTAAAAACAAAATACGGCTTATCCCTTGGCCGTCATACGTTGACGGAGGATTTAAGGTATTTGCAAGATTTTTTGGAGCATTCCAACATAGGGTTCGAGTTGCACAATGATACACAAGACCGTGTTAAAAATGGCGAGATATCCGAAATGTCAATCGGTTGGTATTTGGACCGCGACCTGAGCGACGGCGAAGTTCAACTGCTCATTGATGCCTTGCTGTTTTCAAAATTTAAAATGTCCAACAGGAATTACACCGCGTTGGTAACCAATTTAAAAAATTTATTGGGGCATAATGCTTTGCGTGTAAAGGCATTAAACTCTGATGAACATCGTGATATCGAAAAACGCATGAGGCCCCAGCCGCTAACCGTCGAAAAAATAAATGAAGCCATCGCCAAAGGGTTGAGGCTTTCCTTTCAATTTATGTACTACGGAGCGGACAAGAAGCCAAAAATTATTATGAACGCGGATAGCACCCCGCGGCTTTATAAAGTCACCCCCTATGAAATCGTTGTTACCAACGGCCGTTATTATCTTATCTGCGCCCATGAAAACAGCGAACAGTTCCACCATTACCGCATCGATTATATCCATAATGCGGAAATAGAAACGGCGGCTGCCCGCCCCATTACCGATATTATCGGGGACGGCAAACGCTTTGATTTGACGCGGTATATGGACGAGCATATCTACATGTATGGCGGCGAGAGTGTTACGGCCGCTTTCCGTTGCGACAAGCGAGAAAACAAGCATATAATAGGACACATTATCGATTGGTTCGGGTACGGGGACGGCGTGCGTTTTTCGGATGAAACGGAGGATTTTGTGACCGCTGCCGTAACCGCCAATGAAAAGGCCTTGTCATATTGGGCATTGCAATATGGTGCTTGCGTGGAAGTGCTCAAGCCAACCTCCCTGCGTTTGAAGGTGCGGGAAAACGTAGAAAAGATGTGGGCAAAATACCAATGATGGTTAGGGTATGTATGTGATGAATATTCCCGGAGGTAGATGTATGAGAAGGACAAAACACGAAAAAAGTGAATTGCAACTCAAACTTGAACAGGAATTCCCTTTTATGCGGCAAAAAGAAATCACGGGCGAGCAATGGGAAAAAGGCGGATATTCAGACTACGATGCTTACGGGTGTTGTGTCGGCAAAGGTTGGTATAGCGTGTTGCGCGGGTTGTGCCTCGATATTACCCGCGCATACGAAAAAGCCGGCCAATCGGTAGATATCGTAGTCAGGCAAGTCAAGGAAAAATACGGCGCGCTGCGTTTTTATTGCCACCCGGAAGGTCACGACCCGGGTTTGTTTGCGTTTGATCTTATTGGCGGCGGCGGCTTACGGATGAACCCGGGAGATTCCGATTTGCATAAGAAAATAAACGAAATCGTACGCAAGTGGGAAACCGAATCCGCTAAGGTTTGCGAAACATGCGGTGCCGAAGCAGAAAGAAGGACGGATATAAGATGGGTAACAACCCTTTGCGAACCTTGTTATGCAGGGGTCAAGGCAAAACGCGAAAAACATGAACGGAAAAAGAAAGAACGGGAAGAAAATCCGGAACTGTTGGAAGCCGAGCGCGAAGCCGAACGAAAGGAATTGGAAAGCCAAACCCTAACCGCGCAAAAAATAACGGAAGCCGAATATTCGGAAGGAAAACCCTTGTTTATTCCGCAATGGGTGCGGTATATCGAAGACGATGTTTTCGATGCCATGCCTTGGTTGGACAAAATAATTGTACATGAAGAAAATAAAAACTATACCACTATTGAAGGTGTGTTGTTTGAGAATCGGCAATACCAAAACGAAACACATCGCCATTTGGTTAAATACCCGTCAAAAATGGCAAAAAACCCCATCCGTTATGAAATCCCCGACGGCACGCAGCACATTTTGAAAAATGCGTTTAAAGGCTGCGAAAATATAACCGCCGTGTCCATTCCCAAAACGATGGACAGCAATACCATATGGGGTGTATTTAACGACGGCTGTATAAAAGAAATCATCATCCACCCCGACAACCCGGCGTTTACATGTGTGGATGGTGTACTGTTCAGTAAATATATGACGAAACTGTATGCTTACCCACCCTTGAAAAAAAATGAATTTTATGAAGTGCCGGATGGGATAAAAAGCATTTGGCACGATGCATTCAAAAATGCGCGCAATCTAACCAACATAAAAATCTCCGACAGCGTGGGTTGGATAGGCCATGATGTATTTGAGGGTTGCGTAAACCTTACGAAAATAACCCTGCCGAATGTCGATTTTAATAAAGACCAACGTATATTTTACAATTGCCCAAAACTGGAACGTATCAACATAAGCCTTGATTCGGAAAACCGCAAACCGATCCGATTGCATAGCTGCGACGAAGTTTTGTACAGAGGCCCCATTACCTACCAACGCGGAATAAAACCCGAGGACATAGTTGAATGGACGGAATACACCTTGATGCGCTATCCTCAAGCCAAACCGCAGGATACGTATCCCATCACGGACGGAACGAGCCATATTTGGGTTTATGCTTTCGCCGGAGCTTGTAACCTTAAAACCGTTACCATCCCCGCAAGCGTAACGGAAATCGGTGAAGGGGCGTTCGAAGGTTGTTATAAAGAATTAACTTTCCGTTGTTATGAAGGTTCATTCGCATTGGAATACGCGAAACAACAAGGCTTCCGTGTTGAAACTCTTGCACAGCAGCCGGTTTCCATTATAGACGGCGAAAAGATGACCATTTTCCTGCCCGATATTTGCAAAACTTATTCCCAAAACACCCCCTCCGAACTGCTTAAAAACGCGGTGAAGCGGGAAATCGCCGCGGCAAAGAAAAATGGGATAAAATTGGAAAATATCATCTTATACATGCTGCCCACTAAGGACGTAGAAATGCCCCGGATGGCGTTTCATTTGCATTGGAATGGCGTGGGGATTGCGACTTTGAAAGATGCGGTTAATACGGGAAAAAATTAAAACGAGGAGGACAATTATGAGCAAAAAAAGCGATAAGGCAGTTGGAAGAAGGATAACGGCCATATCGGCTAAAACTTTAACAAATGAACAATGCGAAGAAATAGCGCATAAAATTGTTGATATTTTACGGAAAAAAGGCGCGTGGATGGAAAATGTTTCTGTTTGCTTTAATGATAAGGTTCTTTCTACGCACCGGCCCGGTATCTCACCGGAAAATATTGAACTTTGGCAAGATGCGGAACCGGAACCTTTAATAAATCCGGAACCTGTGCTTTTAGACTGGCTCCTTGAATCAAGGGCAAAATACGATTCTTCGACACCCATTGTCATTGGGTACAGCTATTTAGCCCACGAATACCTCGGCAAGGACGGAGCAGAAAGCGCAATCCGTGATGAAATATTTAAAGCATTTGATGAACTTTTAACACATTACAAAGCCGAAGGATACACCAACTACGATTTTGATTATGCCGACGATTGCGAAATAGTGCTTAAGCGCACATATAACATGGTATTACGTACAGATGGAGGGTAGAATTCTGTCATTAAGGCAACAAGAAAAGAATGAAGAAAGTCGGCACTTTCGTTAATGGAAGCCATCGATATGGGTGAAAACTTCATTAACGCGTTGCGTGATGAAGGAAAAATGGGGATGTCTGAACAATGGTTTGTAATGCCGGAACATTTGGGGGGAGCATCCCCGGGCAATTCCGGTGCCGAAAAGGTTGCCTTCCGGCATACTGCATGAATTTGGATGATGACAGCATGAGCGGATATGGGGATATTTTATTTTGTACTACGGATAATGGGTGCTTGATGCGGTTGGGGTGACAATCATATTGTAAGATATGATATAAATACAAAAAATTAAGGAGCATAAACACATGAAAATAATGACTTGGAATATCAAAGGGCTCTATCCAAAAACAAATCCTGAAAATATAGCAAAACAAGTGCTTGAATGTGAAGCAGACATTATCGTGTTAACTGAAGCGGGCAGGAGTCGGATGAGGGGACCAATCCTTGATACTCTTGAAAAAAACAATTACGAATGCCATTTACCTATGGGGCGTGTAAAAAATGGGCATAAAAAAGGGGAAGTATGTAAACTTGGCGATATACCCTGCACAATTATTATTGCCATTAAAAAATCATGTGGATGGAAGGGGACACCGATAGAACTTAGCGATAAACAAAAGAACGATAAAAGTTTTTTTGTGAATAGGTGGCTTTATATCAACTTGAAAAAAAGTGATGAAAAAAAGATAATTAATTTACTCGGTGTTTATATCCCGGGCGTGAGTAAAAATGGAGCAGCAAATACAGTATTTTGGAATAATATTTTTGAAGAATTTGTTGATAAGATAAAAAATGATGACGCAGCAATAATAATAGGGGATTTTAACGGATATTTATCAGTTGACGATATTGAGAAAAAAGACATGCGTAGTAAAAAATTAGTTGATACAGATATGCTAAAACTGTACAACAAAATGAATTGGGTAGATGCATGGGGTGAACGAGGTAATAATTATAATAGGTTCACATGGCGAAGTCGTGCAAAGAACGGCTTTAGGCTCGATTACGCTTTTTTATCTCCTTGTTTGGCAAAGGATAGTAAATATACAGTCCAGCATTTGGATATTGATTCTACACTTTCAGATCATATACCGCTTGTCATTGATGAAATTTTCAACATGTAAATGCATTTATAATTTAATTCAATCTAACGAACACGCCACCCATACGGTGGCATTTTTTATGACCACCACGTCTGTATAATGAAAGCATCACAAACCGAAAGGAGCAATAACCATGAAATTGAGCGATTTCATAAATTTAACCAACCCCGCCGATTACGATTTCAAAAATGAGATGAACGACGCGGACAGCAACCCAAACCTAACAAGCTATCCCGAGTTGAAAGTAACCACACAAAAAATATTCGACACGCCGGATTTTACACTTGATAAAATCCTTCTTCATAAAAATGCCTACAGCAAAAAATACGTTGAGTTAAGCAACGGCGCGTGGAACGCGTTCGATTGCGACTGTTGTCCGCTGATGAATGAAATATATGAAAGTTTATGGGGGTGCGCATTCATTATGAGTGGTTCACCAAAATATGACATGGGAAACTTCTTGGATGCGATAATAAAAGCAAGGATTCCATTTGTCGGAAACATGCTTGAACGTGACACTATGAACTCCTTTAAGACAACGTATAACCAAGCGGTTTTGATAGAAGCGAATGAAATCAACGTAGACTTGTTAAGTTACCGGAACGTATACGGCTGTACATCCATTGAAATGATATTGGAAGATTTTCCCGAAATTGCGGGAAAATTGCAACGCAACGCCGACCTTAATGAATTTGCAACATTGACACATACCATCGGGAATTTCACGATGATTCCTAATCCGGATTTTGAATATTACAGGAAAGGCTTCAACGTCGGCAGATACTATCCTACAAAGGATTATTGGGATTTGACGCTGATGCTTCTAAAGAAACGGTTGCAAAGCGACGAATTGTTCAACGCTTACATCCAAGTTTTCGACCTCAACGACTATATCGAAAACGGTGAAATAGTCCGAATGTTTGAACGCAAAACAACCCCGTGGCATCACGAGCCGCAAACAAGGAACGAACTGACCGAGTTTTTACAAACGGTAAACAAAAAGATAAGATCACGGGGGAAGCGTATGGTTGAAAAATTACGGTAAGCGTAACACTTTACCAAACCGTCGGCACATCGTACCTGTGGATATTTTCATCCGATGTTAAAATCGTCATGCCTTCTTTGACCGCCGTAGTTATCAACATACGGTCAAATGGGTCGCGGTGTATAAAAGGTAACTTTTCAACCTCGGATGTATACTGCGGCAGGAGCGAAACAAGTTGAACAGGTAGTTCCTCTACCTTGGCGATAAAAACCTCCACCCCACCGGGCATTTCCGATAGCTTGTTTAGGCTTACCTTGATGGCAATTTCCCACAGAGTGACAACGCTTAGATACAGTTCATTTGATTCATCAAGAAGCATAGCCTTTGCCGTCGGGGAAAGACGTTCATGTTCGTTTATCCACCACAAAGCAGTATGTGTGTCCAATAAAAGCCGCATCACATATACTCCTTGAAATCATCCAACGGCGCGTCGAAGTCATCCGACATGATAAATTGCCCGCGCATACAACCGAAAGATTCGGCACGGGACATTTTGGGCTTGGGAGAGGGAGCGTTCTTTGCCATTCCGGCCAATACAATGTCAGTCCAATCTTTTGGCAAAGCGGTAATACCGGGAAGATACTTGCCCAGCAAACCTTGCATCACTTTTTCGTAAACGGCATATTCCTCAATGCCGATGAGTGCCGCCGTACCGCGGCCATTGTTGGTAATAATCACATGGTCACGATTATTTACGATATTATCCAGTTCGGCAAAATTGTTGCGCAAATCACGTACCGGGCGTACATGGGTTTTTATCATACATGAACCTCCTGCGGATTATTGACAGCACCATTGTATCACGGTTGAGATACGGGCGCAAGTTGAAATAAAAAGCAAAAATTACACGAGCGAGGTGAAACCATGCGAGAAGCCAAAATGGAAAACTGGAGCATTGTTTACACTCCTGAAATCATTTTAAACATCGACACGCCGCGTAATGTGTACGCCCCTGTCCATCGCGCTATATCTGCGAGACTTGTGGTAAAGACGAAATCTTAATAACCGAAGAAGCCTTTAACCAAGGATGGGATTACCCACCCCGCATGGGTGTTTATGGCATCATCAGCCCGCGCACCTGCGGGAGTTGCGGTATTAACACCACTCTATGGTGGGAATTGCAAAGCGGTACCATCGTTGAAAATTTGTCCCCGCACCATCGTATCACACTTATGCGTATCTTGGGCGAGCCGGAGAGTATACAGCCCCAAAAAATAACCCCATTTCGAGGAGGATTAGAATGAAACTGGCAGAAGCATTAATCGCACGCAAGGATTATCAAAACAAAGCGGCGCAAATTAAGAGACGGATGGAACAAAACATCAAGGTAGAGGAAGATACTGAACCCGCCGAGGATATTGCGAAGCTCTTTCGGCAATACGACGCGACAATGAGCGACTTGGAAACACTCGTTAAGCGGATCAACAAAACAAATGCGGTAACCGTTATTGATGCAGGTGAAACACTGGTAGACGCGATTGCCGCACGCGATTGCCTAAAAGCAAAAATCGGCGTATACAACGAACTTATTAAAGAAGCCGCCGACCTTCGCGGTGATAGTTGGCGTTCCGAAAAACGAATAAAATATATTCGCCTTGTGGACATATCCGAAATGCGGAAATCGACGGACGGCATGGCAAAACAATTTCGTGAACTGGACACGAAAATTCAAGGGTTAAACTGGACGACAGAGCTTATATAAATTCAAGCACAGCGGTAAAAGGTCAAAATGCGCGGCGGAAACCTTTGTAGACTGGGTCAAAAATCTACGGTGATAAAGCCCTCTTTGCGAGGGGGCTATATAAGGCTTATCGTAGATACGGCTCAAGCTTTAATGTTTATCTGTTTAAAATTCAATGTTAAAACCATCGCCGGGTTTTGTTCTTTGAGGGTGGGAATGGGGTTTTGCTTGAAGATTTAAAAATGAAAGGACAGTGAAAATATGACCGTATATATGCTGGAACTCGCGATTTATCCGCAAGATACACGTTATGTAAGTAGCGGTAAATTAATAGCCTTTTGGAAAGACAGCGATGTATTTCATACAATTGACCATGCCGTAGCCTCTGGAAAGGAACGACTCGAAAAAAAACTCAAATCATTATGCAGGGAAATGTGCGGTGAAGAATGGACGGTTGAAACGCTTGTAAAAGAGGCAGTATATTATGATTTCATAGTATATGAAACCGACCCGTCGATTGGCAATAAAAAAGAAGACCGTAAACAATGGAAGTATGATTATAACGGTGTATTTTTGTATGGCGAAAACGAAAATGGAGCATTCTTCTTCATAGGAGATGAAGATGAGGATGCGGGGACAAAGTATGAACGCGGAATGTTTGTAACAGCCGAAAAAAATTTGTTGGGCGGCCGTTATTTCGATGGGGAAGACGTTTGGGTAATTATGCGAACCCCGGGTAAAAAAAGCGAATGGCCGCATCTTTGCGCATGGGAAAATGTATATTTGGTTGAAGGTGTTGACGGAAAAGGTTTTTTTACCCACAACCATATACCTGAAAGAGATATTCGTATATTCGATGGCGAAATCCCGATGGGGCATCCACTAAATTATTTACGCAAATGCGCACGTAACGAAAATAAAATCAGCGATGAATTGAAGCACGCCATTGCACATCAGAAAATCATCTTTGATTATCCGGAAAAAATCCGTAGCTGGCGTGAGTTCCCGGAGTTGTATGATGAGTTGCAAAATTGAAAGGGGATGTGCATGAACAAAAATAAAGTCGTTGTGTTGATTGAATGCAGACAAATTGCAAAAGATGGCATTTATGAGCGTCCTTTTAAACTCGGAGACACCGCTGAGTGGATATGCGAACCCTCGTCTGCCAAAATTCTTCCTGACTTGCAACTGGATTTTCGTTATGACAAGCTCTACGACATGAACGAGCTTGATGCCATCATGTATGAAGTATCAGGGACAGTAGAAGAAATCAAGGCACTCTACCACAAGAGGAAGTCATGTCCACACCCGTTTAAATCAAATCGTATAGTATGGCACAAAGTTTATATGGATGCTGTTGTAAAAACCAAGGCCGACGGTAATGGGAACGATGACGGCGAATTACTCTTTTGGGATTACGCAGTTACCCTTAATGTTAAAAAAATCCAGCGATATATTTGGAAAAAGGAATGTTCTGTATGAATATATTAATCGTCAGCGATAAAGAAAACAGAACCCTTTGGAAGCATTTTGACCGGACACAATTCGAAGGCGTCAAAATGGTCATCAGCGCGGGGGATATAAAACAATACTATTTGGAGCATCTCGCAGCGATGCTTCCGGTGCCCTTGCTGTACGTCCCGGGCAACCATGACACGTACATGGCGGAGAATAAACCCAAAGGGTGTTATCCCGTAGACGGCAAAATCGCATCCGTCAATGGTATTAAAATTGCCGGGCTGGGCGGTTGCCAAAGCCGTAACCCCGACGGCGTTTTCCAGTTGTCGGAGCAGCAAATGGCAGCCCGCGTCAAAAAGCTGATGCACGAGGCGGGGAACCATATTGATATCTTCGTTTCCCACGCTCCTGCATTGGGGTTGGGCGACGGTGGGGATTTTTTCCACAAGGGGTTTGCGTGCTTCCATGAAATATTGGATGACGCAAAACCGAAGCTGCATATCTTCGGGCATCAGCATTTGTCTTACGCAGGGAAGCAAGAATACCCGATCCAATACAAGGATACGTTGCTTTACAACGCGTTTGGGCATCGTGTCATCGAAATCGACATGGAAGGAGGGCAAAAATGATTTATATCACAGGCGATACGCACCGCGATTTTCGGCGGGTTGAATTTTTATGCCGGGAATTTACTATTACGGCGGATGATGTTTTGGTGATTTTGGGGGATGCGGGTATTAATTTCTTTGGCGACCCGCAAGATGCAAGTTTGAAAAGCGAATTGGCTCAACTGCCCTTAACATTGCTGTGCATCCACGGCAACCATGAAATGCGCCCGGAAAAAATCAAAGGCTACGAAGAAGCAAGGCATTTCGGCGGCGTTGTGTATCGGCAAGCACTTTACCCCAATCTTCTCTTTGCCAAATGCGGTGAAACGTATGAACTGGCAGGCAAGAAATGCCTTGTACTCGGCGGCGCGTACAGCGTGGACAAATTCGACCGATTAAAAATGAACCCGCCCTGTTGGTGGGAGGATGAACAACCTTCGGATGAAATTAAAAAACACGCGGAGGCACAATTGACGGAAGAAAATTGGACGGTGGATTACGTTTTTTCCCACACCTGCCCATTAAGCGACACCCCGTATGAGGATTTGATCTTTTCGCCCAAATCGCAAATGTTCATTGATAAAAGCACGGAAGAATGGCTGGAATCCATCAAAAATAAGCTCACTTACACAAAGTGGTACTGCGGTCACTTCCACATAAATAAACCCCGCGATAAGATGCAATTTTTATATAAAGATATAATTCTAATGGAAAGGTAGTGGAAAGAATGAGCGAAATAAAAAAATACAAAAAAGTGTGTCATAACGATTTAATTGATATATATGATGACATCAAAACCATTATGATACCGGCGCAGGCAACGGAAATAAAGCCGTCAAACTGGTCATTCGGTACACTTTCATCTTCAATGGATAACTTGGAACGTATCGTGGTTGAGGAAGGTAATACACAATTTACCGCCGTGGACGGGGTATTGTATAACAGGGACATGACCGAATTGTTATTTTATCCCAAAAAAAGAGCCGGCGAAGTGTTCATCATACCCGAAAGCGTAACCGTCATCGGCAAACATTCTTTTGATTTGAATTGGCTGTATGATGACAGGCCGGAATTGGGTGAAGTTATTTTTTCCGCCGGATTGAAACGGATTGAAGCCTATGCGTTTTTTAAATGTAATTGCCTAACGCGTTTTCACATTCCCGCCGGTGTTGGATACATCGGGCACTTGGCATTTTTCGGTTGCGGTACCCACCTAAAAGAAATTATTGTGGACGAAAACAATACCCATTACTGTTCCGAAAACGGTACGCTGTACAACAAAGCAAAAACGGCAATCCTTAAAGTGCCGCCCGGCGCGGGGCATAAAAATTTTACAATCCCGCCGACGGTACGCGCTATTGCCGCTTGTGCGTTCCGCAGTTGTGTGGAATTGGAGGAGCTGACAATTCCGAAAGGGGTAACGGTAATCGGGCGCGGTGCCTTTGAAGAATGTGGCATGAAGCGGTTGGTATTGCCCGAAGGATTAAAAATAATTGACGCGTTGGCGTTTTCCCGTTGCGGCTACTTGGAAGAAATAAATATTCCCGAAGGAGTAACCACACTTGGCGGGGAAGCGTTTTGCTATTGCGAAAGCCTGCGTGAGGTTCACTTGCCGGACAGCATTACGCGCATGGGTGTTAATTTCGGTGAATGGCCGTCGGCAGTTTTTTCCTATTGTCACGAAATGCACAGCTTTACCTTTCCTGCATATATAACGGAAATCTCACCGATGGAACTGTCATCTTCAAAAATAAGCGGGCACATCAAGTTGCCTGACGGGGTGACGAAAATAGGTTGCATGGCGTTTAAACGTTGTAAGGAGTTGGAAGGCGTTACGATTCCCGCCGGGGTTGCGGAAATTGGCGAAGAAGCGTTTTATGATTGCCCCAAGCTGACCATTCATTGTGTTGAAGACTCCGTTGCACATAAATACGCCATGGAAAATAATATTCCGTTTCAATTGGTTTAAAGCACAATAAAGCGGATAATGAAATTATTGGGAGGCGAATATGACGTTAACCGTTCCTAACCATGTTAATCACGTTGACCGAAATTTTTTTATGGCACTTGATGCAAAAAGTGACGCCGCGCAATTGCATCTCCATGCGGAAGTGAACGAAGTGGATGTAAATGTTATTGGTTCCACTTTATTCCGCTTACAATGTATTACCGTAGACAAAGACAACCAACATTTCACAGCGAAAGATGGCATCCTATACAATAAGGACGAAACCATTTTACTGTGTTTCCCGCGTGAAAAAGGATCCGATATTTTCTCCATACCCGATTGCATAACACAAATCGGAGAAAATGCTTTGCGGGATTGCGAAAGATTGACCGGAATAAACCTTCCGAGCGGATTGCAACGCATCGGTTCAAATGCCTTTTGGTGTTGCAAGGGGTTAAAGCGCATACACATCCCGGCGGGTGTGAAGGAAATCGGCGAAATGGCGTTATTGGGCTGCACGGCGTTGGAGGAAATAACTGTAAATGAAGCAAACCCCAATTATTGTGCCGTAGGGGATGTGTTATACAACAAGGCGCAAACCCAACTGATCGTAGCGGCAGCAGCGGCGAAGCGTGAATTTTTTTGTGTACCAAATACTGTGCGTTCCTTCGGGGTAGCGGCTTTTCGTGAATGTGTACATTTAAAACATATCACCATCCCGGAAGGGGTTAAGGAACTGAGCCGGGGGTTATTCGACGATTGCTGGCATTTGGAAGAAATAGAATTGCCGTTCAGCTTGGAACGCATCGCCCCGATTGCTTTTAGCTATTGTCATGGGCTGAAAAAAATTATTATTCCGTTTTTTGTACACAGCATCGGTTGGAACGCTTTCCATTGGTGTGAAGGTTTGGAAGAAATTTATCTGCCCCAACATTTAAAGGAATTGGGTGCGGATGATTTGACGCAAAACCCGAAACTACAATCAGCCATTGGAATGTGCGATAGCTTGAAGCGGATAAACATTCCCCCGGAGCTAACGGAATTAGGCGCGTCGGAATTATCCATGTGCCATACGCTTGAAGATGTAATCATCCCGCCCACCATCACAAAAATCGGTGAACGGGCTTTTTCCGCGTGCCCCGCGCTGACATTAACCGTTTATGAAGGTACTGCCGGACATATATATACTGTAGAAAACAAAATCCCGTTCCGCTTGGCATCAAAAATCATCGCCGCCCATGCCGGAACCGGCAAAACAACCCTCGCCGCGAATCACCCGGAAAACTTCATAGACCTTGTGGTAATGCCATATAAATATCTATTGCCCGACACGCCGCAGGAAGAACACGAAGCAAACAAGGCCAACCCGGAATTGGAAATTCATCCGGAATGGCCGTCCAATTATATAAAAGCAATCAAGGAAGCCATGAAAAGCGGCAGGACCCTACTCATCCCCCCGTCATATCCGGTGCTTTGCGAATTGTATCGTGGCGGTATTCCCTATACGCTGGCGTACCCGAACCGCACCCTAAAAGAGGAATACCGCGCCCGCTACGCAGCCCGCGGTAACAACGAGACCTTCATGCGTTATTTCGTGGACGGTTGGGATGAATTTCAAGACGACTTTAAAGAAGATAATTACGGAACGCATCTCGTTTTGGAAGCAGGGGAATATCTGTCCGACCGGGTGCTGCCATGACCTACGCAATGTCCGACATCCACGGTTGTTACGAGCAGTACATGAAAATGTTGGAAAAAATTCGATTCTGCGGCGATGACGTTTTGTATATATTGGGCGATGTGGTGGATTGGGGGCCGCAACCCGTTGAAGTGCTGCGGGATATGGCCAAACGTGCTAATGTCATTCCCATCATGGGGAATCACGAATATTATGCCCTTGAGATGCTTTCGAAGCTGTTTGTTGAGTTGCGTAACGGTGATTTTTCGCATCTTCCGAAAAATGAAGCGGAAACATTGGCATGGGAGCTGGAAGAGTGGTTCAAAATCGGCGGACTAACCACCCTCGAAGGCTTTCAAGGGTTGACACAGGATGAACGCGTATTTTTGTTGGAATACATGAAAGGGTTCGCTTTTTATGTTAAACTCGCTGTCGGCGGGCAAAAATACATCCTCACCCACAGCGGCGTACCCGATGGCGCGGCACCCGGTACATTGTGCTTCTTTGATCCATATGATTTTTCCATAGCGTCCGCAGATTATAAAAAAGCCTTTGCCGATGACGTGATTCTTGTAACAGGCCACCGTTCCACATGCAGCATAGACGAAAATAGCAGAGGGCGCATTTTCCACACCCCCGGTCATATTGCCATAGATATCGGCATCGCATACGAAAACGCACCGGATATACTGGGTTGTATTTGCTTGGAAACGGGAGAGGAGTTTTATATATGATATACATCACGGGTGACACCCACGGTAAGTTCGAACGCATAGAAGAGTTTTGTTACGGCGAAGCCTTTACCGAAGATGACGACGTGCTGGTGATTTTGGGTGATGTGGGTTTCAATTATTTCGGCGACCCAAAGGACCGCGAATTAAAAGAACAGGTGTCGGAGTTGCCCGTTACGCTACTGTGCATTCACGGCAACCATGAAATTCGCCCGCATAACATTAAAACATATGAAAAGAAGCGATGGCGCAGCGGTGAGGTGTATTGGGAATCGGAATTTCCCAACATCCTATTTGCCGTAGACGGCGAAATTTATGAATTGGAGGGGAAGCGGTGCATTGCCTTGGGGGGCGCACACAGTATGGATAAGAAAGATCGTACCATTGGCATAAGTTGGTGGCCGGATGAACAACCCAGCGAAACCATAATAGAACACGCGCAACGCAAACTGGATGATGCGGATTGGCAAGTGGATTATGTTTTTTCGCACACCTGCCCGCGAAGCTGTTTGCCATATACCGAGTTGCCTAAACTATTGGATAAATCCGACCTTTCCGGTAAAGCAGAGGATTATACCGAACCATGGCTTAATGATATCCATTCGCGCCTTAATTTTACGAAGTGGTATTGCGGGCATTTCCATATGGATGGGTTTTACAACGGCATCCATTTTATGGAGTTCGGTTATGATGAGTTGGATGTAGATTTGGACTACGAGGAGGTCGATTATGGCGAGTGGGAGGAAATATGTAATACTTAACCGCGAAAACGCACGGTTGGCAACCCTACAGCCGGACGTGCTTCCGGGAAGTGTTGCAAGCCCTACGGAAAAAGGGTCGTAATCCAATAAATTTTATTCGCAGATTATTGCAAAAAACGTGGCGTAAAAAATGACCACGTTTTTTATTATGATAAGGATATAACAATCTGAAAGGGACATAATGCCATGGGAATAAAGCAATACATCATTTATGATTTGGAAGCTACCTGCGATGACAAATCCATCAACCCGCGCTACCCTCATGAAATTATCGAAATCGGAGCGGTGCGGTTGAATGAAACGGCACAATTGTTGGATAGCTTTCAAACCTTCATAAAACCTACAACGGCACCGATTCTTACTGATTTCTGCAAAAACCTAACCGGTATCCGGCAAGGGGATGTGGACAACGCACCCTTCTTTGCCCATGCCATATGCGACTTCGAACAATGGATAACAATACGCGATGCGGATACCATGCTGATTTCGTGGGGTTATTACGATAAAACGCAACTTTTGGAAGAATGTGAAAACAATCATTACAACGGAATAATCGTTGATTTATTGGCTAACCATCGCAGCATTAAACACGATTTCGCTAAGTTGCCCGGTAAGAAGCGTTGCGGTATGAAAAAAGCCTTGGAAATATTGGGGATCCCCCTTACCGGAACCCATCACCGCGGATTGGACGATGCAAAGAATATCGCTAAAATTTTCACTGCGGTATTTGCGGAATGGCGGCATTTTATCAAAACGGAAAACAAGTAGAACGTTATCTTTCCCTCACCCAAACCGTATCGCCGCTGCTGACAAAGCCCGATATATCCCGTGCCAAAATAGCGCCGTGCAGCTCCGATTCGCCCATTGCGCCGATAACATCGATGGCGGCAAGGCTTTCATTCTCCCGTAATATAGTTACCCTTATCTCCGTAACATAATCCTCGGGGCCGAAATAACCCCGGCGGCTCCCCACCGCATATACGGCATATTGTCCGCTGCTTATAGCAAAAATACTGTCAAGCGGCACGACATAAGGGTAACGTTCCCCTTGGTCTGTAATTTCCATCCGTTCGGTTTCAATGGGTCTGCCGCATTCACCGCATTCGGTTACGGGCATTTCCTCTACGAAAGTAAGCGGTACGAAACCTTGCGTAACCGTCACGGTGGAAACCCTCGGCAGGTTACGGTTATATACCGTCCGCGATACGAAGGTAAGCACCGCAAGCGCCGCCAGTACCGAAACAATGATAATCTTCATGATTCTTTTCATAGGGTTCACCTCACCACCGAATATTCGATTCCGAACGCGATTTCGTCCTTAAACCACAAAAACAGCATCATAACGGGCAACACGGATAACAACCCCCCGGTAAACACAACCTCCGGGGGGACCGACCCGAAGTTGATCAAATATACCGACAACGGATAACGCAGCGCGTCGTGCAAAAAGGTAAGCGGCTGCTCCACCATGTTCCAACTTTCGGCAAAGTTTAATACCGCAAGGGCGGCGAGCCCGTGCTTGCAATTGGGAAGGCACACGTACCATAAAGCGGCGAAGGATTTGGCGCCGTCCAGCTTTGCCGATTCGAACAGGCTTAGGGGGACCGCCTACATCACCTGCCGCATCAAAAATACCCCAAACGCCGAAAACATGCCGGGCAGTATCAACGCGGCGAAGGTGCCGTTTATGTTCAACGCTTCCACGATGATAAAGTTGGGTACGAGGGTGACTTGCAAGGGCATCATCATGATCAAGACAATTACGAAGAACAGGATGCTTCTCCCGGGGAAGCGGAAGCGCGCAAACGCGTACCCGCCTAATACGGCGACCACCAACTGCCCGATAAGGATTGACCCGCTTATGAACATAGATGACCAAAAACGCATCAAATAATGCGGGCGCGAAATAAAAACTTCCCGGTAACCCTCTAAGGTAATCCAATCGGGGATAATCCGAAGCGGGTTATGCCGCGTTACGCCGACGGAAAGCGCGCTGTAATAACGGTTGAACTCCCCCGCGCCCATGAAGGAATTGACGAAGGTATAAAACAACGGGAACAACGCGGCAAAAACCAGCGCAAATAAGAACAGATATTTCGCGTATTGTCTCACTCCCCCTCACGCTCCTCCGGCCAAGCGAACATCACCAGCACGCAGGCGAAGATAACAATAAACGTCAGCACCGCCGCCACCGACAAACGCGGGAAATTAAGCCGCTCGAAATTGTTCTGCATAAAGTGTTGGATCATGTAGATGCTGTCGTGGGGATGGGACCCGCCAAGGGCAAAAGCCTCGCGGAAGGATTTGAACGCCCCCACAATGGAAAGGATGGCGACGAAGATAAACGTGGGCGCCATCAGCGGCAGCGTGATTTTACGCAAGCGCAAAAACGCGCTCGCCCCGTCCACCCGCGCCGCTTCGTAATATTCCGCGGGGATTTGTAACAACCCGCCCAGCATTAAAATAACGGCAAGCCCGGTATTCTTCCATAAATAAAGGAAAAGGATGATCCAAAACATACGGCCCGAGTTGAAGAAATTAACCGTGTCCAACGCCAAACCGTCCAATATATAATTGATAAAGCCGCCATGGTCGACCAACACCCGGAACACCATAATCACCGACGCGGCGGGCAGTACCAGCGGCAACACGAACGCCGCGCGGAAGCCGTCCTTATATTTTAAGCGCGTGTTAAGCAACAACGCCGTACATAAGGCAAGCAGCATCAGCATCGGCAAGCCCAGCCCGATAAAACGGAAGGTATTCCACGCCGCAAGGCGGAAGGCATCGCTTTGCAGCACGGCGGTATATAACGTAAAGCCGACGAACGTACCGCCCCGCGAAACCGTGCGCCACAGCATGATGCCGAAGGGGATGATATAGAACAGGGAAAATCCCGCAAGGGGCAATGCGGCGTAGGCGAGCCCGGTTAGGGTTTCCTTATTCTTAAGGGACAGGGTACGCATGGGTTACTCCGAAAGGTAAATCCGCAACCGCCGACCCAACTCTTCCATGGCGGCATCGAGGCTTTGTTCACCCCGGATATACGGCTCCATGGCTTCTATATAAAAGTTGATTTCCGTTTGGTTGGGAAGGGAAGCGGAGGATACGCCGATGAGCAAGTCCCTGATCGGTTCTTTTTGTTCCTGCGTCAGCGCGGGTTGTTCGAAATAGAAACCCACCCCTAAAGCGGTGCGCAATACTTCATTCACTTGCCTGTTTACCGTTGCCATGTTTACGGGTATTCCGCCCCCAAGCCCCCAGGAATCAATATCGCCAATCCTTCCGTATTGGGTGTCTTCCTCCAATAATATTTTTATAAACTCCCACGCGTTGGCGTAATTTGGGCTGCCGGCGCGTATGGCAACGCTTTGCCTTACGGTGGCGTGGGTTTCCCCGTTCGGGTTGCGAAGCGCGTTGACTACCGGGTCGCCGTTATAATGGATGAATCGGCTGTAGTACAGGAATATTTGGACCGGCGTTGCTTCGTAATGGAAAAGGGTGGTCTCTTGCTGAAACCAATATTCAGGACTTTCCTTCCGCCAAAGTTCATAAGGCAGCGAATAATCCACCCAATCCACCCTTTCCCCCCAAAAGGGTTTGTACGCTTCGGTGAAAGCCCGTAAAGCGGCCTCTTCGGGTAAAACGATACCCTGTTCAAAGTCCACGATGGGAATACCCGTCGGGTTTCCGTTGCGGAAAAACGTGTCATGTAAACTCATCGCTATCCGGAACATCGGGTTCGCCCGCGCGGCGGGTAAGGAAGCCGATAACGCGTTAAAGAACGGGGTGATCCCCCAATCGCCGTCCGTATCGAAGCCCACGCTTTCCAGCAGCCCCCGTTCGCCCATCACCAGGTTAATGTTGTAACTTAGCGGTATCAGATAACGCTGCCCTTTGTATATCCCCGCGTCCATAACCGCTGGATTTAATTGCTCCCTGTGCCCAAAACCCGCGTCCCTGTGCCATAATGGGGAAAGGTTAAGGAAAACACCGCTGTCCATGGTCTTGTGGATGTCTTCAAAGAAATGGGTCAGTATCACGTCCGGCCCCATCCCCGCCATGAGTTCCGTACCGACACGTTGGATATACGCCTTATTATCCCAATCGTCACGGTCGCCGACCGATTCGACGATTAGGTTTACATCGGGGAAGCGGTTCCCGAATATTTGGATTGCCGCAACAAATCGACGGTGGCCGCTGTCATGCCCCGGTACGTAGATAATCAATTCGTTGCTCGCCTCCAGCGTAATGGGGTCGGCCGTATCCGCCGGGCCGGGGGCGTAACGGTCGGGATCGGCATCCAGGGTAACCCCGTCGCCCAACCAGCCGATATCCTCAACGAACCCCCCTTCGGGTACGGGAACCTCCCCTTCATAGGAAAGCATCCCCGCAAGCAAAACCCCGCCGATCATCAAAGCCGCGAAAGCGATGGCAAGCCCCCGCCGTGTGTGCTTGCGTTCGATGATATCGGCAAGCCTGCGTTTCAAATTCTTCCCTTCACCCGACAAAGCGGTGGCCAAAACGGAAAACATCCTTTGCGTACGGCGCGCCGTATTAAAAACCGTTTGCCCGTATGCCGCGCGGGCACCGTCCCCCGCGATACGTAAGACCTGCCTGTCGCAGCACAGCTCCGCCTCGGTTTGGATTGCGCGGTTCATCAAATACACAAGCGGGTTAAACCAATGTACAGCCATCGCCGCCAACGTCAGCAGCCGTACCCAAAGGTCGCCGCGTTTGATATGCAGCACCTCGTGCAGGAGCATAAGCCGTAAACGTTCGGGGTTTTCCGTACCGTCGGGTAAGATGAGCAATGAACGGAACAATCCCGTGATAATCGGCGTAGCCGTAAGCGGGCAAGCAAACATACGCGGTACGCGCTTAAGGTTTACTTCGCGGCATACCCCGTTTAACAACGCGATTGCCTCGGCATCCGTACACGGCACCGCCCAACGGCGGATTTTCTTTATAAAACGCATGTGCCGTAGGGTGCAAGTTAACAGGAACAACAACGCCCCCGCACCCCATACAACGGGGAGCAAAGCCCGCCAATTTACGGTGCGCATGTAACCTTCCGTCGGAGCCGCGGTTAATCCCGTTGCGGGAACCGTTTTATTTGTCGCATCCGCACCAATGTAAGCGTATGCCGTATTTATATTTAACGCTGTATAATTGTCTGTATTTGTTTCCGGGCATAACGGCGTATGTCCTTCCGTATGTATTCCCGGGTATACCGTTGTATATTTTTCTGTATATATTTCCGGGTATACTGCCGTATGTCCTTCCGCATATATATCCCCGTGTTCACCCGCCGGAACCATCCACGCAACCGACTCCGGCACGTTAACCGTAAACAACACCGGACGCACGGGCAAAAGTAACCCCACCGCAACCACAATCCAGCATATATAACGCACCCGCGGAGATGTTTTGTTCCGCGTCAGCCGTGACAACCCATACATCACCAATACCGCTACCGACATTACCGCCGAGTTTTCAATCAATCGTACCCATATATCAAACACTTCGTTCACTTCCTTTCATCCGGTTGGAGCTCCGTGACCCAACCACGCTTCGCCGCGGAATCTATACCGTAATCATTCGCTTGGTTTTTGGGCTTCCAACCATTTTTCGATTTCCGATAAGTCCTTTTCCTTCGGCTTGGCCCCCGCAAACAATGCGCTCATCAATCCCGTCAACGAATTCTTATGGAAGCGCTTGACAAACAAACCCGTTTCCATATTCAAATATTCGTCCCGCGTGACCAGCGGCGTATAATAACGTTCCTTCCCCTTCTTTTCGCTGGAGAGGAACCCCCGTTTTTCCAACCGCGTTAACAGCGTTAACACCGTTTGCGGTTTCCACATCTTTTCCGGCGCGGCCAGCGTAAATATCCGCACCGAGGATATGGGCACCGGCTGCCCCCATATAATCTGCATAACGTCAAATTCCGCGTCCGGTAAGCAATTGTAATCGCTCATCGTTATCATCCTTCCGGTGTTTAGGGTTATAAATAAAAAAGACGGCTGTAGTTTTTATAAATTCTACAACAGTCTTTTTTGTTTGTCAAATGATAGGGAAATTGTCAAAATGCTTGCAATTGCAACGAATTTGTATATACTTTATTAATCATGTTGCAAAAAGGATGGTTTATATGACAAAGACAGCAAACATTAACATCCGCTTATATCCCGATCTAAAAAAGGAAGCGGAGGATGTTTTTTCCTACCACGGTTTATCGTTACCCGATGCGATCACGGTTTTCCTCAAACACGCTTGCCATGTAGGAGGGTTCCCTTTTGAATTAAAACGAGCAGAACGATGGAACGACCCGGAAAGCCTGGCTGCGTTGGCGGAGGCTAAGCATATGGAAGCAAACCCGCATTTATACAAAAGTTTTAAAAATGCGGCTGAACTTATTGCTGAATGTCTTGAAGGCGATGACGATGAATAAACAAAAAAATTAAATTTGACTTTGACCTTAGGTAATAGTTTATCTTTTGACCGGCGGCGGCGATATTGCCGGTGCCCATTTCCGAAAACCGGGGGTCAATATGAACGAATTAACTAAAATTAAAGAAGTCAGTAACCTTTTCAATGTAACTACACGAACCCTCCGCTTTTATGAAAAAATGGGACTCATTAAAAGTACCCGCGATGAAAGTTCCGGTTATCGTTTATACGATGAAACCGCGCTTGCCCGTTTACGGCAGATACTCATTTTACGCAAAATGAACATTTCTATCGGCGACATAGGAAAAATATTTGCCTCCCACAATTCCTATACCGTGCTTTCCGTGTTGGATAAAAAAGTAGACGACATTGATAACGACATCGCGTTGTTGTATGAATTGAAGGAGTTGATATTGGAATTTATCCAACAAATGCGTAAAATCGACTTTCATAACGAAGCGGATGTAAAAACCCTGTTTGATAAAGCAGTAGAAATTGAATCATCCTTGACCACAGAAAAACCCGACCTCACGCGCCTACTGGACACTTCTGCTCATATCGACGAAATGATAACAACTATTGCAATTGAAGAAAAGCCCGACCCATACCCACCCAAGTTAATTAGTCTTAAAACCGAACAATGTGGGCCGTTCCGCTTCATCGGTAAATCTGTTCTCGCGCGGGGACATAACCAGCGCGGAACCGCCGCGCTGTTCCGCAGTAATTGGCACAACAGCGCGTGGGTTTTTGAAGAATTGGATAAATTAAAAAAGCATGCTTCTGATGAACCCCATAATTCCGCGTTGATGACATGGGAATGGTATAACGAAGAAAAAGGGCAATTAAAAACCTATACTGTAGGTAGATTTATGAAACCCGAAACCCCCGTACCGGATGAAATGGATTTTTTCGATATACCTAAAATGGTGGTGGCTAAAGGTTGGGCAAGAAACCATGCCGCTTCCCCCAAAGGTGATAAAAGAGGCGACAATGCACTTGGTGAATACTTTGGTGATACATTGGGAGAAGGTTTATTTTGGGATGAAATTGAACGGCAAGGCCGACATAGAGCGGCTATATGGAAATTCACCGCCGAAGTTTATCCCGAAGTACCGAGCGACGATTACACCTTTGGTTACTACGTTGGATGTGAAACAACGCCTATAAGTTATGATTTGAAACCCTACATCGGAAAGCAAATAACAATCAAATTTTCAGCGGAGGTAAAGCGAACTAACGCAGTCGGCGATTTAACGTGGCAAATCAATGATAATGACAAATATCCCGTGGTTGGTGAAGTCATCCCCAACGCCGCATCTGATGTTTGGCATAAGATGAACGGCGAATGGACAGGCCAGTTTACAAATAATGACCCGTTTTTGTATGTCCAAACGTGGGGAACCGATGTTGATGTTGCGGAATATGAAATCCGAAATTTTTCTATGGATGTTACCGGACAAAATTAAGTATAAAATAACTAGTCACATTATACTTGGAAAGGAAATCAAGCATGTCAGTCATTTTAATGAGGGTTTTACAAACCCGGATGAAACGACTTTCAACGTTATAAAGAGATTGCTGGAATTGGAAAAACATGCGAGGGATGAATAAAATTTTTGGAGGTTAACAATGTCTGAGCAAAATACCACCAACGCCCCATCCGTTATCGAAGGAGATGCGAAAATGAAAAGGATTAAAAACAACCGCCCGTTAATTGACGGAGGAAAAGGCCATAATTACGGGCTGCCGGATTGTGTGAAGTTTATTTTGGAATGTATGGGAGAGGGCGAAAAACCTGATTTTTGGGACATTGCCGCGATTACAGGAGATACCGTCGCGCAAGTATATAACCGGAATCCTTCAACCGGTTGTGAGTATTGCCCGTCGGGTTATTTGGCGGGGGCAGAAAATATCAAATATATTTTCGACACGCTTGGGTATAACCATGAATACGTAACGGCAAAGGAACTTAACGCTGATAATGGTCGATATATCAAAAAAATCGTTGAAATGATTGACCGTGACATCCCCGTTCTTGTAAAAACGAATTTGCATGATATGCCTGATTGGAACTCGGACGTTGGAACCCATTGTTTAATAGTTGGGTACAATCATGGAGGACATATTATAAGGTTGCTTTTTCATGATACCGATGTAAATCAAAACGCTGATACAAATCAAACATCATATATCGATTGCATCTTAACGGGTGAAAATAAGATGGATTTGATATTTATAGGTGAAAAGCAGCACGAAGTTACGCTTGAAGAACTCTATGTTAAAGCGATAAAAAAAATGACGCATTGGTTGACTTTGCCCGAACGTGACGGAAAGTGTTTTGGTGCAATGGCTTTCCGCGCATGGGCTGATGATATTGACGCGGGGCGGTTTGAAGATGCAAACATTCCCCTTTGGGAGAACTACGGCGTATATGTCGCGCATCTTGCTACAAACGCTGGGGGAGTTTCAACAAGCATTTTTAACAAACTCGCCGATATGAATCAATCTTATTTGTATTTAATTCCCTTGAGCGAAAAAATTAATAAAGCATTGGAAGATGGAAATGGTTCAAGAGACGGTCGATGTGGGTTGTGGGTAAAGTTGGATGAATTAGGCGCGGGTATGGATATGGACGAAGTAAGAATTACCATGCGAGACAAGGAAAAACGCTCGAAAGTATCCGCCCTTTTCCGTGATTACGCCGGACGACTTGATCGAGTGGTTGAAATAATAAATGATAACGGGAGGATGTAATAATGTCGGATGAAATAGAATTAACCGCTTTACAACAACTCATTTGACAATCAATAATATTAGGATATAATAAAGTATATTTTATTATATCCTATTTTATTGGGAGCATATCATGCAATATATCCGCAGGAAGTTAGAACGCAAGTTCCTTCATATGAATACGTTCTTCAAGGTTATCTTGGTCACCGGAGCGCGGCAGGTAGGCAAAACCACCATGCTCCGCCGTTTGGCGGAAGGACAGAACCGAACCTACGTCACGCTTGATAATATTATGGCCCGCGATTTGGCAAAAACAGATCCGGTGCTGTTCTTCCAAACATATAAGCCGCCGGTTATCATTGATGAAGTGCAATATGCACCCGAATTGTTCGGGCAAATAAAGGTGCTTTGCGAGGAAAGCGAAGAACCCGGCCAATTTTGGCTGACCGGGTCACAACAATTCTCCATGATGAAAAACGTACGGGAAACGCTGGCGGGGCGGATTGGGATATTGGAACTGCACAGCCTATCAATGACGGAAAAGGATGGCGTTAACTTTGATAACCCATTGGATTTTTCGTTGGCTTGCTTGCAAGCACGGCAAAAGCAAGTTAATAAAAACGACGTCATTCATGTTTTCGACCATATTTGGCGCGGCGGTATGCCGCAAGTCTTGCGAGCCGACGCGGAACAACGGGAAGAATATTTTTCCGCTTACGTCAACACATATTTGATGCGTGACGTGACCGACTTGGGCGGCGTGACCGATACATTGCGCTTCGGTAAATTCCTAACGGCTTGCGCCGCTTTGGTTGCCGAACAGGTTAATTGCAAAACGCTGGCCGACACAGCCGAAATTTCACAACCCACGGCAAAGGAGTGGCTGCGGTTGTTGGAAGGGTTGGGTATCATTTTCCTGTTGCGCCCTTATGCCAACAACGCGTTAAAACGCTTGACGAAAACGCCGAAGCTGTATTTTTACGATACAGGATTGGCCGCTCACCTTTCCATGTGGCCAACGCGGGAAACCATGATGAACGGAGCCGCAAGCGGGCGATTCTTCGAAAACCACGTTATATCGGAGTTGATGAAGCACTACACTTACGCGCCCCAAAAGGCAAACATGACCTACTACCGGGATTCCAACGCGAAGGAGGTTGATATCTTCGTTGAGCAGGGAAATACAATTCATCCCTTGGAAATTAAAAAATCGGCCAATCCCGACCGACGTGAGGTAAAGAAATTTTCGCTGCTGGATAAGGTTACGGCGGAACGCGGTTGCGGCGGTATCATTTGTATGTGCGAGGAAGTAACGCCGATTGACGAGAGGGATTGTTTTATACCGTGTAATTTAATATAGCGGGGAATATCCGGCAGTAAGTCAACTTGTGTCCTTATATATTCCCGCGTACTCATCGCGCACCTCACTTTTTTAAATTAAATACAGGCCCTTGATTATATCACAAAAAAAGCAGCCTCGTTTGAGGCCGCTTTTCGTTTATACCTTGATTCGCTGACTTACTTCAAAATCTTAACAACCGAACCCGCGCCTACGGTTCTGCCGCCTTCGCGGATGGCGAAGCGGGAGCCTTCTTCCATGGCGATGGGGGAGATGAGCTCGACGGTCATTTCGATATGGTCGCCGGGCATACACATTTCAACGCCGTCGGGCAGTTGGATTACGCCGGTAACGTCGGTGGTGCGGAAGTAGAATTGGGGACGGTAGTTGGAGAAGAACGCCTTGTGGCGGCCGCCTTCGTCCTTGGAAAGGACGTAAACCTGGGCGGTAAACTTGGTGTGCGCGGCTACCGAGCCGGGCTTGCACAGCACTTGGCCGCGCTCGATGTCGGTGCGTTGTACGCCGCGGAGCAGGAGGCCTGCGTTGTCGCCCGCCATGGCGGTGCCGAGGTCCTTCTTAAACATTTCGATGCCGGTTACGACGACTTCGCGTTTTTCATCGGTAAAGCCGACGATTTCCACTTTGTCGTTGAGGTTGAGCGTACCGCGCTCCACACGGCCGGTTACTACGGTGCCGCGGCCGGTGATGGTGAATACGTCTTCAACGGGCATGAGGAAGGGCCTGTCTTGGTCGCGTTCGGGGGTGGTGATGAAGGTGTCCACCGCTTCGAAGAGCTCGAGGATTTTGTCGCCCCAAGGGCCCGCGGGGTCGTTAAGCGCTTGCAACGCCGAACCGCGGATGATGGGTGTGTCGTCGCCGGGGAATTCGTACTTGTCGAGGAGTTCGCGGATTTCCATGTCAACCAGGTCGAGGAGTTCTTCGTCCTCTACCATGTCGCACTTGTTCATGAACACGACGATTTTGGGTACGTTTACCTGACGGGCCAGCAGGATATGCTCGCGCGTTTGGCTCATTACGCCGTCGGTGGCCGCTACCACCAGGATCGCGCCGTCCATTTGGGCCGCGCCCGTGATCATGTTCTTAACGTAGTCGGCATGGCCGGGGCAGTCAACGTGGGCGTAGTGGCGGTTGGGGGTTTCGTACTCGACGTGGGTGGTGGAGATGGTGATTCCGCGTGCCTTTTCTTCGGGTGCTTTGTCGATCTTATCGAAAGCAACGGCAGCCCCCAGCTTATAACGCTCGTAAAGCGTTTTGGTGATTGCTGCGGTTAACGTGGTCTTACCATGGTCGATATGGCCGATGGTACCGATGTTAACGTGGGGCTTGTTCCTTTCAAACTTTGCTTTTCCCATGGGGGATTCCTCCAATCAATTTTACATGTCCAACGTATTATACAAGTATTACCAAGCATTGCAAGCCTTATTACTCATCTATTCCTTACGTCCGGTCGCCTGCTCCTGCACGCTCTTGGGTACGGGCTCGTAATGGTGTACTTCCATTGAATAAATACCGCGTCCCTGGGTTTTGGAGCGCAGGTCGGTCGCGTAGCCGAACATTTCGGCCAGCGGTACATAGGAATGGATGACTTTGGCGTTGTTTTGGTCTTCGAAGCTGTCGATCTTTCCGCGCCGTTTGTTAATGTCGCCGATCACGTCGCCCATATATTCGTCGGGCACGGTCACGTCAACCTTCATGATCGGTTCAAGCAACGCGGGGTCGGCCTTGCGCATCGCTTCCTTAAAGGCCATGGAACCCGCGATCTTAAACGCGAGCTCCGAAGAATCCACGTCGTGGTAGCTGCCTTCGTAGAGCGTGGCGCGTACGCCAAGCACCGGATAGCCCGCGATAATGCCGGAAGCCATCGCTTCCTTGATACCCTGTTCGACGGCGGGGATATACTCGCGCGGGACTACGCCGCCCACGACCTTATCCACGAATTCGAAGGGCTTGTCGGAATCGTTGGCGTCCATCGGTTCGAACAATACCTTGACATGGCCGTACTGGCCGCGCCCGCCGGACTGGCGGATATAACGGCCTTCCACGTCAGCGGGCTTGCGGAACGCCTCGCGGTACGCGACCTGCGGTTTACCCACGTTCGCTTCCACGCGGAATTCGCGCAGCAGCCTGTCCACGATGATCTCCAGGTGAAGCTCACCCATGCCCGAGATAATCGTTTGGCCGCTTTCCGGGTCGGTGTGTGTCTTAAAGGTCGGGTCTTCCTCCGAGAGCTTATTAAGGGCGATGCCCATACGGTCGCGCCCCGCCTTGGTCTTCGGCTCAATCGCCACGGAAATGACGGGCTCGGGGAAGTTCATGGACTCCAGTATAACTTCATGCTTTTCGTCGCAAAGGGTGTCGCCCGTGGTCGTGAATTTTAAGCCCACGACGGCAGCGATATCGCCCGCGTATACCTTCTGCACGTCCTCCCGGTGGTTGGCGTGCATTTGCAGGATGCGGCCCATGCGTTCCTTTTTGTCCTTCGTGGAGTTGTGGATATACGAACCCGCGGAAAGTGAGCCCGAATATACGCGGAAGAACGCCAGCTTACCTACGTGCTCGTCGTTCATGATCTTAAACGCGAGCGCGGAAAACGGTTCGTCGTCGGAGGACTTGCGCTCCACTTCCTTATCCGTATTGGGGTCGATGCCTTTGATGTCGGCGACGTCCGTCGGGGCGGGGAGGTAATCCACCACGCCGTCCAGCAGACGCTGTACGCCCTTGTTCTTGTACGCCGAGCCGCAGAATACGGGCGTGATCGTCGTGGCGATGCAGGCTTTGCGCAAGGCCGCTTTGAGCGCCGCCGTCTCCGGCTCGTCGCCGTTGAGGTAGGCTTCCATTAAATCGTCGTCGGTTTCGGTGATGGATTCCACCATTTTCGCGCGGAAGTCTTCGCATAACGCCAGCATTTCGGACGGGATTTCCCCGATGTTCACGTCTTCGTCCAATTTGTCGGGGTAGAAATACGCCTTCATGTCGAACAAATCCACGATGCCGGTGAACTGGCTTTCCGCGCCGATGGGCAATTGCACGGGTACGGCGTTCGCGCCCAGGCGGTCCTTGATCATGTCCACGACGTTAAGGAAATCCGCGCCCATGATGTCCATTTTGTTAACATAGGCCACGCGGGGTACGCCGTATTTGTCGGCTTGCCGCCAAACGGTTTCCGATTGCGGCTCCACGCCGCCTTTGGCGCAAAAAACGCCCACCGCGCCGTCCAGTACGCGCAGGCTGCGTTCAACTTCTACGGTAAAGTCCACATGGCCGGGAGTATCGATGATGTTGATGCGATGGTTTTCCCATTTCGTGGTCGTCGCCGCGGAAGTGATCGTAATGCCCCGCTCCTGCTCCTGCTCCATCCAGTCCATCGTAGCCGTGCCTTCGTGGGTTTCGCCCAGTTTGTAATTGCGGCCGGTATAATAGAGGATGCGTTCGGTGAGGGTGGTCTTACCCGCGTCGATATGCGCCATGATGCCGATGTTGCGTGTCCTTTCCAATGGGAAAGCTCTCACTTCGTTACGCCTTCTTTCCTACCACTTATAATGCGCGAACGCTTTGTTGGCGTCCGCCATCCTGTGCATTTCTTCCTTACGCTTGACGGCCGCGCCGGTGTTGTTGGACGCGTCCAGCAGCTCATTGGCCAAACGGTCGGTCATGTTCTTTTCGCTGCGTTTGCGCGAGAAGAACACGAGCCAACGCAAGCCCAAGGCTTGGCGGCGGTCGGGCCGTACTTCTATGGGTACCTGGTAAGTGGCGCCGCCCACACGGCGGGCCTTAACCTCCAGCACCGGCATTACGTTGTTCAACGCCTCTTCGAAGATTTCGATAGCGGGGGACCCTTTTTTGGCCGCCGCCTTTTCGAACGCGTCGTATACGATCTTTTGGGCAACGCCCTTCTTACCGTCCAGCATAATGCCGTTGATCAGCTTGGTGACTACCTTTGAGCCGAACAACGGATCGGGCAGGACGGAACGTTTTGCTACGTGTCCTTTCCTTGGCACGAGGCTTCCCTCCTTAACATAGATGATTAATTCATCGGTACTCGTGCGGGGTACCGCGGTTTTCGCAAAACCGTTGTACCCGACGTTCGCGCCTGCATCTCTTCCGTCATCTTTTCCGCAATTTGCGATAAAGCCGCTATATTTTAACTTCGTGTCAATTCGACACGAAGTTATATCTTATTAGAAGTTAAACCGCAGGCAATTTGATTGCGATTCCCGGGTTACGCCTTTTTCGGGCGTTTCGCGCCGTACTTTGAGCGGGCTTGGCCGCGCTTGGCCACGCCGGCGGTGTCGAGCGTACCCCTGATGATGTGGTAGCGCACACCGGGAAGGTCGCGCACGCGACCGCCGCGGATCAGCACCACGCTATGCTCCTGCAGGTTGTGTCCCTCGCCGGGGATGTAGCAAGTGGCTTCCATTTTGTTGGAAAGGCGCACGCGGGCGATCTTGCGCAGGGCGGAGTTGGGCTTCTTCGGGGTCTTGGTACGCACGTAGGTGCATACGCCGCGCTTTTGGGGGGCGGATTGATCGAGTTCCCTGTCTTTAAGGGAGTTGAGGCCCTTTTGCAATACGGGGGATTTCGACTTGCGCTTGTTGGACTTGCGTCCTTGCTTGACCAGTTGGTTGAATGTCAGCATCGTTTCTTTTCACCTCCTTTCAAGCGGAGTAAAACCGCAGGCTTCCCTCGCGATTTTTACAGAATAGGAAAACGAACGGGATTGTATCAGCGAACAAGCGAGAAGTCAAGGATTTCGGAGTTTACGCGCGGAATTTACGCGCCGCCGTACGGATAGACATGTAAACGACACACGGTATATAATCCCACGGATTCGACGGAGTATGACGGGATTCGGGGGGATACTATGTTTGTCAAGGTTTCAAGCGGCGCGGTGATGGGGGTGGACGGCTACATCGTGGACGTTGAAGTGGACGTGGCAAGCGGCTTGCCGGGTTTCGACGTGGTGGGCCTGCCCGATTCCGCCGTGAAGGAATCGCGCGAACGGGTACGCGCCGCCATCCGCAACGCGGGCTTCGCCTTCCCCATCAAACGCATCACCGTCAACCTCGCGCCCGCCGATACGCGTAAGTCCGGCCCCGCCTTCGACCTGCCAATCGCGGTGGGTCTTTTGATTTGCTCGGGGGTATTGAAAGAAGATATTGCGGAAAACGCCTTCTTCGCGGGGGAATTATCGCTGGACGGTGCTGTCCGCCCCGTATCGGGCATTTTGCCGATGCTGTTGGCCGCGCGGGGCGCGGGAGCCATGAAATGCTTCGTCCCTTCGGAAAACGCGCGGGAGGCTTCTTTGGTGACGGGCATGGCGGTGTACCCGATTACCCATTTGAAGGAACTTGTACCGGATTCCGGTACAAGTTCAATCACGCCGTTTATTAATGAAGCGCAAACGCCCGCCCCAAGCGCAAGGGACGGCAACCCCTACGACGTGGATTTCGCCGATGTCGCGGGCCAAAACCACGTAAAGCGCGCGCTGGAGATCGCCGCCGCGGGCGGCCACAACCTGGTTATGATCGGCCCGCCCGGCGCGGGCAAGACGATGCTCGCCCGAAGGATGCCCACGATCCTGCCCGATCTTTCCTTCGACGAAAGCATCGAAATCACCAAAATATATTCCATCGCGGGTTTATTGGGCGAGCGGCACTTAATCACCGAACGGCCCTTCCGTACGCCGCACCATACGGCTTCGTACATATCGCTGACGGGAGGCGGGCGCGTGCCCGCGCCGGGGGAGATCAGCCTCGCGCACAACGGCGTCCTCTTCCTCGACGAATTGCCCGAATTCCAAAAAAAGGCCCTTGAAACCCTGCGCCAGCCGATGGAGGACGGGCAGATCACAATCGCGCGCGCGGGCGGCGTATGCACGTACCCCAGCGTGTTCCTTTTGCTTGCGGCGATGAACCCATGCCCCTGCGGCTACCAAGGCACCGAGCGGTGCAAATGCACCGACGCGGAGATCGCGCGGTACTTGGACAAGATTTCCGGCCCGCTGCTGGATCGGATCGATATTATGGTGGAAGCCGTGCCGGTCAGTTACGGGGAATTGGCGGGGAACGAAAACGCGGGCGGAAAATATCCCCCCTCCGCGCCTCCGCCGTCCGCGGAAACCTCCGCCGAAATAAAGGCCCGCGTGGAGCAGGCCCGCGAGCGGCAGTCCCACCGCTTCGCCTCCGCGCCCGTGCGTTTTAACGCCAAGATGTCCGCCGCCATGGTAAAGAAGCATTGCAAACTCAACCGCGAAAGCGGCGATTTGCTCAAGCAAGTATTTGAATCCATGAACATGAGCGCGCGGGCGTACCACAAGATATTAAAGATCGCGCGGACGATCGCCGACTTGGCCGGCGCGCCGGACATCGACGCCGCGCACATCGCGGAGGCGGTTTCGTACCGCGGATTGGATAGGAAATATTGGTAATGAAAAATTTTTTATTTTGACGTTTGCAAACCCTTGTGATACGTTGCCGTCGTTTTTATTAAGGAGGCATTTATGTTTACACAATTAAAGAAAATGTTGCAAAAGCCCGCTCTTTACGAAAAAGGCACAATCGCCTTGTGGACCGACGAACACATTTCGAAGGGTATGCTCGAAGCCCATCTTAACCCCGCATGGGACGCGGCAACGCGCAACCACGCCACCGTACGGGAAAATGTCAAATTCATCGCCTCAGCCGCGCCTCCGGAAACATACCGCGATTTACTTGACTTGGGCTGCGGCCCCGGCATTTACGCGGAGGAATTCCATAAAGCGGGGTATCGGGTGTCGGGGATGGACATCTCCCAACGCTCCATTGATTACGCCCGCAGCGCAGCCAAGGAAAGGGATTTGCCCATCACATACTGGTGCAAAGACTTCACAGCGATGGACTTTTCGGAATGTTTTGACTTGATTACGTTGATTTATTACGACTTCTGCACGCTTCCCACAGAAAGCAGGGCCAAGGCGTTGGAAAATATCAACGCGGCGTTAAAAAAGGGTGGGCTGTTAATCGTCGAAGTTCATACGCCGCGACATATCGAGGGGAAGGAAGAATATACGCGGTGGGAATACGCGGAGTCCGGCTTCCTTTGCGGCGAACCGCACGTATGCCTCGAGGCGTTCCATCGGTACGATGAACACAACACGGTGCTTGACCGAACGGTCATCATAATGGAAGGCGATGTACGGAGCGTGAATATCTGGCACCATACCTTCACGCGGGAGGAATTTACGCGGGACTTGAACGCGGCGGGGTTGCGCGTCAAATCCGTTTGCGGGGACATGCTGGGCGCGGAGTATTGTGACGACGGGAAGGAAATGTGCTTTGTCGCGCAGCGGGTGTAGGGTTCTAATCGATACGGGGGGCAGCGCGGCGGGCGGATGTTCCAACGCCGCGCTCAGCGAAAACGGGCGCCGGTCGGCTCCGTGCGCGAAGTGGTTGCATCGGTCATAAATGCCCGATGCCAACCACGTAACGCGCCCGTTCGCCGCCCGACACCCGTTTTCGTAGGCGCGGCTTATGGAACATCCGCCCGCCGCGCCGCCCGCGCATGTACGGCGTTACGCCCCCCGCAATAGGCGGTTGGGGCGTAGGGAAGAAGATACTTTGGGGGCGGTAACTTCGGACCTAATAGGTCCGGAAGTTGACATAAGAAACACATAAAAACCGCCTGCCCGATAAATGGACAAGCGGTCTTGTGTTTTGAATGAACATTATTTCGGAATGATCAACCATTGTCCTTCGAATATCATGTTGTTTGTGCCGACGCGGGGGCGTTAGCCTCGCGGATTCTGCCCCATTCGTGTGCGTCTCCGTAGAAGTGGCGAGCGATGCTGCTTAATGTATCACCGCTGCGCAAAAGCAACGCACTTTGGTTAAAACTTTTGCTCGCCGCGAGCAAAGGTTAACTTGTCCCCCGGTGGGGGACAAGTCAGGCAAAATACTGTGGGTTAACTTCTGCCCAACTTGAGCAAAAGTTGAAGATAGGGGTTAAATCCTTCGTAGTTTATACGGACACATCCGTCCGAAGGGGCGGGGGTACTCCATAAGCAGCGCCTACGAAATTGGGCGGAAATCGGCGAACGGACGCGTTATGTGGTTGGCATCGGGTGCTTGCAACCGATGCAACCACTTCGCGTACGGAGCCGATTTCCGCCCAATTTCGTCCAGCGCAGCGTTGGAGTACCCCCACCCCCTCGGTGTGGAAGCCACATAAACCACTCTTTGTATAAACCGCGTCAGCACCAACCCCGTACAAAAAAAGCAATCCCCGCTTCCCCGGTGAATGAAAAAGATAATTTGCGCTTGAATTAACAAATATGTTAAAATATGTTTGTAACATAAATCGTAGTGACCGTGAGGTGTTGACGCACCACACGGCGAGTGTAGGGATTCGTAGCATCACCTAACACACACAGGCTCGCGCCTGCCACTACGCGACCTTAGTTTAGCACTAGAATACCGCCGTTTCAATAATATTGGGGGTTTTGGCGTGTCATAATGGGGTCGTTGCCGGTCGGCGATAACGGCTTATTCGTTTGTATGGATTACGAAGTGTGTAGGTGATGGCAGATTTCTGCTGTCCTTACACGCTTTTTTATCTTTAACGGCTCCGCGGGGGATGCATGGGACGGATGCCTCCCCCATGGCGTAGCCGTATACGAAAGGATTGGCGTTAATGAAGGTACCGGCTACGGAACAAGATATAAAAATATTTATACATAACGTGGAATGGAGCGTCGGAAGGGTATCCAACGCCGTTATCTTCGACGAGGCTTATATCAGGAAAAACATTCGGGAAATGGACGACGCCGAATACATGGAATTCTACTATTCATTTATCAATAACTTTCGGCCCTATATGAAGGATTTTTTAAAATTTGAGGCCGTCCTATACGAATTAATGAAAACGCAAGCCGACTATCCCGGCCTTTCCGCGCTGCAGGACAACGTCGTGCGCGCCCTGCTCAATGTGAATCGGATTATCGATATTTTGGAGGATGAGAGGATGAAGCGGGGGTGATCAACTTTTGGATAATTTGGGTTTGTATCGACATCTTATGATATAATATCTCCCGCAATCGTGGGTCGGCTTGCTTCACGCCTTTTTATCCGCACGTAGGGATGGAAAGGAGGTGAACGTATATGGATACTTTTAATTTCGTGGATTTGTACGCTTTTCTACAAACCGCTTTAGGCATGGTTTTAGCCTTTATGGGCGGCAGGCGGTCAATGAAGCGCAACGAAAAGAGCCGCCCTTCGGACGAGGTTAGCGGCTCCAATGCTAATAAAGATTAAGTCGTGAAGTCAAGCCGAAAACGGTTGTTCTTCACAGCAGGTCGCGGTTCACGCCGTGACCTGTTTTTATTATATCCAAAAAGTTAGAAAATGCAATTGCGATTTTATTATAATATATATTTTCATCCCGCCGCGCTTTCATCATGCAAGCGATTAACGGCGGTAATGGTATAAAAATAATCCCCCGTACCGCCGGGGATGTCGAACCGATAATTATCCTCTCCCGGCGTAGCGGGTACGATGGCGAGGATGTTCGCGGGATTGTCCAAGTTAATCCGTTCGTGCGGTGAGCGGTAAATCACGAAATACCGGGGCGCAACCGTTGGACACGGGTTGTCTTCGGTATTTTTCCATGCGATGAAATCCCCGCCGATAAGCACGTTCGCGGGGCGCGACGGCGCGGTGCCGCCGAGGTGGGGCATAGGCGGGACGAGCGCGGGGTAGCGCCACAGGGTTTGCCGCAGGTTTTCCATCGTGTCCCTCATGCCTTGCCCGCGGCCGGGGCGCATTTGGTTTTGGGAAAAGAACATGGAGCCGCGGATATTGGGATTGCCCAGGTTGTACGCCTCCTGCCGCAAAAGCGTCCGCATCCCCTCGTTTTCAAAACCGGGTGAATTGCGCCATTTCATGGGGATGGTGGTGGGGTTTGACCTATATTGGTTGTACATGCGGTACAAACCCACGCCGATGTAAAGCTGCGCGTTGGTATGCGCCCCATGTGAATTGCGCAAATGCCCGTGCGGCCCGTAATCCTCGAACAGCCGCGCCCACCAATCGGCGATAACACCGTAGGGGGCGAGGGTATGCGTCCATTCCCAATAGATTTGCGGGGTCAGGTAATCGATGTAGTTTTCGATCACCCAGCGGCGCGTATCGGCGAAGGATGAATGGTAATTCGACCATGTCGTGGCGGAAGGCGAACCCGTACCCGCGTCGAAACCGCCGCCGTTCAATCCCGTATTGCCTTCCGCCGCCGATTTCCACACGCCGCCGGGGCTGATGCCGAACTTCACCCACGGGGCCGCCGCGCGGATGGCCGTGCCTACGTCTATGATCATTTTTTCCGTTTGCTCGCGGCGGAAGTTTGCGCGGCCCGCGGCGGTATCGGGGAAAGCGGAAGCGTTGTACCGCGCGAAGGTATCCGCAATGGGGAAGTCGGAGGGGTAAAAGTAATCGTCGAAATGCACCGCGTCGATGTCATAATTCTCCACCACTTCCAACACACGGCGTACGATCCATTCGCGCACGCCGGGCGCGGCGGGGTCCACGACGTAGCGGTTTTCGCCCAATTTAACGTAATCGCCGAAGAGGTAAAACGCCGTGCCGGGGATTTGCGCCCATTCATGGCGGATTTGCGACAACGCCGTCACGGGCTCACCCGTGGAGGAGAGGGTGATGCCGCGGTAGCTTTCGATGATGTGCGTAACGCGGTAGGGGTTAAACCACGCGTGGAACTCGATGTTGTGTTCCCGCGCCAAGCGGATGGCGTACGCCAAGGGGTCGAACTCCGTACCGTTGGAATCAAGCAATTCGCCGGTAAAGTTCGTTTCCCCGGTCAGCCACGCCGACCACGGGGAAATCTCCGATCGGTACAGCGCGTCCCCCGTCGGGCTGATTTGGAAGACCACGGCGTTAAAGCCCAAGTCCGCGATTTCTTCGAAGCGTTGGCGCAGCTCGTCCTTTTGCCTGTCCACATGGGCGGGGGAAGTCCCGCGCGCTTCGGCGGAAGGCCAGTCGATGTTCACGACCGTCGCGATCCACACCGCGCGCAGGTGGTGCTTTTGCGGTTCGTCCTCGCCGCGCGCGATGACGGGCAGAAAAGGACGGTAACGGTCAGCCGGATCGATGACGGCGTGATGGAAACGATCGATGGCGGATTGCAAAACGGATATTTCCGTTAGGATGTCCGCGGGGTTCGCGTCGTTTAGTATGTTTTGGCTCCGTTGTACGGTTTCGCGGAATATACGCAAATCCGCTTCCGCGTACCTGCCGGTTTGGACGTTCGCGCCTTCCGCTTGCGCCCAACGCAATCGGTTAAGAGCGTAGTTGATAAGCGCAGAGAGATGATCGGTATTGGTCGGCTGCGCAGGTATGTATGGGGGGATTTCGCGCCAAATAAAAACGGGAGCGGGTTCCGCTTCGTTGTTAAACCCGTTTTCCGTTTCATTATTACCTTGTGCCTGTCCGTTTGTAATTGCGGTTTTAATTTCATTATTACCAATCGAATCCGCTCCATCTTCCGCTGTAATCGGCGGAACGTCCCGCAGGACGGCAACCGCAACCGCAAGGGCCGCGATGATCAATAAAAATAAGGCGGTATAATACCCTCTCATTCCCCGCCGCTTCACGCAAACAACCCCGCGTTGTTATCCATGTACGCCTTTAAGAAATCCAATGCCTCCATCGTGCAATCCACCACGCGGTTATGCTTGTAATCCCTGTTCGCGGAGAAGTAGCCGAAATAACCCCACGGGTCCTTCGTTTGCGTGCCCCAATCCCACAAGCCGTCGGCATTACGGTTCGCCATCAGCCATTCGGCCGCGTCGGCGAGGTATAGCGCCGACCCCCGGAATTGGTTGATATAGTTGAAGGTATGGAACCATCGGCGGGTTTGCTTATACACGAAATGATCCGGCAGCCGCTGGGGCGTCTTGTTCCAAAAATAGCCGTTTTGGTACGCGTGTTCACCGTGGTGGCGAAGCATGGCGTCCTCCATGCCCGGCGGCAGCTCGGCGCGCCGTTTGAGCAACAAGCCGAATTGCATCGGCACGAGCCGCGCCTCCTTCGTCCAAAACACTTCGTGCTGCGCGTCCCGATCCCGCTCGTAAGAATATTCGCCGTTTTCGTAGGCGCGGGTGGCGATGTGCATCCATTCGTTGTACGTACGGTCGCACAGCTTGTTATATGGTTTTATCGATTCGATGGCTTCGCTCACCATCGCGGCGTTCCACGGCGCGGCGCGTTCGTTCTTTTCGAACAGCGGCTCGCGGGCCGTCCCCTTTAGGAATTCTTCCAAATAATCGTGCGCGAGCAATAAAATATCCCCGTCGTTGAGGGTCAGGCCGATGTATTGGCACCGCCGTATCGCCACCAGCGAACTGGGGAATTTATCCTTAGCCGAATAATCCTTGTCGCGCAGCCTGCCCCATCCGCCGCGGTAATCCTGCGCGTCGCGCAGCTCCTTAACGATGTCGCTCCCCAGGAAGGCCGGACGCAGGGCGGTCAACGCTTCGCCGTCGTACGGCGCATCAAGCAAATGGAAAAAAACTTTATACCGCACGGCGGGGTACGCGCAAAAGTCGTACAAGCGTTGGGCGGTACGGGTAAAGGTTTCGCGCGTCAGCACTTTTCGATTACTACAATCGTATGCCGCAACTTGTCCTCTAATAGGGGACAAGTTACTTCCCGTACCACGCCGCCGTACTTTTTAAGCGCGTCCGCGGCTTCCTCCAATTCATCGGCAACGTCGGGCCCCTTCATCGCCAAAAATATCCCGTCGGTATCCAGGAGCGGCAGCGCGTATTTGCACAGCTTGTCCAACCGCGCGACGGCGCGGGCGGTGATCACGTCAAATAAAACACCGGGCAACAAACGCGGTATGTCCTCCGCGCGCGTGTGAAGGTATTCGGCTTTAACACCCAACGTTTCCAACGCGTCCTGCAGGAAATCGATCCGCTTGCCCACCGAATCTAATAAGACGAGATGAAGATCCGGGCGAGCGATCTTTAACGGTACGCCGGGGAAGCCCGCGCCCGTGCCGATGTCCAGCAATGAAAACTTCCCTTGCGGCAAAAACGATAGCAACGTAAAGCTGTCGATGAAATGCTTGACCGCGAAGTCTTCATCGGAAGTGATGGCGGTAAGGTTCATTTTTTTATTCTTCTCCAAAACGAGCTCCTGAAAGCGCGACAATAAGTGAAGCTGGTCCTTTGTCAGCGTTATGCCTCGTTCGCCTGTCCGTTGGCCTTCAAGCCAATCTATTATCAATTTTTCCCGCATATTAAACCCCCCGTGGGCAATCTTCTTGTTCTACTGCGCATATCTTCCACAAACCGTATTTATCCGGTTCCTTTACCATACGCAAATGCACCAAGCGGCGCAGGTTGCGTTCCGGGTCGGCCACGTAGAGCGAACGCGTCATGAAACGCTTGGGGTCGCCGCCGTAAGTCGCCTTGCTCACCCATTTGCAAAAATTGGCGCACGCGCCGCTTTCGGCGTCCCCGGGTAACAATTCGCGCAGAGCGTTAAGGTCCAGCCCGCCGACGTACATCTTGCTAACGAAGGCCCAAGCGGAATCGGGGTTGGCTTGCACCGCCTCGATAAAACGCGCCGCCACGCCGTGGTCGCCGGAAACGTTCATGTGAACGGCCCGCCCGTCGCTCGCGCAGGGCAAGACGATGACGGGGGTTTCCCGCGGTCCGTAATTGCTTATGTGAATGAAAGGAAATGCCATACAATCCCTCCTATGTATTCTCATGGTTGGAGGAATCGCTTCCCTCCACTATATGCCGCTTCCTATATAAAAGCCACAATAATACCAAGCCCGTACCCGCCGCCGCGCCCGCCGCGTTAATCAGCATGTCGCTTACCGTACACGCCCGTCCCGGCACGAAGTATTGGTGGATTTCGTCCGTTACGCCGTAGAAAGCGGCGATACCCCACGACAAGAAGGCCAAACGGCGTCCCTTGCTATAATACTTCAACGAGTGCGTAACGCAAAACGCCAATATAAGGTATACCGTAAAATGCGCGCCCTTGCGCAGGATAAAATTGAGCGTGTCTTCGCCAAAGGGAATGGAAGGGAACCATTCCAACATCTTAGCAATAATGGACATGCTGGCCTCGCCGGAATCTTCGCCGGGCATGGACGAGGAGAAAAAAATCCCCGCGGCTACGGCAACCGCCAAAATAGGCCACACGTAACGCGCCGCGCGTGACGCCGCCGAAGCGCGGCTACCCACGCCTTGCCTTTAAGTAAATCATCAATATGCTCAAATCCGCGGGCGAAACCCCCGTAATCCGCGAGGCCTGGCCGAAATTGGCGGGGCGGTGCTTCGTCAGTTTTTGCCGCGCTTCGATGCGCAAGCCGGTAATGCCTTCGTAATCCAAGTCCGGCGGCAACGGGCGCGATTCGAGCTTGGCGATTTGCTCGGCTTGGGTTTGCTGCATGGCGATGTAGCCTTCGTATTTGATTTGGATGTTGACTTGCTCGCGGACGGCGTCGAGTACATACGAAGGCAAATCAGGCAGGGGGGATCCGTCGTTCGGAGTTAGGGGGGCGATATCCAAATAGTCCAGTTCCGGGCGTTTGATCAAGTCCGCCAATTTCGCGCCGGAAGTAAGCGGTGTGCTGTTTTTTTCCGCTAATACGGGGTTGGCTATTTCCGGGGAAATAGTCGTGGATTTCAAGCGTTTGATTTCCGATTCGATCAATTCTTTTTTTTGCTGGAAGCGGGCGTAACGTTCCTCGGGGATCAAACCGGCTTGGTAACCTAGCGGCGTCAAGCGCAGGTCGGCGTTGTCCTGCCGTAATAACAGGCGGTATTCCGCGCGGGAAGTCATCATGCGGTAGGGTTCGGCGGTACCCTTCGTCACAAGGTCGTCGATCAGCACGCCGATGTAACCTTGCGCGCGGGTGATGTGGAAGGGCGCGTTTTTCCCGCTGGCGGCGATTGCCGCGTTTATTCCTGCCACCAAGCCTTGCGCGGCGGCTTCCTCGTAGCCGCTGGAGCCGCATATCTGCCCCGCGAAGAAAAGGCCGCCGATGTGCTTGGCTTCCAAGCCGAGCGTCAATTGCGTCGCGTCGATGCAATCGTATTCGATGGCGTAGGCGGGGCGCATGATTTCCGCGTTTTCCAAGCCCGGCACGCTGCGGTAGACGCGTTCCTGTACGTCCTCCGGTAAAGCCGAGCTCATGCCTTGTACGTACATTTCCTCCGTATCCTCGCCTTCCGGTTCGATGAATACGGGATGCCGTTCCTTATCGGCGAAGCGCACGATTTTATCTTCAATGGACGGGCAATACCGCGTACCCGTAGCGGAGATCAAACCGCTGTACATGGCAGAGCGGTGAAGGTTTTCGCGGATGATGTCATGCGTTTGGGGGGTGGTATACGTCAAATAACAAGGGATTTGCTCGCGTGTGACGCTCGCGGGGTCGGTCCCGAAGGAGAACGGCACGATTTTATCGTCGCCGTGTTGTACGGCCATCTTCGTAAAGTCGATGCTCCTGCGGTGTACCCGCGCGGGTGTCCCCGTTTTAAACCGTTGCAACGTAAAGCCCAAATGGCGTAACGACTCACTCAATATACCCGAAGAACGCTGCCCGCCGGGGCCGACGTCGTTCACCGTTTCACCATACAGGCAGCGCGCGTTCAAATACGTGCCCGAACAAACGATAACCGCGTCACATGCCACTACCGCGCCCGATTCGGTGCGGACGGCGCGGATAGTATCGGAAGATTCCCCTAAAATGAGTTCGCGTACCTCCCCTTCACGCAGGGAGATATTCGGCTCGCGCTCCAACGCTTGTTTCATGTAAGCCATGTACCGCTTCTTGTCCGCTTGCGCGCGAAGGCTGTACACGGCGGGCCCTTTTCCGGTGTTTAACATCCGGCTTTGCAAAAACGCCGCGTCGATGGCTTTACCCATTTCACCGCCCAGCGCGTCGATTTCCCGCACCAAATGCCCCTTCGCGCTGCCGCCGATGCAAGGGTTGCAAGGCATCATGGCGATGCCGTCCAAGCTCATGGCGAAAAGTGTAACGCGGATCTTGCCCGCGCCGCGTAACGCCCCTATCCGCGCCGCCGCCAAAGCCGCCTCACATCCGGCATGGCCGCCGCCGATGACCACGATATGCCTATCCCGAACGCCGAACGCCGTATGTTGCATTTCCTTACTTCCCCACGCAGAATTCCGCGAAAATACGGTCGATGATATCGTCCGCGTACTCAAGCCCCAATATATGCCCCAAGGAAAGGTAAGCCGCCCGTAAGGGAATGGCGGCGATGTCCTCCGTTTCGCCCCGCCCAAAATCATCCAGCGCGGTTTCCAAGTATTCGATCGCTTCGCAAAGCAAAGCCCTGTGCCGTTCACGCGTGATGATATCGCTTTCGGCAAAATATTTTATACCCGCGTCCCCCATGCCCGATAAAAAAAGCCTTTTTATCGCGTCATACAATTGGTCCAACCCTTGCCCCGTTTTAGCGGAGATGGGTATTTCCTCGTCCATGGTTTTCCATTCATCCGCCGGCAATAAATCACACTTATTAATAAGTACAATAAAATTTTGATCAAACTTTTTTAAAAGTTTGCGGGGGATTGGGGGCAGCGCCCCCAAGGTCTTATCTTTTGAACTCCCCCCCCCATCCACCACATACAAAACCAATTCCGCGTTTTTGATGGCATCGTATGTCTTGTCCAGCCCCATTTGCTCCACGGGGTCTTCCGTCTCGCGCAAGCCCGCCGTATCTATCAGTACCAGCGGCACGTCGCCCACCATCACCCGCTCGGTTAATATATCCCGCGTGGTGCCCGGCGATTCATGCACGATCGCCCTGTCCTCGCCCAGGATGGCGTTAAGCAGCGTCGATTTGCCCGCGTTGGGCGGTCCGATAATCGCGGTCTTGATACCTTCGCGTATAACCCGCCCGACCTCCGCCGTCTTTAATAACGCCCGCATATCGGCAAGCAAGGCTTGTCCTTCGGAAATAATCGTTTGGCGGTTAAGGGCTTCTTCTTCATGTTCGGGATAATCGATGCTGAGGGCGATATGCGCCAGCCAGCGCAGGATCGTATCGCGGCAAGCCGCCACGCGGCCGGAAAGCCCGCCGCCCAATTGGCGCAAACCCGCCGCCCGCGCCGCCTCGCTGCCCGCGTTAACCAAATCCATCACGGCTTCGGCCTGCGCCAAATTAATCCGCCCATTTAAAAAAGCCCGCTTGGTGAACTCACCCGGCAAGGCTAACCGCGCCCCGTTTTTTAACGCGGCGTTGAGTACGCCATGCATCGTCACGAGACCCCCGTGGGCGTAGATTTCCACGACGTCCTCCCGCGTAAAGGAACGTGGCACGCGCATACAGCAAAGCATTACTTCGTCGATCACAGTCCCGTTATCCGAAATGGTACCGTAATACATCCGATGCGATTTTAAATAAGAAGGGAAAGAATTACCGCAACCGCGGCTATCCTTCCCCGTTTTTTTAAATATTCGGTTTACGACCCCAACGGAACCCGAACCCGACAACCGTACGATGCCCACGGCCCCCCGGCCGGGCGGGGTAGCGATCGCGGCGATGACGTCGTTTTCATACGGGACGGTCATTTCGTATGAAAAATCACGCTTCGCGCGGTTTGCTCATAATGGTGATCACCACATGCCTGTAGGGTTCGTTTCCTTCGCTGTATGTCCGTATCATGCGGTCGTTTTGCAATACGGTATGGATGATGTGCCGTTCGTAACGGCTCATGGGCTCCAGGCTTACGGGTTTGCGGATGGCCTTTACCTTACGGGCGATGTTCTGCGCCAAGCCCTCAAGGGTTTCGCGCCTGCGCCTGCGGTAATTCTCGGTATCGAGGATAACGCTGAATTCCGGTACGCCGCCTTGATTGACCACAAGGTTCGTTAAATATTGCAAAGCGTCCAGCGTTGCACCGCGTTTGCCGATCAATATCCCCATGTTTTCGCCGACCACGTTAATGTTTAGGTATTTATCCTTGCGCGTTGTTTCGATGGTTACGCTTAAACCCATCGCCAGCGTCACTTCCCGTAAAAATTCCTTCGCCGCCTGTACGGGGTCGTACTTGCGCGTTACCGCTACCATCGCGGGGCGTCCGCCGATGCCGAACAACCCGCCCTTCGCGCCCGGGTCAAGTACCTCGATCGTAACATCCTCTTCCGACGCGTCCAATACGCGAAGCGCCGCGGCAATGGCTTCCTCCGGTGTTTTACCGGACTTTTCGATCCTATCACGGTTCATATATTACGCCTCTTTTCTCCGCCGTTAGACGGCGTTCTTGCTGAAGGGCAGCCTAAACGGCACGCCCGCTTGCTTGTTCATCACGATTTGCTGTACCAGGCGGTACAGGTTGGAGGTAATCCAATACAGCCCCACACCCGCGGGGAAGCTGATGGTGATAAAGCCCATGAACAACGGCATGACGGTCATCATCACGGTTTGCATGGTCTTGGCTTGCTGGTCCTTCGGTTTATTTACCTGCTGGCTGAACCACGACGACGCCATTGTAGTAATAACCGCGAATATCGGGATCAAAATCCCCGGGAAGCGCAGCCCGCTGTTTTCCTTAAGGGAAAGGCCGAAGAAGAATTCGATCGATTGTAAGCGGTCGAAGTAACCCTGCACCCGCGGCAGGTGCGCGGCTTGCGTTTCACCGATCTGCGCCAGCAGGATGTTCCAATCCTCCTGCACGAAGCGGTCGAGTACACGCGACATATGTTCCGGCAGCCCCAGTACGATAACGTCCGTCGTACCCAGCGTGGAGAGCGCCGTCTGCATGGCGGCGTCGGGGTGCATACCGCCGGCGATCAAGCCGTTGAAAATACCCATCAGCGTGTTCCCGTTAACCTGCCACGCGTCGGGGATGTACGGCAGCGCCAGCGGCGTAACCATATCGATATACCCCGGTACGGCCTGTATCGCCACGGAAATATCGTGGTACAGCCCGCTTAACGCGCCGATGTACATAACGCTGTTTTGCATAATATAAAGAAGGCCGAAGAACAAAGGCATCATCACCAGCATGGGCAAACAACTGCCCAGCGGATTTACCTTGTGCTTCGCCCATAGGGCTTGCGTTTCTTGGTTGATTTTTTGCTTGGTTTCGGCGTCGTTTTTGCTGCCGTACTTCGCCTTGATCTTTTCGATTTCGGGGTTGAGCTTCTGCATCTTTAACATGGACTTCTGCGATTTTACGTTAAGGGGGAGCATGATGGTCATGGCAACGATCGTCAGCATGATAATAGCCAAGCCCAGGGAATTATTGGCCGAAATCCAATAAGCGACGTCGAACATGAAGCTGAAGATCGTGCCGAACAGCCAAGCGATCGGCCCCACAATACGCCCCGGTTCGGACTGTACCGGCCTGGCCAATACGACCGCTTCCTGTATAAATCCCGATAGACCGTACATAACAATTACCTCCGAATGGGTGAATTCCCGAGTTAAGGCACAGGGTCGTATCCGCCCCGGCTAAACGGGTTACACCTCAATATACGTTTAATCCCCAGCCAAATACCCTTCGCCGCGCCGTACCGCTCGATCGCTTCATACGTATAACCGGAGCAGGACGGGTAATACCGGCAACGCGGCTTAAAATGCGGCGAAACCGCAAGCCGGTAAAACCGTATCAAAGCCAGCGAAACCCTCATGCCCCGCCCGAGGCCCGCTTGCCCGGCATACACATCAATTCCCTCAAAGCCTTGTCCACCATCACAAACGCGCCATCGCGCGGCAAATCACCCGCCGCCGGGCGTGCCGCCACTACATAATCATAACCCGAGGGCGGGGGGTTCAAGCGGAAACTTTCCTTAACGAGCCGCTTCACGCGGTTGCGTACGACGGCGTTCCCTACCTTTTTGCTGACGGATATACCCAACCGCGCGCAACCAAGCGGCTCCCCGCTGTCATGCGCGCGTTTGTGAAGCACAAAAAGGGGGCCGGCTACATGCCTGCCCCTTTGATACACTTGTCGGAAGGCGTTGCCGGTACGCAAAGAGAGGATGGGCCTATGCGGACAATACATGCCTGCCCTTCAACCGTCTCCTTTGCAATACCTTGCGCCCGTTGGTCGTACTCATGCGCTTACGGAAACCATGTACCTTACTGCGCTGGCGTTTCTTGGGTTGGAACGTCCTCTTACTCATGCTTCTCACGCTTTCTGTATGGATTCGTACTGTCATCGCTTAACCTAACACATACGCACCGCGCATTATATGCCTTGGTTTACGGCTCGTCAAGTAAAAACCCCTTGGCAATGGCTTGTAAATCTGTATAATTTACAAATAGTAAAGCGTACTGAGTAAATTGTAAAGAAGGACGCATATTATGTACAAGCGGAAATTGGTTGCGCAACTTAAAGAAAGGTTAATCGAACCGCGCCGTTTTATACAAATCGTGGTCGGGCCAAGGCAAACGGGGAAAACCACCGCCGTAATACAAGCCTTAAAGGATTTGGATGTACCGGCGCATTTTGTAAGCGCGGACGATCCGAACGCAGTCGGCACGGAGTGGCTCATTAACGAATGGGAGCAAGCCCGCGCGCTTGCTAAAAATAATGAAGCCCTGTTGGTGATTGATGAAATCCAAAAAGTCAGTAAATGGTCGTCCATCGTCAAGCTCCTTTGGGACGAGGACAATCGGTTGTTATCATCGTTAAAAGTGGTGTTAACCGGTTCGTCTTCGCTGTTGTTGCAAAAAGGGCTTGCGGAATCGCTGATGGGAAGATTTGAAATCCTTTATTCACCGCATTGGCATTATGCGGAATGTAAAGAAGCCTTTGACTACACCCTTGATGATTTTTTATTCTTCGGCGGTTATCCCGGTGCTTCTTCATTAATCAAGGATGAAAGCCGCTGGGCGCGTTATATGGGTATGTCCATCGTGGAGCCGACTATATCACACGACATTTTAATGATGGAGGAAGTACGCAAGCCCGCTTTGCTGCGTTCCCTTTTTATGCTCGGTTCGGGGTACAGCGCGCAGGAATTATCCTTTACAAAAATGCTCGGTCAACTGCAAGACGCGGGGAACACCGTTACCTTGGCGCATTATCTTGACTTGCTCGGTAAGGCGAATATATTGACGGGTTTGCAAAATTATTCGGGCAATCAAATTCGTACCCGCAAAAGCGCTCCAAGGTTTATGGTGTACGACACTTCCCTAATGGTTTACGCTGAAGGCGCTAACAGACGACGTTTGCTTGATAATCCGACAAACAAGGGCAGGCTTGTCGAAAGCGCGGTAGGGGCATACCTGCTTGCCCGGGGAAAAGAGGAAGGATTTGAAGTCTTTTGGTGGCGCGATCGGGGTAACGAGGTTGATTTCATTATAAAAAAAGGCAACCAATTAACCGCAATCGAAGTCAAGAGCGGCAGGGTAAAAAATGTCGGAGGGAGCCTTATCTTCAAACAACAATATCCCGAAGCCCTCTCGCTCGTTGTCGGCAGCGCGAATTGCGGCTTGGAGGATCTCCTGCTGGGTAAAAAGCCGCTTTTTATATAAAAATTTTTAAACACCCGTTGCATTTCCTAACTTTTTGGATATAATAAAAACAGGCCACGGAATGACCCGCGACCTGCTGTGAAGAACAACCGTTTCCGGCTTGGCTTCACACTTTAATCTAAAGAAGCATTAGAGCCGTTAACCTTGCTCGGGGGACGGCTCTTTTCGTTGCGCTTCATTGACCGCCTACCACCCAAAAAGGCTAAAACCATGCCCAAAGCGGTTTGTAAAAATGCGTACAAATCCACGAAGTTAAAAGTATCCATATACGTTCACCTCCTTTCCATCCCTGCGTGCGGATGAAAAGGCGTGAAGCAAGCCGACCCACGGTTGCGTGATGATTATACCATAATGAACGTAAATGAACTACAGGTATTTTAATGGCAGTTGGCGAAAGATGTAAAAATCTTATACGATTATTATAACGCTTCCGATAGACCTGTTATAAAATTACAACCCCGCGCGCGGAATATATGCCCTATCAAAAATTGCTAGTGTAGGATGCATACCCTGTTGCCGTCCAAATTCGGCAAGTTGAAAAAGAGAGTGTATTATCAACCGTGTAAATGGGAATAATCTCCAATAAAAAAAACTCAAAGGAGATGAAGTGCATGACACGATTGAATGAAAACGGACAAGCGTTAGTAAAGGTACTATGCCAAGAATGCGAAACGCCGGCAGACGTAACAAAGCT
>Ga0131853_10000443_pt1 | contig 76100 bp, 67 predicted proteins | sample TergutLab28metaG_FD_92764 | JGI IMG/M metagenome (GOLD analysis project Ga0131853, IMG submission 92764) | Labiotermes labralis P1 segment gut microbial communities from Petit-Saut dam, French Guiana - Lab288 P1 (version 2) (version 2) | ecosystem: Host-associated > Arthropoda: Insects >... | reverse complement strand
TAGTAAAATATAAATAACAAGAAAAATAATCAAAAACGAGATAAGCCTGTTCCACCATGATATATTAAAATATTGGGCAATATAATTTGTAAGTATTGATGAAAAAACAAATCCTGCAATTATGCCACCCACAATAGAGGCTATAGAGACAAATTCAGCTATAAATCCTTTCATCGTAGCCCGCACTATAAAAAAAAGAACCACAAGAATAAAAATTATATCTACAGGCGAAATATTAAAATTATCCATTATTTTCCGCCCATTTTTTTATTTTTGAATTTTCAAACAATTTTTGAGAAATATAGTCAGCAGATTCAGGCTTGCTTAATTCTCTTATTTTATTCTCCATTTTTTTTATCAACTCTTTATCTGAAATAAGGGATATGACCCTATTATATAAAGTATCTGGAATAATTTCTTCATCATCAAGCACTATTGCTGCTTCTTTTGATTTTAAAAAATCTGCGTTTTTTACCTGGTCTCCCCTTGTCCCTTTTCCGCGAAGAGGAATCAGTATCGAAGCTTTGCCAATAGCTGCAAGTTCCCAGATTAGCCCAGCGCCTGCGCGTGAAATAACAATATCAGAAGCAGCAATAATATCCGCAATCTCATTTCCTATAAACGGATATCTTTTATACCTTTTTTTTAAATCTTCAGAAAGCATAGATATATTTTCTGACATTTTATTATTTCCAGACTGATGGATAACATAATAGTTTTTTAGCAATTGGGGCAAAAGTTTTTCAATCAACCCATTTATCTCCATTGCTCCAAGACTGCCGCCAATAACCATTATTACAGGAATATTTTCAATTAGAGACGCTCTCTCTTTTCCTTGTCCAGAATTTGCATTATAAAATATTTTTCTTACAGGGTTGCCTGTAAAACAAAGTTTATTATGATTTTTTTCTTTAAAGAATTTTTTACTTTCTTCAAAAGAGAGCATAATAAGTTTTGAAAATCTTTTGTTTATCCGGGTAGCAAGCCCTGGAGTATAGTCTGATTCATGAGTTACAACAGGTATACCAAGAATCTTTCCTGCAAATACAGGCGGAACAGAAACATATCCACCCTTGGAAAATATTATAACAGGCCTTTTTTTAAGTAAAATATAGAACGAAGCAATTATGCCTGCCAATATTTTAAAAATATCTGTAAAATTTCTAAATGAAAAATAGCGCCGCAGCTTGCCTGTCTGTATACCAAAAAAAGCTATCCCTTTTTCTTCCAGAAGCCTTTTTTCCATTCCTGAGGACGACCCTATCCAGAAAAAATCACCATCAAGCCCTTTTTCTCTGCAAAGTTTTTCAAAAGAATCCATAACTGCTAAACCAGGAAAAACATGGCCGGCTGTACCGCCTCCGGTAAAACACGCGGTAATTTTCATAAGACCTCTTGAAGGTAGTTTCTTGCAAAATGCCATAAAATAAAACAATTTATTTTTTATATATTATGATAGAAAAATTTAATAAAAAAGCAAGTTAATAAAGAGTAATAAATTAGTAGTTAACTACTAAAATAACAAACAACATAACTATATTTCACTTTATATTTTCATTTATATAAATAGTAGTCTTAACAGGCTTAATATTTTCCTTAATAACAGCCCAGAGAGGTTTTTTCATTTTTAATATTTTTTTATATTCGCTTGATTTATCTAATTCAGAAAGAACCGACCGGACAAGAAGGCGTCCGCACGGAGACTGCACAAATACTTCGAAAGTATCGGGACGAAATTCATCACGGTTTTTGCTTAAAAGAATATTCCGTTTTATTTTTTTATCTTCCCATGCCAGAAGTAATTTTGCTCCTGATAAAAACAAACAAAATGCGATTATCCCCTGAGCAATCAGAATCCATATACTTATTTTGTAAAAAGGCAGTAACAATACCAAGATTCCCATAAAAACAAGAAGAAAAGAATATATGTTTAAATACAGGAACCTTAACATTTACTCAATTCTTATATCTTTGTGCCTGATATTGCAGAATAGAAAGCATTGGAAACTCTCAATGCTTCAGGTTCATCTGCCCCTTTAAGTAATATTGTCGTTAATTGTGTATGGCCCTGATAGTAAAGATAATAGGCTGGGCATAAGAAAAAGCAAGTTGCTTTTCTGTTATAACCGATTTCCAATACGCTGTTTGGCACAACATATTTTATCTGACGTCCAACTGTAAAAACATAACACCCTATTTGCGTACTAACTTCAATAACACGTTTATTGGTTATAACCAAAAAACCTTTCTGTTTAAACCCAAAGATTAATGCAATTATTCTTCTTATAGTCCCAATAAATTGTGCAATTGGATTAGAGCTTGTTGCCCATAATTCAGCCTCGAGCTCTATTACAAGTTTTTCACCATCTGCAAGATCAATTCCAGATTTTAATTTTGCCATAAATTTCTTCCTCTTTTTTTAATTTTATCATTCTGTTGGAACTTAAGGTTCCTAACAACGTTTTTTACAAACCTTTAAAAGATATTACAATATAATAAAAAGTTCAATAGCAAAAAAAAAATTGACACCACTTGCCTAATCTCTGTAAAGGATGAATTTGTATACACATGAGAGGTATTAGCTGAATAAAGAGACATAATATAAGCCTTTGGCTTGTCCTGAATGGGATACTTGAGGAGAAGAATCAGAGTAATAAAATCATCTGGAAGTTGGAAATATTTTGATACAAAACTATGTAACAAAACCACATTTTGTGGTATATATAGCATATATATGAGAAAAATTATTTTTTCAATTTTAGTGATATTTTTATCAGGTGTTACTCCATACAACGTATATTCAGATAATAATATACTGCGTAATGATATAAGAACATATTTTAGCCGTCTTTCAGATAGTGAGATAAACACTCTTATTGAATCAGGAATGATCGAATGGGTTCCATCATCTGTTGAAGATTTTAGATTTATTCCAGATATACCATTCAGAAATGAGATATTAAATCGTATAAGACAACTTGATTTTAATATAGCGACTGAATGTCTTTTTTTTATCCCTTACAGAAAAATTAAAGACAGCAAACAATCTGTGCTTATTGATTCTTTTTCAATCGCAACAAGTATTGAAAAACTTAGCGGTATAAAATATTATTCTGTTTCTCAAAGAGGCGAGAGAGTGTTGTTTGAAAGAGCAGAAATAATTTCCGGAAGAGTATCACACCCTGTAACAATAGTACCTCCTGTCCACTTAATAATTGCGCAAATTGAAGACTCGACTTTGGGTAGTAATAGATACAGGATCGAATACAATAGCTCATCAGATTTCCTTGTAATGAAAATGAGTAACATGGAAAGGCTCTCTTTTGGATTTATTCCTGTTATAGGGAGAGAAGCATTATTGTTTTATATTGTTATAATACCTACTGAACAAGGTTTTCTTCTTTACAGCAATGGGATTGGCAAAACAATGAATACAGGTTTTCTTAGAAGAAGAGTAACACAATCTGTTCATAATAGGGTTGTTGCTTTATACAACTGGTTCAAGGAAAGTTATAGTAGTTTATAAGAAATAGATAAATTATAATTTCCCCCCTTTTGATTTTTGATTAAATAGTATAAATTATTTATCGAATGATAAAAATCAAGATCATGGATATTATTGTAATACTACTAAGTATAAGCGCAGCGTTCGTTGCGGGTTTTATTATATATGGCAATTACTCTCCGCCCGAACTTCTTGAAATAACAAGCAGAGATGGCATAATGGTTTATCGACTTGGAGAAGACAGAGAAATTCCCATAAGAGGTCCGCGTGGCAATTCCATAATTATTATTGAAAATAAGCAGGCACATTTCCAATATTCGCCATGCCCAGACAAGTTGTGTATAAAGTCAGGACATCTTGCAAGATCCGGAGACTGGACAGGTTGCCTTCCAAATATGATTTTTATGAGAATTATTGGAGAAGAGGTAAAATCAGAAAATGAAAAAATTGATACACTCTCTTACTGAAAACAGAGAAACACTACCTCTTCTTGCTGCATGCTGTATATTTCTTTCAATGCTCGAATTTATTATTCCAAAACCAATTCCATTTATCAGGTATGGGATTGCAAATATACCTATTATGATTTCCCTAAAAATATTTCCACCAAGCATGACAATAATTCTGGTTTTACTAAAAATCATAGGCCAGGGCATAATAACAGGAACTATTTTTTCTTATATATTTCTATTTTCATTATCTGGTTCTCTGGCAAGCGGACTTGCAATGATATTTATTTACAGGATATGCAAAGATAAAATTTCAATGCTTGGAGTATCTGTAACAGGCGCTTTTGCAAGTAATATTACTCAGCTAATTGTTGCGAAGTTTTTTATATTTGGAAGAGCTGCAATAATTATGGGGCCGCCCATTATACTTATAGGTATAGTAACTTCACTTTTTGTAGGCGCTTTTGCAGAATTATTTATTTCAAAATCACAATGGCTAAAAACAAAAATAGCGGATAACAAAGATCAGTATGTTTAAAAATATTGAGCCAGGCATTTACTTTTTTACAGGAATAGCAATTCTCTTCCCTTTTCTTTTTACAAATGATTTGATTATAAGATTTGTTTTTGTTGTTATTGCTGTTATTTTAAACATTTCAACAGGAAGAAAAATTCGCGTTTTGCCAAATATATTGCTTTTACTTGGAATAATGATTGCAAATATCTATCCCCCTGGTGGAAAAGTATATTTTGAAATTGGCAATTTTTATATTACACAAGGGGCAATATCTTCTGGTTTAAAAAAATCTTTATTATTAATAGGCTCGGTATATATCTCCAGATTTGCAGTCAGAAAAGAACTTATATTTCCAGGAAAAGCAGGGTTTCTATTTTATAAAATATTTTTTTATTTTGAAAAATTGACTGAATTGCATTTAAAATTTAAAAAAAATATTATAGAACAAATAGATTTAAAGCTTATTGAAATTGAAAAATCAACTGCTCTCAGTGAAGCAACTAACGCAAAGAACAACTCTTTTAATATAAAACCGGATTTTAAACAAATACTTTTTTTTATAACAATAAATTTCTTATTTTGGGGATTATTTATTTATTCAAATATCGACCTGTGGCGGAGCTGATCCCCCTTCCCATTTCTCTCTATCTTCTTCGGTAATTTCCCTTCCATATACAAGATAAAAAAGATATTCAAAATCTTTAAGATCCATTTCAAGAAAAATCAGACCAAAAAAAGTATTATCTCCGTTTTTGAATTTTCTCATAACCCTGGAAGTTACTGGTATATTTTTATTACCAAAGATAAGTTCTATTTTTATATCTGAATAGAGAAAAATAGATTTCTCCAGCTTTTTTGAATTTGACTCAAACAATAGCCCGGAAGCGCTTATATCTACTATTGTATTTTCATATCTTTCCTGGACTTCTGTTTTTCCCTGGTTAAAATATCCGCTAACTTTAAGTGAAAAAGCCAAAATCTTTGAAAATTGATGCGTATATTCAATAATATCATTTTTTATTTTTGTCTGCTTTAACCCTTTATTCTGAAGATGTATATATCCCACTACATATTCAAGATATAAAATAGGACAATATAATTCAGAATGGATACCTTTTAAATACTTTTCCGAGTTACTTTCCTTAAGTAGTTTTTGAGCATCAGGAACATAGCTATCTATGGTATCTCTTGTTAATATCGGAATATTTTCTATTTCAAAAAAAAGAGACAATTCTTTATTAACCGATGGAATATACAAAACCTTGCCGGACAAAGCAAGTAATATCTCTTCAATAGCTTCAGGTTTCTGCTTACGGTATGTTATGATATTAACATTACTTACAGCCTCAAGAATTTTTTTCTTAAAATCATTTACCAATTGTGAAATATTATTAATAGAAAACCCCTCTGCATTAAATTCAGGGTAATCAACAGCATTAAATTCTTCTGTTTTTGGAAAATCGAGTTGGAATTTTTCCCCTTTCATGCTAAAAACAATTTTGGAATTTTCCGGAGGAGCTACCCGTACATATTTTCGGCTTAAATTTTTATATATTTTTTGAGGATAAGAAAGTACAATATGCTTATCTGTTATTTCAGTTATGGTTACGGAAAAATTCATTACATGGTTAAAATATGAAAAATATATATTGACTTTATCATCTGCATTTAAAAGTTTTTTATCTTCTTGTGACAGTTGTATCGTTATGCTTTTTTCAAGCTTGTAACTTATTACCTTTCCTGAAACATTTTTTTTCTTCATTTGTATAGTTACAAGAATTGCCTTATCTGAAATTGATTTCAAAATAAATTCTGTTTCTATTCTGTTTGTTTCAATGCCCACAGTTTATTCCCTGCCTTATGCAAATATGAGAAGCCATTCGTCTTATAACATCAAAATCTAAAATATTCCGGTTCAAATCTTTCATTTCTTCTGATATATTCCACATCAAGTATTCCAAGATCCCCATAAAACTCTCTTACTCTAAGACCTTGATCTGTCTCTATAAGGATTATTTGCCCCTCTGTCCTGTTCTGTGCTTTGAACATTCTTAGATTCAGTCTTAGAGCATCTCTGGTATGAACAACTCTTCCTACTCTAACATTATCAGGGATTTGGTTTCTTTCTATATAAGAATTAAGAATAGTTGTAAGAAAAAAAAGACTATCCTGCGCTATCATGCCAGAAGGTACACGGCCTTGTCTGAGCTCATTAAAAAATCTGTTTACAAATTCTCTATATACATTATTTTGAGCTTCATCCCCAGCTCTATTGGAAAAAACAAGAAGCGGGCCTATTTCAAAATCTTCGGGAGTTATAATATCTTTATTTTGTTCACGCAAAAGAGAATGGTTAGCGCTTACAGGCACTGTTCTGCTTCTTGGAGCTGGAGGTGTTGAAGGATCTGCAGATGGTAAAGGGGTAAGCGCTATAACCTGCCCTTCATTATCAGTTGCACTTGATTCAGAGTCACGATTATATTCCCTATTAATATTTTCAGATGCCTGCTCTTGATACAATATTATGGGTTCATCTGCATCTCTTTCACGCCTGCAAGATATTGCCAAAAATATATATATCAAAATTATTAATACTTTCATTTTCACAATTTTACTATATCACATTCTTAAAAAAATATTAATAATAATTATTATAATTATTACAAGAAAACCAGAAGAAAGAAGAAGAAACCACAAAGGAAGACGGCTGGAATTTTTATCCTTTTTTTTAGCCTCAGAAGAATTTGCATTATTCATCTCATCTTCAAGATAGCCACAGGAGGGGCATCCTTTTAGAAAATCATCTGACTCCCCTACATAAAAACATTTGGGACACCTTACTCCTTTAAAAAATCTGCCACAATGAGGACATTTTCCCCTGCTTGCAGGAACTGTTTTTCCACAATTTTGACAAACAAACTCTCTCTTATTTGACACTCACTTTCTCCTGAATGCAAGAATTGTTAAATCATCATATTGCTCATCTTCTTTAAGATTTGAATAAGCATCATAGCCAACATTTTCTTTTATTTCTACAGGATATGCGAAAAAACGCCTATATTGATCAAAATGTAACTTTAAAAAATCATTTACTTTTTTATCTATAGAAATTTTATTATCAGATGTTGCAGATGGATCAAGTATTATTCTGAAAATTTTCTCTACAGAAACCATTGCCATAATAGCTTCTTCCATTGTCCCTTTACACGAAGCAAAGTCAAATGTGAGTTGTTCATTTTCAATAGGGTTATGGTATTTTTCAAGTCTATAAATTGATTTACTGAATACTGCATTTAAAATATCATACACCCTATTTATGCCCAATTCTTCACTTCCTGCCCCCACAGAATGATTTCCGTGCATCTCCCCTTCCTTCAGCCCTGGTTCACTGCATATTATCTCTTTGAATTTTTTGTTTCTAAACATTCTTTTTGATTCTTCAATACCGTCAGTAAAAAGGAGAAAAGCATCGCCTTTATCTACTTTCATTTTAACTTGCTGAAATTTATCAGAAACCATTACTGATGGAAAAACTCCGGATGCAGGAGATTCAGGAAGCGCTATTTGTTTCATTTTATTTTCTTTTTTACTGTAAAAATGTACAATACTATCCCCGGCATTACACAAGTAACTTTCTCCTGTTGCTATATTGATTATAACAATTATCAGCGTTGCAAACCTTCCTTTAAATCCTCTTTCTTCAAGCATGTCATTAATGTTTATAACAACTTCCGAAAGATTTATTTTTTGCTTACTGTTCCAATTCCTAAAGTGGTTTAAGAAAATTGTGGCAACCTCTACCATGATAAGCGATGCAGGTACACCTTTTCCTGCAACATCACATTTTATAAGCGCATAGTTATCATCATCAAGTTTTAAATAATCAAAATAATCACCAGATACACCTTTTGCCCCTTCATAATAACCGAAAAATTCAAATTTATCTGTATCCTCTTTACCTGTTGTGCGTTTGTTTCCTGCAGAATCTTTTTCAAGAGGAATAAACATTTTCTGGATCTCTTTTCCAACTGTAAGGTCTTTGCTTGCTGCTGCAGCTTTTACCAACCCTTTGGTCATCTGGTTGATTGTTTCTGCAAGAAGAAAAATTTCATCTCTTGATTTTATTTGTATGATGTGATCTTTTAATTGCTCTTTATCTTCTGTATCCCGGATAATCTCAAGCCCTTTTACCAGCTTGCGGATAGGGCTAATAATAATAGCTGCAAGAATAAGAGCTCCAACTATTCCAAATACAACTGCGATCGCCGCAGTTATAGCAGTCTGTCTTATAAGAATGATATTTGAGTTTCTTGTTTCCGCAATTATTCTGCTTGTTGATACTCCAAGCCGTACAACTCCCCTAAAGAAAATATCGTCTCCTGGCATACGGTAAATAATAGGTTTATAAAAAGTATAAACTGTATCCTGAATATCATAAGTATGAATATCAAAATGTGGGTAACTATAGATTTCCCTTCCGATCTCTCTTAATATTCTGGTAATTATCTGGTCATACTCTCTTATTAAACCCTGTAACTCCCCAAGTTCTGCTTCTGTTCCTGCTCTGCCAACAAGTCTTATGGCTTGCTCCCCAAGCCTGTCAATTTCATGAGAATAACCTGAAACTCTTTCGAAAGCTTCTTCATTAATTCTTCTTTCAAGTTCAAGAATCAGTGGAGAAACTGAATCAGAAATTCTGTCTCTTCCAGCTACTATTTCCCTTGAATCGATTTTGTTAAATATATTTGGATCATCAGTTACCCATAAAAAATCATGGATTTCTTCATTCGCGGGACCTCTTCCTGATATAGTAACATATACCGCATCCGCCATAGCATCTCTTTGTGATGGTAAAAGTCCAAGCTCAAGCATATTTGCAGCTGGCATGAACGCTCTTGCGCTATGTGTAAGGCTTTCAAGCAATACTCCTACCTGTTGATGCAATCCTGTAACAAGGTTTCTCCTTTCTGTTTCCAACATGAATCTTGCAAGCGGAAGAGCTATCATTAAAACAACTCCAAAAACAATAAGTATTATAAACAGTGTAAATTTTAATCTTAACCCCATTCCTCTGTTTTTTATTTTCATAACTCCCTCTTTTATTCCCTTGTCAGAAATAGGAATACCTTTCATTATAGCATAAATATCTTTTTCAAGTTGTTTTCCCTCAGTGTACGCTGCCCTGATCCTAAAAGTAGAAATCATTACTACAAAAAAACATAATGCCAAAACAAGATAAAAACCTGCTCCGCCCAAATTAAATACAAATATATTACGTTTAACAGGCTTCCAGATTGTTCGATGCTCAGAAACAAAATGCCCAAGTTTTACATTACCTGAAGGTTCCAGCCTGATTACAGGTCTGGTAAAATAAATGCCACGAGTTGGATGGATAAGCCCTATCATGTATTCTCCTTCCAAAACATCGTAAACTGTAAAATTTGTTATAAGCCTGTCGTGATCAACTCTATATGCGCCATCATTAAGATGAAAAACATAATCCCATGGCTCTTCCCCATCTCTATCCAGAATTATACTTCTTATATTTCCGCCAACAGAAAAGCCTCTTCCCCTGATGGAAATTGTTATTCTGTCAAGCAAATCTCTTGTAGCATCAACTGATGTAATAAATGTCACAGGTATATATTTATTGAGCCTTAAAATAACTTGCGTTGCTTCTCCTATATTGCCTGCCTGGTCAACTGCAGCAACAGAAAGCCCCCATATTCCATTATCTACAGCGCTCACATCGATAAATGAATTATCAATAATATTTTCTCTGCCAGGGGGTCTAATTCTTCTAAGAAGTGTCTCATCATCTATATTTCTGCGATAGTTTTCATCAAGAAGCTGAAAATTATATATATAGCCGGAAAGAGGCTCAGGATCAGGCAGTTCCCAGTTTACTCTAAAAGTATTTGAAAACACAAATCCAGCGCTATCGGTCATAAGATCTTCGATAACAACTTTTCCAGGAGGCTCTGTGTCTCTGAATATAGGCATTACAGCAGGCCTGGACCAGTTACCTGCAAAGTCTGTTGCAATCAGGGATATATACCATGGTCCGTCTTCCGTGACAGTTACTTCTCCTGTTAGCTGCTGCGCGGTATTCATTATTCTTCTGGGAGGTTCTTCGAGAGGGTCTCTTCCAACTATATAACTAAATCCTGCTATACCCAAAGGGTCTGGGGGGATATTCCATGAAAAAGTAAATCTGTCAAGAGCTGCCCTTCTGTTAGCAGTAAAATTTACCGGTCTGATAACAGGAGTGTCAACTGTCAACTTTGGACCAACCATTACTATTCTGGAGGTATTTCCAACCCTGTTTTCCCAGAAAATACTTATTGACTCTCCGAGAGCTACCAGTTGTCCAAATGTTGAACTTCCTGCTTGAGGGGAAAGAACCCTTTCTCTCCAGAGTATGCCAGTAAATTCAGCAAAAATTATACTAAAATCTCCCCTGCGGTTATCAAACCAGGTAATGGTATTTGTTCCCAAATATGAAGTGATCCTGGGAAAATGACATGATCTGTTATCTCTTGATACTCTTTCAGCAGGTTCCAAAAGATTGCCATGAAGATCCAGCTCTGCATAATAAATTTGAGGATTTGCTTCATTTATATTTCTTCTTTCCCAAACAAGCTTTATTTTGTCATCTTCAACCAAAAAGTGTGGTCTTTGATTATCAAAATCACTGGCAGTAAGCGCTCTTGCTGTGATGGTCTCACCAAAATCTGTAATCCTTCTTGGAGCGCCCCAGGTTCTTCCTCCATTAGTGCTTCTCATAAGATGTAACTGATACGTTGCTCTTCTTTCTATAACCAAAGATTGGAATATAACATACTCAACACCGTCTTTTGATACAAAGTGAGGAAGAAAGCTAAGTGCAAGACCAGGTTCCTGAATAAGCTGTCTGAAGTCCCCCCATCTTACACCGTCATCTGACATAGAGAAAAATATTGAAAGATTAGTCCCCACTTCCTGTGTTGCAAACATTATAAATGTTCCATCTTCTTTAATAAAAAGCCTTGGGCCTACAGCCATTCTGATAGTAGCTTGATGCGTTGTATGCGTAAAGCTTATGCCGTTATCTGAAGATGAATAAATCCTCACGTTGTTAGCGCCTACCGAAGCAGCTATATATATATAACCATCATCATCAACAGCAAGCGAAGAAATTGGAACCTCATCACCTGCAAAACTAAAAGGGCCTGCAAATCTTTCATTCCTTACCCAGTCTATACCATCGCTGGTTGTAGCAATAGATAAAAATACAACACCCCTGTTTGCATCATGTCTGATAAATTCATGCCAAAGTATAACTGTACTTCCGCCACCATACGCAACAGAGTGGAATCTTGCATTTGAAGGGATAATAACTCTTTGAGAATCCCAGAAGATATCAGCATTGGTATTTGCCACAGGAATAAAAAATAAAAGTAGCATAATAAGAGGTAATATATAATTGTAGTCCTGTTTGCAAAATCGGGAAATCATATCCTTGCGTCTATCCTCCTTCTAAGTTCAAGAAGAGGAGGATAATTTCTATTTCGTGGATCCTGAAGCAATCTTTCAACAATTGAAAGGGAAAGAAACAAATTTCCATTTATAAATTCCTGTTCCGCGCGCCTGAACTGCTGTTGAGCCTCATTTGAAAGCACAACAGTTGCAGTCCCACCCATTTCTATCTGCACTCTATCTCTAAGCATTGGTATTCGATTATCATTCGGATTTAACTCAAATGCCCTGTTAAGATACGCAAGCGCTGTAGGAAAGTTAGCTCTTATATTACTTGTAGTGATTGTAAGCGCTCTTTGATACAGAGTTTCCGCTTCCCTTATTCTTGCAGGATCTGGTGGAGGAATTCTTCTTCCAAGCCTGACTTCTGCATTATAAATTGCCTGATTGATCCCCGGAAAGTTAGGATTTATGATCCTAAGGTCCTGAAGCCTCATATATGCTTCTGCAGGATTTGAAGGAATCATTTGTACAGCAACATCATACCGTTCTCTGAACATTGCAATAAAATCCTGTGGATCTTTAAGCTGCAAAATTCTTAGCGTAAGGAGACTGGCTTCCTGGTTTAGAGGAAAAGGTATACTTACAAGAAGAATTTTTTCTTCTGCCAGGTTAAGATGGTTCAACATTTCTGTTCTGTTTCCCCTTTGGTTTGCGGTAACAGCATTAAGATAATCGTCTCTGGCAAGATTTAATATTTGAGTCATTTCACTAAAAAGAGGATCAGTTTCCAAAATAACTCTGCCAGCCAATAGTGATGTAGCTGTCTGAACAAGCCCCAACCAAAAATCAAGTTCTGGGTTATTGTCTTCTGGATTTACAGTACGCCATAATGCTTGTGAATTCATAAGAAGAGCTTCAGCATCTCCAAATCTTTCTCTTGTATAAAGATCTCTTGCTTCATTAAGATTCCTTCTTACTGCTGCAATTACAAAAGTTGTTTGCCTGCTTAAAATTTCATCTGACAATGCAAATATATCCCTGTCACTGCTTGCTCTGAGTTCTGGATTTTCGTTTAAGTTAAGTGAATTAACATAGTTATCCCTTGCCATGTGCAAATTCTGCCAGGCTGCATCAAAATCATCTCTGTCAAGACTGGCTCTTGCTGCTGCAAGATGTCTGTTACCATGAGTTCTGTAAGTTTCGGAGCGGGTAATAAATTCCTGTGAATCCTGTATATATCTGGTTATTTCGTTACGCAAGAATACAAGAGCGTTTAAATCATTATTAACATTTTCGCTGCTTTCCATCAAAACAGGATACGCCAAAAAATCACCGCCCTCTGCAGAAATCATTAATGCAATATTGTTAAGATCATTTTCAATAGGTTGAAGTTCTGTTAATACTCTACTCAAAATATCCATAGATCTTTGATGATACCGCGCAACAACAGTAAAAGAAGCCTCTCCTTCACCTATTATTGTTGTAATACCATCAGCCAGTTCAAATCCTGATGCTGCTGCTGCCTGTTGAGCCTGAAGCCTGTTTGATACTGGTAAATAAGAAATATCTACTCCTGCCCTGATAACTGACGCGGCAAGCATATTAAACCTTCTTTCATATCCTCCAAAAAGGTTTTTCATCTCTGTAGAAAGATTTAACGCAGTATCTACGGCAAAATTTGCGCCTCTTAACATTAGCATGGATTCTTCATTTTCTACCCACGCTCTATGGCTTCTTAAAACCATTACATTATCTGCTACTATCTGATTCCTGAAGGTAAGAATATTATTAAAAACTGTTTCCTGAGAATAGTAACTTTCAACTGTAGCCATCCTTTGCATAACCTGGGATAATAACAAATAATCATTGCTTGCTTTTAACATGTTTTCTGATTCATAAAGCTGGGGTATGTAACTTAATAATTTATCCATTGCTACATTAGCAGGGAGATTATCCAATCCTGTGGAAAGATCAAACCCTCTGGCATGGATAACACTATACCCTTTTAAAGAGATAAGATTATTTTTAACTTCGCTATAACTTCTTGCAATGTAAAAATTAGTTTCCGCATCACGAAATTGCCCTTCATCAAACTGTATTTTTCCCCTGTCAAAAAACATACTTGCGCGCGAAGCAAGAAGGGTTGAATTTGCATCAATCACATCACGCCATAAATAATCAACAACAGCCAAAACACCTTCATCAATTGGGGCTGCTTCCCGCCCTTTTACTACTCTGCCAATTGTAGAGAAAAAAGGGATATCATATTCGCCTGGCCGCAATAATTGGTCTCTTCTCTCCTCAACCCTTAGGGCTGAAGTAAATATTTGCTCACGTACTACAGCCATTCTCTCTATAGCATTAATAAGATCATTATATTCTCCGGTATTTAACACAGCATAAACATCTCTTGATGATTCTCTTATAGCTCTTTGTGCAGCTTGCGGATAAGAGTTTTGAAATGTCAATAATGTGTCTATTATTTCTGTTACCCCGCGAGCCATATTATCTGCTTCACGCAGAATAAGATCAGAACGCTCTTCTGCAAACATTTCCCTGTGAAGCCCTATAGCATTTTTATATAATGCCATTGCTTCCCAATATCTTTCTTGCCGGATGAGCGCCAAAGCTCTGTTCATTATATCCCTGAACTGGATGTCATTATATCTAAATACAATTACTTGTCTTGCTACTTCCAATAAAGTAAGAACTATCTGATCCGGATTTGCATCCATTTCACGAATCTCGCTGATCAGTCTATATCCTTCTGCAATGTCCTGGTCTGTAAAATCTTCTTTTCTTAGGAGGACCATCAAATTTTCATAATATCTATTGTGTCTATCGCGAACACTTCTGACAATAGTCATTAGAGATTCTACTTCATCGAGTCTTTCCGGTTCTCTTTCAATGATTTCAGCCAGAATTCTTACAGCGTCATTATATCTTCTTTCTTCAACCAGTTGTCTTGCAGTAGGCAGCAAATCTTCTCTCTGACCCCTGGCATAGATATCAATGTTCAAGCATAAAATAAAGAGTAAAAATAATATGTTTTTTAAGCTAAAAGGCGTTTTAATACTTGTAATCCACCCCTCTCCCTGAAATTACATAAATATCTTACTATATTATCGGCAAAAAAAAAACATATTAAATTAAATAGAGGCTGTCTATAATTTTGTTACATATAAAATTTAAGTGATGCTCTTAATAGTAAACTAAAAATAAAAAATTTCCGACATATGAAAATAGTATTCGTTTTTTTAAAATTATTTGTTACAATATATAGGAAAAAATGACAAAAAAACTACTTGTTTTTCTAAATTTATTTATAATATTGATCCCATATTCCATATCAGCGCGGGATATATCAGATTTTTACTACAGAGCAGATAATTTTTTAGGGGGGCTTTCTGACCCCAATGTAGGCCTTACAGCATTCCCAACCCTCATTATACCATCTGGAGGGAGATTTGAGGCAATGGGCACTGCATTTACAGCAGTTGCTGATGATGCAAGCTTTCTTGAGGCGAATCCTGCAGGAAGTTCCAGCCTTAGATATACAGAACTTGCTTTTTTCCATAATGACTGGATAGCAGATACAAATATAGAAAGTGTTATTTTTACAACAAGATTCAACAATTTTGGCTTTGGGGTAGGTGGAAAATTTCTTTATGTTCCGTTTACAGGATATGGACACTGGGGCGAGCGAACATCACGCGGATACTATTCTGAATCTGTAGGAATACTTAATTTCTCATACAGATTTATGGCAAGTCACGATTTTTGGGGTATTGCTGTTGGCACAAATTTAAAGGCTGCTTACCGCCATATTCCTGCTGAAATTTATGAAAACCAATCTGCTCTTTCAACAATGCTGGATATTGGGGTTCTAACAAGGTTTAATTTTCTTAAATTCTATACTGCAAGAGAAAAAAATGCTTCTTTTGGTATTGTTTTAAAGAATTTAGGTATTGCTCAGTTGGATGACCCTCTTCCGCTTGAAGCAGCAGCAGGAATTGCATATTCCCCTTTTAGGCCTCTATTACTTGCTATTGATATTACATACCCGATTTCACTTAATCCAAGTGAACAACCTGCAGAAAAATGGGGTTTTGCTGTAGGTACAGATGTTAAAATTACAGATTTTTTCTCTGTTCAGGGTGGTTTTAGATATAGAGGTTCAAACCCCAGATTTTCTGTTGGAAGCAAGGTTATCCTTAATAATATAAGTTTTAACTTTAATTATACACTGGACCTTACAACCCAGGCTGGTCTTGACAGATTTAGTATTGTATCTACTCTTAATCTTGGGGATAGAGGGAGAGCAAGTATTGCAAAAAGGGTTGATGGATACTATATTGCAGGGCTTCGCGCTTATGCTGATGGTGATCTTTTTGGGGCAGTAAGAAACTGGGAAAGAGCAGTTGCCCTTGACCCTGGATTTTCTCCTGCAGTGGCAAGCCTTACAACAGTAAGAAAAACACTAGAGATGCTTGAAGAAATGCAGGCAATGCAGGTTGTAAGGTAGTACAGGACCCAGAAGATTTCACGCAAAGCCGCTAAAGCGCAAAGTTTGGAAAATTACCACAAATTACGCATGATTTTTCACAAAAATTCAAAATCTTTCCACTGTGAATATATCTCTGCAAAAGGTTCTAAAGCTCTTGGCAAGAGATTATTTGCCCATGCAAGAAAAAGACCATAATTTGTTATAGCCAGGCCTGTTTCTTTTATTTTTTCAAGGCGGGAAACCATTGTTGTTCTTGTTATCATGCACGCTCCGCAGTGAATAACTGCCAAATATTTTGAGATATTTTCTTTGTTTGGAAGCTCTTTTGAAAAATCAAATTCCGCATTTTCATCTATAAGTTTGCGAAAAAGAGCAGGTATTTTTACAGTGCCAATATCTTCTTCTTTTCTGTGATGGGAACACGCTTCAAGAATAAGGACTCGAGCCGGAGCGCTCTTGGGATATGCAGCGTTATGCGACTCCTTTCTCCTGCCTGAATACTCTTTTAAAGCTATTATGCCTTTAACAAATTCCGAAATATCCCCTTTTTTTCTTGCAAAAAGTATTGAAAAAGATGTGAGTGGTTGCGTGGGTGGGATATCCGCAGCTACTTTATGAAAAACCTGACTATCTGTAATTACAAGAGCTGGTTTTATTTTTAAAGTGTCATAAAAATATTTAACTTCGTTTTCTTTGATAACAAGAGCGCCGCAATTTTTATCAAGGCAATCTCTGATTGTCTCAACTTGCGGCATTATAAGACGCCCTTTTGGAGCAGAAGCATCAATTGGAGTTACCATAAGAAGCAAATCCCCTTCTTTAACAACTCCATCCAGAGGGGGCATTTCAAAGCTGATTTTTTCTTTAAATGAAATAAGTATTTTTTTAAAACCTTCTATCCCATCTTTTGATAAGTTATTTATGCTGCAATATGGGATTTTTTTTGCCCACTCAAGTTTTAAGTTATTTGCGGTTTTGTCTGCAAATGTAAGAGCAATAATTATAATACTATTTTTTTTCAAAATAGATTCTACTATCGATAATTCAGATTCAACAGGCTCTTTGTCTATTCTGGTTACAAGAACATGGATATCTGCATTTTCAATCCGTTCAACTGTTTTTCTTATTCTCTCTTTGCCTATCTCCCCTTCATCATCAAGCCCTGCTGTATCGATCACAGAAACAGGTCCAAGGTCATCGAGTTCCATTGCTCTGGCAACAGGATCTGTAGTTGTTCCAGGTATATCAGAAACAATAGAAACATCTTTTTCAAAGAGATTATTCATAAGGGAAGACTTTCCACTATTTCTAAGTCCGAGTAAAACAATTTTTGTCCTAAGCGCATCAGCTGTTTTCATTTTCTCTCCCCTATTATCATAAAAAACGGAGCGCAGTACCTCTTGAAAAAGTTATTTTTCTGTCTATTGATGCCATGCGCAACGCAAGATCATTTATAATAGCGCTGCCATTCTCATCAAGACATATTTTTCCTGAATAAATAAGATAATGCTTTTTTAGTTCAACAGGAGTAATGTTTGGCATAAGAACATTTGCTCCTGCTTTTACCATTTTTTCTCTGCCCAGCGGGTCAACAGTACCAGCAGCTGTTGTCGCAGGAATATGCGCTTTTGGCAAAAGCAGGCGAAGCAGAGCTGTAGCCCTTATGGTATGTTCAAGCGGCATTTGCGGGCTTGCTGCAAGAGGTGTATTGTTACTTGGAATAAAAGGGCCAACTCCTACCATATCAAGATCAAGCTCCTTGCATAAAAGAGCATTGTTGATCCTTATCTCTTCTGTTTCTCCGGGAAGTCCTGTCATATAGCCAGACCCTGCTTCGTAGCCAAGCTCCCTGATATCACGAATTGCGGTAATTCTTCTTTCAAAAGAACTGTTTACTTTAATTTTTTGATATAATTTGGGGTCTGATGTCTCAAACCGTATGAGGTATCTGTCTGCGCCTGCTTCTTTAAATCTTTTGTAATCTTCTCTGCTTTTGACACCTATACTTAAAGTAACCGAAGCATTATATTCCGTTATTTTTTTTATCTGCTCCAGAATTCTGCAAATTTTATCGGATGTATAAAATGAATCTTCCCCACCCTGTAGTACAAAAGTTCTAAGCCCTGCGTTATATCCTGTTGCAACTGTTTTTATTATCTCGTCTTCGTCTATTCTGTATCTTACTGCATTAGAGTTGCTTTTTCGTATACCGCAGTAAAGGCAATCCTGGTCACAATAGTTTGTAAACTCAATAAGCCCTCTTAAGATAATATCTTTACCATGAATGGTTTCACAAAGAGAAGCTGCTCTTTTGCACAGATCTTCGGTTGTCGCTGTTTTGTAATAATTTATGGTTTCCTGAATTTCGCCATTATTGTTTAAGTTATCTGCTGCTGCTATTTTTTCCATCAGCTTTTTATCCCCATAAGGGGGCTAAAAAATAGTTTTTCTACTATTTTTTTGTTTTAATAAAAGATAGGAAATAAATAAATTTATATCTATTTCATCTGCAATATTCATTAAATCAAGCTCTTTTATAAGCGCACCATTTTTATCAATACTTGTCATAACTATTTTATTTACAAGCCTTCTCTGATGCCCTGAAAGATGCTTTTTCAATAATCTTTCAATATATGAAAGGAACTGATTTCTTTCTTCCATGTTTTCTTCGGACATAAGTTCTGCAAACTCATTATAATCTGAACTGTTTTGGATAACATCTTCTACATCTTTTCCATTTATCTGGACAAGAAAAGATTCAAGAGCAACCACAAAACTGCTTTTGCTAAAAACAATTCGGTCTACTATTCCTCTGTAGTGGGCTCTAAGCTTTGAAGATGTAGCTGTATTTTTATACTTACGCCCTAAAAATCTATAACATATTATAGCAGATATAGCTCCAAGTATAATTTTATCTACCACAATAGGAATCGGGATCCTTAATGCAAAAGAAAAGAAAAGATAAGCTAAAACAAAAACTAAAGCAGATATTAGAAACCTTGGGATAAATTTGGATTCAGTTACCCAAGTATTAACAGAATCTTCCACAATCAGATAAAGCTCATTTCTAAAAGCTGTAATACTTTCAATTACAGGCTCTTCTCCGTAGCGCCCTTCGATCTGAAAAGGATTTCCATTTGATATTATTTTTTCAAACTCTTTAAATGGGTGGAGATAAATTCCCCCACCATTGTGCTTTCTTATATGAAAAACATGAATAATATTATTTACAACCATAGAGACAAAGTAATAGGCAATAAAGACTATGTCAACAGCATTTATAAGTTTGCGGCAAAAATTTATACATTTCTTTTTATTTTTGTTTTCATTTTTTTGTATAATGCTTTAAAAGTTACAATTATTGGAACCAACAGTACTGTAACAAAACTTCCGGCAAATCCATTGTTGTATAAATTAAGCCCGCCATTTATATCTCCAATAAAAATGGCAATTGAAACATGAAGAAAACCTGCTACAACTCCCCAAAACCATCCATGTTTTGCAGCAATTGGCGATAACCCTGTTGAGAAAAGAATCGCGAGAACATTTTCAGAAGCGCCAAATTCAAGATGATTAAAATGCGCTGCTATTATGCTTCCAATTATAATAGGGAGCGCGCTTCTTAGATGTTTACCACAAGCTGCAAAACCAGATACTGTAAGAATCCCCCCTAAAATCGGACCGTTAATTGGTTTGCCCAAGAAAAGCATCAGACTGGTTGATACAGCACACATAATGCCAATGTTTATATAGCAGGTGTTTTGATATTTAGTTAAATAATCGCAATCATACGGATCACGTTCTTTTAAAAGGTCTATGAATTTTTTAAATGCATTTATCCCTTTTTCCGTAACAATAGCAAAAATAATCAGCGCAACTGCTATACCATAAGCAATAAATGCCAGAGGAAATGTGTGCTCAGTATCCCATAAACTTTCAGGTATGATCTCTATACCGATGCTTCGGAGAAGCCCTGCCAACATTGCGGCAATAAAACCTCCGGCAATCCCGCCGTTATAAAGGCAGTAAAAGTTATGGATACCTTGTACATGATCTGCAATTACCGGAAAAATTATCCCTACCAACACCCCTGTAGTGTATGCCAGAAAAAAATTGAGAATAGTAATATTTCCATTCAAAAATGCAATTTCACTGACTATTGGAGAAATTGTTGAACTTATCATGGCTAAAACAATCATATCTGCAAACTTTTTTCCGGAAATCCTACCATAGCAATAAACCCCTGCCATTATAGGTAGTGTATTAAACATATTTTTGCCAAACAAAGAAAACCCGATAGTTAAAAAAAGAGCAGCAATTATTTTTCCATTTGAGTCACGTTTGTAAAATATCAATAAAAACAAATTAAAAAGGGTTAAAACTGCCGCATTCATAAGGGCAGCGCCAATGCCAGCCAATGCAATATAATCTGTTATTAAAATGCTTCTGGAAGTATGTATCTTAAGATAACCATCCAAAATTTGACGGGGGGAGGCAAAAGAAAATGCGCTTATAATGAAAAAAACACAGATACCAAATATAATGTAATAATCAACAGGAATTTTATACTTAGTTTCAATTGTTGGCATAAAACTTGTCCCCCCCTGAATATTTAACTCTATTAGAGTATGGTCATTTTTTGTATTCTGCAAGCTATTTTTTTTCACCCCCTGAATTTATAGAAGCTTAGGAGACAAAAAATTGTGTTTTATGGATTCACAAAAATCCCTGGAGATAAATTGCGGGGCATTATTCAATTGCGGATCATTATTTGTAATGACCCGAATAATGAAGCATACTAATATGACATTTGTTTGTTATAAGCCATTTCCCAGAACAAATACTCAAATTCCACGCTGGAAATAAAAATCTCTTCGATTTTCTTGCGCTGTGTTTCTGACATATTCGCAACCAGATTATCAAGCGTATCGTAAAACCACTCAAAGGAACTTTCAAATTCTTTGCTTGCGTACTTCTCGATCCACGTCTTGTAGAAATTGCCTTCCAATTTATCAGCATATTGCTCTTTTAAGCGCTTGCCCCAATCAGAATAGGTCCATGCGCAGGGGAATATTGTTGCCAGTACCTCTGCCAAGCCTCCTGTTTGACCATATGCAAGCATATTAGCTGTATAGGTTCTGTTGTAGAGCGAGGATTTGAGATTGACCACATCCTCTGGCTTTATGCCAAATTTCGCCATGTAATCACGATGCAGATCCATTTCGTTTGCCAGTATGAAATACTGAATTTTTGTAAAGCGCGTCATAAGTTCTTCTGTGCCAGATTTTATAGCGCCTATAGCAAAAACCTTGGCATATTCCAACAAGTATAGGTAGTCTTGTAATAAGTAAAATTTGAATTTTTCTTTATCCAATGTACCCTTTCCGAGCTCCTGCACGAATGGATGGTTATACCCATCCTCCCAAACTTTTGCTGCTTTTGCTTTAAGACCTCTGGAAAATGACATAATAACTCCTTTTTTTAATGCTGATAACGGTTTGCAACCAAAAAGTTAAAACCATGCTTAGTATAAAGGATTTTATAATTTTGTCAAATACTCGAAAATAATATTTTGGATTGACATCCTAGCCTCTGGAACTATATTATACGGTTTGCATTGTCTTATTGTCCAATAAAAATTACGTTATTACTTAATCTGTATTACTTTAATATGTGTGGGGATTTATGAATTTTTTACATCGGAAAAATGTTGTTATTTCTGTGCGTCGCTATTTTATTGATGCTATGGGAGCTATGGCTCTTGGTCTTTTTTCTTCGCTGCTTGTGGGAATGATTGTTCAGACTGCTGGAAACCTCTCGGGTGTGCAGTTTTTGGTAGATTTTGGGCAAGTTGCCATAAAAGCTATGGGGCCTGCAATATGTATTGCAGTGGCGTATGGATTGCAGGCTCCGCCGCTGGTTATATTTTCTTCTGTTGCTGTGGGAATAGCAGCAGTTGGCGCAGGCGGGGGGCCAGCAGGATGCTATCTGGCAGCGGTTGTGGCAGCAGAGTGCGGCAAACTTGTATCAAAGGAAACAAAGCTGGATATAATAGTTACGCCTGTAACAACCTTGTTTGCTGGTGTGGCTGTTGCGATTTTTGTAGGACCTCACATTGGTTCGTTTATGACATGGCTGGGTTCTGTTATAGAAATGGCAACCAATATGCAACCAATACCTATGGGATTGACAGTTGCGGTTTTGATGGGGCTTACACTTACTTCACCCATATCCAGCGCAGCAATAGCCATGATGCTGGGACTAAGTGGATTGGCAGCTGGAGCAGCAACTGCGGGTTGCGCTGCGCAGATGATAGGTTTTGCAGTTATAAGCTACAGGGACAACGGCATTTCGGGGTTGGCAGCGCAAGGACTGGGGACTTCGATGTTGCAGATCCCCAATGTTGTGCGCAATCCTCTTATACTTATTCCGCCAACAGTTGCAGGGGCTATACTGGGGATGCTTTCGACTACTCTTGTGCCAATGCAGAATGTACCAGAAGGAGCAGGGATGGGCACATGTGGCCTTGTTGGACAAATCGGCACGGTTTCTGCTATGGGATTCAGCGGAGAAGTTATCATAAAGATAGTGTTTATGCACTTTATTTTGCCAGCAGTGATAAGTTTTGTTGTATATACATTCATGCGAAAAAAAGGGTTAATAAAAGATGGAGATATGAAACTGAACACAGGGTGAGGATAAATAAGTTCTTGTGAAGATGTCCAAGTTTAGTAAAAAAGCAGCAGAAATAGTATAAGAGTGGCTTAAATTGTGATTTTATAGCAATTAATAGCAATTATTCAGACAGCTCTTTCCATTTTTCTATCATTTTTTTGAATGAGGAATCTTTTTTCTTAAGCTCTTTTGAACCTCTTGTAATTTTGCACAAGCTTAATCCAAGTTCATTTGCGATTTTACGCTGACTGTTCCCTTCATAAATTTTCATTACAAGAGCCCATCTTGATGCTACTTCAGATATTTCATTAGGGGTAAGAATGCTGTGAAGAAAACCTAAAATCAAAGCATCATCTTCTGTTGAAGCTAATGCTTTAGAGAGTTGTTTTAAGTGTATATTTGACTCACTGGTTGCCATAATCATTCTCCGTTTTTACAAAATAAGCATTGCGTCGCCATAAGAAAAAAATCTGTATTTTTTATCAATTGCCTCTTGGTATGCTTCTTTTATTTCTGAAACTCCTGCGAATGCAGAGACAAGTACAATCAAAGTTGAGTCTGGAGTATGAAAATTGGTAAAAAGATAATCAACGACTTTAAATTTATAACCCGGGTATATATAAAGCGAAGTTTTCCCTTCCCCGGCAGCCACTTTATCGTTACAGACCGCAGATTCCAGTGTTCTTAACGAAGTTGTCCCTACAGCCAATATTTTTTTCCCATTGCTTTTTGCTGTGTTGATTATCTCTGCGGTCTCTTCGCTTATTTCATATATCTCTTCGTGCATCACATGGCTTTCAACTTTATCTGAATGGATCGGTTTAAATGTACCCATACCCACATGCAGTGTTATAAACGCGATCGTTACCCCTTTTTTCTTCAAGTTATCGAGGATCTCTTCTGTAAAATGGAGCCCTGCTGTAGGAGCTGCCGCAGAACCTGTTTTTTCTTTTTCACAGTATATGGTCTGATACCTTTCGTTATCAGAAGCTGTATCATCTCTTTTAATATATGGCGGAAGCGGCACATGCCCGAATTTTTCAAGATAAGCATCATCCACATTGCTGTTAAACTCAACAATGATTTCTTTCTCATCTTTTTCGATTATAGTGCATTTTATATTTGCCGGAAAACTAAAAACTTTGCCAATCTTTTGTTTTTTAAGTTTGCTGCTTATTGCTTTCCACTTATAGTCCGAAAGTTTTTCCAAAAGGAGAAATTCTGTTTCCCCCCCTGTATCTGATACTCCGAAAATTCTTGCTTTTCTTACTTTTGTATTGTTAAAAACAACAACTGTATTTTCATCAATAAAATCAGGAAAATTTTGTACTGATGTATGGATGATTTCCCCAGCTTTTGCTGTTGCAGGCCCAGACCCTGCGTTCTTCTTTAGAACAAGAAGCCTGCTTGTACCCCTGTTTTCTGGCGGAAACTGTGCAATAAGTTCTTCCGGAAGGTCAAAATAAAAGTCGCTGGTTTTCAATATTATCTTCTTCCCTGATTATTTTAAGATGATCGTATGCAAGTTGGGTTGCAACTCTTCCCCTTGGAGTTCTTTTTATCATCCCTAATTGTATTAGATATGGTTCATAAAAGTCTTCAAGTGTTTCAACAGTTTCTCCAACCGAAATCGCAATTGTCTCGGCTCCAACAGGGCCGCCTGAATATTTGTTTATAATTACATCAAGTATTTCTCTGTCGCACGCTTCAAGCCCAAGCAAATCTATATTTAGTTTTCCAAGGCTATATTTTACAATATCTTCGCTTACAACACCATCTCCCTTGATTTGCGCAAAATCTCTTACTCTGCGCAAGAGGCGGTTTGCAACGCGGGGTGTGCCTCTGCAGCATGTTGAAAGCGCTTTTATTGCTTTTTCTTCGGATGGTATATCAAGAATTTTTGATGAGCGTTTTAATATATTGATTATATCTGCCTGATTATAGAGATTCATTCTTACATTTATCCCAAATCTGCTATATAAAGGGCTTGATACATTTCCGGATTTTGTTGTTGCCCCTACAAGGGTGAATGACGGTACAGGTATCCGCACAGATCTTGCAGAAGGCCCCTGCCCTATTATCCAGTCAAGTTCAAAATCTTCCATTGCAATGTAGAGCATTTCTTCTATTACAGGTTTAAGTCTGTGGATTTCATCAATAAAAAATATTGTATGTTCGTTGATTGATGTTAAAAGCCCTGCAAGGTCTTTGGGTTTATCAAGAGCAGGAGCAGACGTAACCTTAAACTCACTTCCCATTTCATTTGCAAGTATATAAGCAAGGGTAGTTTTTCCAAGTCCAGGAGGGCCGCTTAAAAAAACATGATCAAGGCTTTCTTTCCTCTCTTTGGCAGCTTTTAAAAAAACTTTAAGATTATCTTTTATCTCGTTTTGCCCCTGAAAATCATCAAGGCAAAGGGGTCTTAATTTTTTTTCATTTATATCTTCTTCTGCAAACTCTCCAGAAAGCATTTTCGATTTTTTCATAACACAGCGCTCACATGGAACTTAAAGCAATAATTGCTTTTTTTAGAATTGCTTTTTCTTTTTCAGCAAAATCAAGATTTTTGATATCAGCTTCTTTCGCAATATTCTCTACTGTTATTGAAGCTTTTTTGTAATCAAATCCCATATCTGTAAGAGCTTTTATAATATCGCTATGCGGAGACAGAGCCTCAACTGCTGCGCCATCTTTTAAAAGCTTTCCTCTCATTGCAAGTACGATTTTCTGGGCAGTTTTTTGCCCTATTCCCGGAAGTGTTGAAAGCAGGGAAATGTTTTCGTTATCAAGAGCAGAGACAAAATCATCTGCAGAAATACCAGACAATATTTTTAATGCCTGCTTTGGACCAATACCATTAATTTTAATAAGCTCAAAAAAAAGAGTCCGCTCTTTTTCATCATAAAAACCATAAAGCGTAATATTATCTTCTCTTACATGAAGATGCGTTATTATTCTGGCGCTGTTACCGCTCGATGGCAAAAGTGAAATTGATTTTGAAGAAACATGGATTTCCCACTCAATTCCGTTATTTTCCAGAAAAACAATAGAAGTTCCCTTATATGTAATTATTCCGTTGATACTGTTAAACATTATTTAAAACCTCTATTATTGCAGTGGCATATTGCTGCTGCAAGTCCATCAGAAGCATGGTCAGGCTCTGGTACTTTTTCAAGCTTAAGAAGCAGTTTTACAAGCTCCTGCACCTGATTTTTTTCTGCTCTGCCATTTCCAACTATTGTCTGCTTGATTTTAAGCGGCGAATATTCAACAGCAGGAATTTTGGCCTGCGCGCAAATAAGATGGATAACCCCTTTTGCATGAGCAACTGGTATTGCGCTTAATGCATTTTTAGCGAAATAAATCCCTTCGATAGATGCTTCATGAGGCTTGTATTTGGAAGTTATTTTTTTTAATTTATTATAAATTTCCTGAAGACGCACAGAAATATCATCTCCCGCAGATGTCTCTATAACCCCATGAGTCACATAACTATATCTGCACTTATCATAATCTATGATTCCAAATCCTGTTTTCGCCAATCCAGGATCAACTCCCAATACTCTAAGCAAAATAACTCCTATAACTAATCTTTTAATTCAAAATTATCGGGAATTTCAAGGTTTGCAGATACTGATTGCACATCATCAAGTTCTTCAAGTTTTTCAATAAGTTTCAGGGCTTTTTCTGTTTTTTCCTCATCAAGTGTTACAGTGGTATCAGGTAAATTTGATACATCTGACATCTGTTTTTCAAAACCTGCTTTTGTAAAAGCATCAAGCACTTTCATATAATTTTCCGGAGATGTCATTACTTCAATGGTTTCGCCATGTGTAGTTATATCATCTGCTCCTGCTTCAAGAGCAGTTTCAAGAATATCATCTTCTTTATATTTTGCTGAATCAAAAGTAATCAACCCTTTTTTCTTGAAAAGATATGAAACACACCCTGATTCACCGAGATTTCCACCATATTTTGTAAGCATACTTCTTACTTCTGCGGCTGTTCTGTTTTTATTGTCTGTAAGAGTATCAATTAGGATCGCAACTCCGCCTGGTCCATAACCTTCATAAGTTAATTCTGAATAATTTACACCATCAAGACCGCCTATCCCTTTTTTTATTGCTCTGTCTATGTTGTCTTTTGGCATATTGGCTTCTCTTGCTTTAAGAACAGCGGTCCTTAGCCTTGGATTTGTAGATTCGTCGCCGCCACCAAGTTTTGCAGAAACAGTTATTTCTTTTATTAGTTTTGTAAATAGCTGGCCCCTTTTCGCATCGTTTGCACCTTTTTTATGCTTTATGGAAGCCCATTTACTATGCCCTGCCATGTATTTATCTCCTTGATTAAAGCTACTATATATGAAAAAGAAAAGTCAATAACTGATGTTCCGGCTATAAACTAACCAAAAACTTTTTCAATACAATTCATTATGTCGATCATAAAAGATGAGTGAAAATATCTCCCTTTGCTGTTTAATGCAAGTCCATAGCCATTTGGCGTTATAAACCCTTTTTTATCCCATTCTAAAATAACAGGTTCCAGAACTTTCTCCAAATCAATATTAAAAAAATTGCTTATTTTTTCCAGGCATACTCCCTCTTTTGTACGCAACCCCATCATAAGCAATTCAATCAAAAAATCATGATTGCTTATTGCCTCTTTTTCCATGCCCCACAAAGATTTTTTGCCTTGCAGAAAAACAGCAGGGTCATCTGTTACAGAAATTCTGTAAAATTGACCGTTACTATAATAAGTTGAAACCGCCGACAATCCGCACCCTATATACGGCTCCATTTTCCAGTAATTAATGTTATGAAGGCACTCTTTTCCCGGCTGGGAAAAATTTGAGATTTCATAATGCTCATAACCAGATGCCTCAAGTAATTCGCAAGATTCTATCCAGCACCTGTCATCCTGATCTTTTTCTGTAAATTTCTTATGCAGTTTTGTCCCTTCTTCCAGCGTAAGATAATATAATGATATGTGGTCAGGCTTAAAAGAAAGAGCAGTAGTTATATCAGATAACGCTTCTTCAATAGTTTGTCCAGGAATCGAAGATATAAGGTCAATGCTTATTTCTTTATCGCTATATTCCTTTAACATTTCAAGAGCATTATAAGTAGCTTCTATAGCAGAGTTGCGTCCAAGAATATTATTCACTTTCCTGTTAAAAGACTGAACGCCAAGACTTATCCTTGTAACAGGGAGATTGTTCAACATTTTAAGCAAATCAGGACTTACAGTTTCCGGATTTATTTCAATGGAAAATTCTTCCGGCAAAGCATTATACACTGAAACAATAGCTTGAATAATTTTTTCAAGTTTTTCCCTGCCTATTGCAGAGGGGGTACCGCCGCCCATATAAATTGTTTTTAAAGCGTTAATGTTTAATAAATTATTAAAATAGCTTATTTGATTAATAGTCTCTTCCAAAATATTGTCGATAATATTATTGATTGAAGAGGTTTTTGAAGATGAAGACCTTATTAAAGGCTCTTTTGAAGATTCTTTTAAAACCCCAGTTATTGGAATTGAAAAAAAATCACAATAACTGCATTTCTTTTTGCAAAATGGAATATGGATGTATAGAGCTCTGGGAATCGCGTCAAAAAACATTTATCATTCTTAAAGGCCAATATCTAAGAATTACTCTTCCTTTTATACTTTGCACAGGAACAAGACCACTGCTGCGTGAATCAAAGTAGAGTTCCCGGTTATCTCCCATAATAAAATAGTACCCATCGCCTATTTTTATTTCATCGCCACCCAAAGAAAAAGGGTTGTTCTCTCTATCCCAATTAGCAGGAAAAGAAGAAATATTGATATCATATTTATTTTGCGTAAGCTCGAATTCTGTTACAAAGTTATTCCTTCCCCCAGGCATAATATGGGCTACATTATTTCTTATTATAATTGTATCTCCAGGAATACCAACTATTCTGCTTATATTTACCCTGCTGCCATAACCATGCCTTGTTCCAAGCTCTCTTTTCTGCAAAGTAAAAAAATTAATAACCGAATTTACAGGCTTCAAATACCATGGGTAATCCCGCGCAAAGTTTTTATGGTAGATAACAATATCACCTCTATTGGGCCGCCCTATGCCGGGGAGCGTAAATCTATTATTGAGTATGTGCTGCCTGTATGCTGGTTTAAAAATAAGCATCCTGTTGTCTTTATGCAAAAGGGGCGACATAGAATTGCTATTAACATTTACAGTAGTAATAAATAAGCCTGTTATTAATTCGTACAGTATTATTGCAATCAAAAAAAATTTAACTATTTTCAGGATAGTAGATTTTTTTCTTCTGTTAGATTTGTAAAGACTATACTGAAATCTTGAGCCAAAAAACATTAATCTCCTACCTTATTACCCCAATTCTTCCAAGAGGCCAATATTTTATCATAGCTTTTCCAAGAACCCTGTTTTCTCTTACAGGCCCAAATTCTCTGCTATCCTTTGAGTTATCTCTGTTATCTCCAACTGCAAAAATCCACCCTTTTGGGATAAACCACCCTGCTTCATGTTTTCTGTAATTTTTCCTGCTCCATTGATTATGAGGCTGGATCGAATATTCTATTTTTAATCTGTATTCATTAAAAGTTGCTGAATCCGGAAGTGTCCTTAAATCAGGATAAAATGAATTTAATCTGTTTAAAGCCTCCATATCAGATGCAGAAGGCATAATATTATGCTGAGTATAAACCATTGCAGTTGCAGCTTTCATGTAAAAAACATAATCATTTGGATTTATAAATCTCCTTACAGGAGCTATAGCCCGCCCTTTTTGTTGAAAATCTTTTTCAGCGATCCAGTGTCCTACCCCTGCTGGCCTTATAAACAGATTTCCATTTACAGCTTTTATTCTGTCTCCACCAACCCCTATTGCTCTTTTTATAAGAAAATGGGCTCTGGGATTTCCATCTGGATCTTTATCAATATCAATAAGGGAAAGAGTAAGCATATACACAACTCTCTGTGTTATATCAAAAAGAGGGCCTCGTGAAAGATAAGTGGGGCTTTCAAAAATAATCACTTCACCCCGCTGTGGCCTAAAAAACCCCTGAATTTTTAGCGCGCCAGGAATAAGTTCTGGTCCATAAATCATTTTGTTAACAAAAATTCTATCTCGTACCAACAAAGTGTTGATCATTGAGCCAGTAGGTATCTGATATGCCTGGAATAAATATTGATTTATAATCAAAACAACCATTGCTGCCCATAAAAATGCTTCTACCCAGTCCAGAACAGGGTTTTTATTTTTATGCTTTTTATATTTGTTGTACCTTCGTATTTTACGTTTTGTAAGAAAATATTCAGTAGTTCGTTGTATTTTATCAAAATATTCTGTCATTATGCGATAACTTCCCCTGATTAAAGGAGATTATCACAAATTTTACTACATTGACAAGCAATATTAGTTATCCATATAATGCAGCAGAGATGTTTAAAAATTTATTCAAAAAAAAGCAGCCAATAACAGCCGAACATATTGATTTAAAAGTAGAATTGAAACCGATTGGGGGAATTCACCCTGGGGCTTATCTTTCTGTAATATATATTACAATTTTACTTTTCTTATTTTTTATGCTCTTTTTTCTCCCAGGGATCATCCGCAATGGAACAAGAGTTTATTTTAACTCCTTTCCTGTAAAATCTTCTGTTTGGATAAACGGGGAATATGCAGGGACAACTCCATTCAGAGGATTTTTACCAAAGGGTGAAAATGAAGTAGTATTTAGAAACCCGGGTTTTAAAGAATATGGAGAAGTGTTAAAAATAAGAGGGTATGTTTTTGCAACGCTTTTTAAAAAGCCAGAACTAATTATTAATAAAACTCTCGAAATCTATAATTATACTGATATATTTAATCATGCTCTTGATGATTTCCTAAGATGGGCAATCACCAGTGATTTTCATGAAGCGTATCAGCCTGAATATCTTATTTCAAAAACAGTTTCCAAGTTTAAAGATGGCGGCAGAGGAAATGAATATACAGAGCAGTTTCTCGAAAAAAGTTATAAAAATATAACAAGTGAAAATCTTTTCAAAGATTTTATAAGAGCTGTTTTTATTTATAGAAATGGCAACAGCGCGCTTCTTCCTTATGACATAATTGATTCTTTTTTATATTTTGCGGAAAGTTTTTCGGAAAATCCCGCATTGATGATCCATTTGCTTACAGTAATAAGTTCAAACCTAATTAATATGGATGACCGGGATAGTTTTATACTTGCAATCGATAATAAAAGAATGCAGGATTTCAGAGAAAAAGATAGTTTATTGAACAGAGGCGGGCGGCCAACCATCCGTACAGAAATAATTGCAGGGAGAAGATTTGCAGTAATACCCGAAGGTCATTATTTTATTGGAAGTTACCCTCAGACGAGAAGCAGTATCAACAGTCATGATCTTGCCCCTACATTCAGCAACTTTCTGGGTTTTGAAAGATTTTACATAGCAGAAAATAAAGTTACTAACCGTGAATTTCTTGATTTTGTGAATGAAAACCCTTCATGGAACAGAAGTAATATCAGGCAACTTATTGAAAAAAATCTTGTAACAGCTTCATACCTTAGCCACTGGGCAGGTGACAATAACCCAATGCCTGGTGATATGAATGCCCCTGTTAATAATATTTCGTGGCACGCTGCACAAGCTTACAGCGAGTGGCTTACGGGAAAAATAAACATCAATAATTTAAAAGCAGTGCTTCCAGATGAATATATGTGGGAAGTTGCGCAAAGAAATGCAGGGAATATGCTTAATATGATGACTAATGTTTTATGGGCATGGTGTTCAAACTGGTTCAACTATGCTGATTACATAAATCCAGAAAGAACTTTTGCCAGCCTCTCGGACAGTTCTGCCAGATATAATCTTGATGGTATAGAGAAATCTGTGCGTGGCGGAAGTTGGGCAAACAGGACTGGAGAGATAACACCATTTACAAGAGCATCGCAGCCTCCCTACTGGTGTACCCCTTTTACAGGATTTAGGGTGGCTTTAGTACCGGAGAATCAGAACTAAAATGGCAAAAACCGACACCAATGTAAAAATTCTCTCTGTCAATAAAAAAGCAAGATTCAATTATTTGATTGAAGATAATCTTGAGTGCGGTATTGAACTAAAAGGGACAGAAGTTAAATCAATAAGAGCCAACAAATTCTCATATTCTGATTCATACTGCAAAGTAAAAGATGGGGAATTATGGCTTATAGGGCTTCATATTTCGCCTTATGATTTTGGGAATATACATAACCATGAGCCTTTACGGGAAAGACGGCTTCTTGCCCACTCTTCGGAAATAAAAAAACTGGGGAAAAAAGTAGCTGAAAAAGGGTACACTCTTGTCCCTTTAAAAGTTTACTTAAAAAAAGGGAAAGTTAAGATCGAACTCGGCATTGGCAAAGGTAAAAAAGTTTTTGATAAAAGAGAAACTATAAAAGAAAGAGACACAGGCCGCGAAACATTAAGAGAAATTCGAAATAAGTATTGATATAACTAATGTTAACAAATAGTTCAAAATAGCAGTTGACAAAAAAAAATATTTAATATATTTTAAAAAAAGAGAATAAATAAAAATGGTTGCCTAATATAGGCTAAAAACAATGTTTCTTCTCGCACATACGTGTGCTTGGAGTAGCATAGTTATATAAATAACTGACTGCAAGGAAATTCTAAGCAGAAAGCCACACATTCATCAATCAAATAATCAATTAATGTGTGTATTTTTTTTAACGCTTGTTCCCTTTCTGGAGATTTCCTGGAAGGGTTTTTTTTTATCCTGGCTTTCGCAGGGACAGTCCATACAGCAGCAGAGTTGTGAAATATTAGCGCAGTTTTATCAATAACAACTGTTCAGGAGGCTTGGTATGGATAAAAGAATAGGGATTATAGGGATTGTAATTGAAGCCCTTTCATGTGTTGAAAAAGTCAATGCTATTTTGCATGAACATTCAGAGATCATTATAGGAAGAATGGGCATACCATACAGGGAGCGAGGCGTATCTGTAATATCATTGATTGTTGATGGCAGTAATGATGAAATCAGCGCTATTACCGGAAAACTTGGCAGAATATCAAACATATCTGTAAAATCAATGGTTACCAAGAGTGTGGAAAAATAATATGTATAATGTAAAATCAATGAATTCAAATGAGTTTATCGACCACGAAGAGATTTTATCTACAATAGCTGCAGCAAAAAAACTTGCAACATCAAAAAGTACAATAGACCGTATTCTTGAAAAAGCAGAATCTTGCACAGGATTAACACACCGGGAAGCAGCAGTACTTCTTGAGGTAACAGATAGCGAAATATTGGATAGAATATATATCAGTGCAAAAAAGATTAAAGAAAAAATATATGGCAAACGTATTGTTATTTTTGCGCCATTATATCTTTCAAACTATTGTGTAAATAACTGTATATACTGTGGATATAAATGTTCAAATAAAATAGCGCGGCATCAGCTTACACAGGAAGAACTTAAACTGGAAGTAAGGGCGCTTGAAGCAATGGGACACAAAAGGCTTCTTCTCGAAGTAGGAGAAGATGATGAAAAATGTCCTATTGATTATATGTTGAAGTGCATAGAGACTATTTATAGTGAAAAATTTAAAAATGGCTCCATAAGAAGAGTAAATGTTGATATTGCAGCCACAACTGTTGAAAATTACAAAAAACTTAGAGATGCGCAAATAGGGACATATTTACTGTTCCAGGAAACTTATCATAAGCCAACATATTTATCAGTTCATAATGGGCCAAAACAAAACTATGAATGGCATACCGAGGCTATGGACAGAGCAATGCAGGGTGGGATCGACGATGTTGGAATAGGGCCTCTCTACGGGCTCTACGAATGGCGCTATGAAGCAATTGCTACACTTATGCATGCAGAGCACCTGGAAGCAGTTTTTGGCGTAGGGCCACACACAATTTCCTTCCCCAGGCTTTTATCTGCAGAAGGGGTTGACAGAAACAGCTTCAAATATTTGGTTAGTGACGAAGATTTTAAGAAAATAGTAGCTGTAACACGTTTGGCTGTTCCATACACCGGAATGATCCTTTCTACAAGAGAAACCATAGATTTTAGAAAAGAACTTCTTGATGTTGGAATATCCCAAATAAGCGCAGGTTCATGCGTAGGGGTTGGCGGGTATGCGCAAAGAAAAGGCGTAGATAAAAATGGGGTTGAAGAAAAGCCGCAATTCAACCTTGCAGACCACAGAAAACCGATTGATGTAATAAAATGGCTTGTTAAAGACGGCTATATACCAAGTTATTGTACAGCCTGCTACAAAGAAGGGAGAACAGGCGACAGATTCATGCCACTTGCGAAATCAGGGCAAATAGCTAATTTTTGCCACCCAAATGCCCTTTTAACTTTTGAAGAATATCTTAAAGATTATGCAGATGATGAATTAAAAGATATGGGAGAAAAACTGATTGATATTGAAATACAAAATGTTCCAAGCGAAAAACAGAAAAATAAAGCCCTTAAATACCTTGAAATGATAAGAAACGGAGAACGGGACCTCAGATTTTAATCGTTGCCTCTAAATTATGCTTTTTTCCGCTTACAAAGTAAAATTAAGGCGGAAAAAATGAAATGTGTTATTGAAAGCAGTTGTTTTTTAGTTTATACTTGAAGTTACACTATCCAAATTTGATAATAATTTATCAATATTTTATTTTAAACTATCGATAATAAATTGTACCTTTATTAAATTGTAACTATTCTTAGTTAGGAGTTATAAATGCTGGAAGTTGATAAAAATAATAATACTGATGAACTTGAGGATTATGGTGTTTGGGTAAAATCCGGTCCGGAAAACTATATAGATAGCAAAGATTCTCCAGCAGATAATGACTTTGAACTCACTGATTTAGAATCAAACCCTGATAACTTCTTACTCACCGAAGAGGAAGAAACCCTGCTTGACTCACTTGAAAAAGATGTAAAAACCGATGATGAAGATTTTTTAAATATACAGGAAGTCAATAACCTGGATTTTAATGATGATGAAGAGGATGAAAATATAGACGCAGATAGTTCTTTTGATGATACTCTTTTAGATACTCCGGCAGATGACTCTTCAGAATCAGATAATTCTTTCAATATAGAAGAAGATTCTTTGGAAGAAGATGACTCTTTTGAAACAGAAGAAAAAGAAGAATTCATAGATATCAATATAGCTAAACCAGTTGCGGCCAATGAAAACCAAAATAATGAAAAATCCGCAGATATTATCTCTCAAATAGCAGCAGACTTGAAAAATGACCTTTCTGCAATAAAAAACGAGCTCCATGAATTAAAAATGGAACTTGCAAGATATAAAAAAACTGAAGGAAAAGAAAAAGGTGATTCTGTTGAAGATCCGGAAAATAATGATGAAAAAGCAGCTTCCAGAGGGTTCTTTTCTGATGATGGCGATGAAACCATAGCTTTAACAGGCGATGAGCTTGACAATATTTTTAATACTGCCGAAATAACCGAAGAATCTAAAACAGAGAGTTCTAAAAACTTAAAAGAAAAAATTGGGGTAAAAAAGCTTGATACTGAAGAATTTTCAGAAGAACCTGAAATAGATACCACTTTTGATATTGAAGAAGATGATATTGATATAAATAATCTTCCTGATATAGAAGATGATTTTACAATTGATGAAAACATTGACATGGAAGATTCAGAGCTTGATATTGAAACACCTCAAGAAGATGAAAGCATGGAAATTGAGGAGTCAGAACTTGATATTGAACTGCCTCAGGAAGATGAAATTATTGACATAGAAGAACCAGTATTTGATAGTGAAGCGCCTTTAGAAGATGAAACCATGGAAATTGGGGAGTCGAAACTTGATATTGAGCTGCCTCAGGAAGATGAAATTATTGACATAGAAGAACCAGTATTTGATAGTGAAGCGCCTTTAGAAGATGAAACCATGGAAATTGGGGAGTCAGAACTTGATATTGAGCTGCCTCAGGAAGATGAAATTATTGACATTGAAGAGCCAGAACTTGATATTGACCTGCCTCAGGAAGATGAAACTATTGAAATTGAAGAATCTGCACTCGATATTGAACTGCCTCAGGAAGATGAAATTATTGACATAGAAGAACCAGTATTTGATAGTGAAGCGCCTTTAGAAGATGAAACTATTGAAATTGAAGAATCAGAACTTGATATTGAACTACCTCAGGAAGATGAAACTATTGAAATTGAAGAATCTGCACTCGATATTGAACTGCCTCAGGAAGATGAAACTATTGAAATTGAAGAACAAGATCTTGATATTGAAGCACCTCAAGTTGATGAAAGTTTTGACATAGAAGAACAAGATCTTGATATTGAAACACCTCAAGAAGATGAAACTATTGAAATTGGGGAGTCGGAACTTGACATTGAACTGCCTCAGGAAGATGAAACTATTGAAATTGAAGAATCTGCACTTGACATTGAACTGCCTCAGGAAGATGAAACTATTGAAATTGGGGAGTCGGAACTTGACATTGAACTGCCTCAGGAAGATGAAACTATTGAAATTGGGGAGTCGGAACTTGACATTGAACTGCCTCAGGAAGATGAAACTATTGAAATTGAAGAATCTGCACTCGATATTGAAGCGCCTTTAGAAGATGAAACCATGGAAATTGGGGAGTCAGAACTTGATATTGAACTGCCTCAAGAAGATGAAATTATTGAAGAAGCTATAGATGAAATTACTTTAGAAGGATCTGCATACGAAGAAAATAGAGATGAGCTTAGTTTTCTTGATGGCAAAATAGATGAAACTTCTGAAAAAGAAAAAATAATTTTAGATGATGTTTCTGAAGTTGATGATGATAAAGAAATAACTGAGGAAGATTTTAAAGAGATCAGACTTGATGATGAAGACATAAAAGAAGATTCAGATAAAGATTCTCTTGATGAAGAACTCACTATTGATGGTATTTCACATGAAGAACCCTCAGATATTAAAAAAGGGATAACTTTTGAAGAAGAGTCTTCTGATGAAGAAATAGCTTTAGAACCATCAAAAGCAGCAAGGAAACACGAAAAAAGCGATGCTAAACACAAAACTGCCAAAAAAGAACCAAAAGGCAAAGCTATTGAAGAGATTCCAGATAATCTTAAAACAGAAATAAAATCAGTGCTTGTATATCTTGATCAGCTTCTTGAAGCACTCCCTGATAATAAGATAGATGAATTTGCAAAATCAGAACATTTTAAAACTTATAAAAAACTATTTGAAGAATTGGATTTAATGTAATGGGTTTGCTTGAAAAAATTTTAAACAAACAAATTCAGAAAGAAAAAAAAACATATACGAAAAGCGAGTTGCAGAGTCTTTTAAAAAAAGCAAACCAACTTTTATCTGGTTCTGATAGTAAAAGTAGAAAAAAAAAAACAGTTAGTTTTGATTTTCTTATAAAAAATTTTAAAAAAAACAAAAAAAATCTCTCTGTACCGCTGGATATATTAAATATATTTACAGAACATTTTGACTTAAAAAAAGGCTCTCTTTTTATATTAAACCAGGCTTCGGAAAATTTTACTGTATGGGCATTAACAGGTTATGATTACACTACTGCAAACAGACTTAGAATTCCTGATCAGGATGTAAAAGAAATATTTGGTGAAGAAAAAAAAATATTATCGTTAAGCGATAGTTCATTGAAAAAAATAAAAAAATACTTCTCTTCCAGAGAATTTGCCAATTTTGGCTCAGTCCATTTGATACCATTTTTTACAGAGAATAATGAATTGTTTGCATTTCTTCTACTTTCACAAACTGCCACTGTTAAAGCTTTTTCTAATATATTAAACTGTTATGATGTTTTTTATCCTGTTTTTAATGATGCTCTTCTCCACTTTTTTAGCACCATAAAAATAAATCCTAATCCTGCTATTTATATCAAGCATAGTAATATTTATACCACAATTGAAGAATCAATAGAAAAATATAATTATTCAAACCCTTTTATACTATTTTTTGACAGTAATAAATTTTTGGATTCTGTATCAAATATTATTGATAAAAATTTTAAAAACAACTTTTATAATAACATTATAGACCTTCTTTCTTCATTTGTTTCAAATAACGGGAATATATTTATCATTGATAATAATACAATTTTCATTTTAAAAGATGCTCCTGCTCTAAACGATAAAGATATGCTTGCATATCAAATATCTTTTTTCATAAAAAACCTTATTCCACAACCCTTCCCCACCGGAGAAGGGCGCAAGCAAGCAAGTACAAAAAAACGCAATACATTTGGAGAACAGGAAATAAAAAATCTTATAAAAGTTTTTCATCTGCCAGAAGAAAATGATACTCTAAAACAGTTTTTAAATGATTGATTTTTATTTATCAAAAACAGGTAAATTAACTGCAAATATTAATGACAAACACATTCACTCAGGAGTTGATCCGGAAAAAGAAGCAGAAAAATACCTGTCATCAAATATAAAAAATAATGGGAATCCATCTTTAATTCTTATACTTTTTCCAGGGCTAAATTATCTTTATAATTCTTTAAAAAAATATTTTCCAGACACAAATATTATTACCGTACATCTCAATACCGAAATGTATAACAATTCTGTAGCAGATATTGAAAGCAATAAAGTATGGCATCCTGGCTCAGATTTACATTTGAAACAATTTTTATATAATAATATCAGAGAAGTAGAAGTAAAAAAACTTATTGTATTTACATGGGAACCAGTAATAAAAGCATTTCCCTCAGAAAGTAAAAAATATTCAGATATAGTTGAACAAGTGCTTACAGAATATAATTCAAATATATCAACTACAAATTATTTTGGCAAAAAGTATATAAAAAATATTTTTAGAAATATCATTGCTGTTGAAAAAACAGCAATAATAAAAAATATAGAAAAGCCTGTAATTATTGCATCATCAGGCCCTACAATAGAAAATGCAATACCATTAATAAAAAAAACAAGAAACTCTATTTTTTTGATCGCATTGTCATCATCCTACAGTATATTAAAATATAATAATATAAGACCAGATATGATAATTTCCACAGATCCAGGTTATTATGCTGCTGTTCATCTTGATCTATTAGAAGAAGATAACTTATTGATTTCCTCACCTCTTACTGCTAACGTAGGGAGGCATAATAAAAATCCATATTTTGTAATAAATCAGGGAACATTTATGGAAAACTATTTTTTGAAAAACTGCGGCATACCCTATATAAATATTCCCTCAAATGGAACAGTAGCAGGAAGCTCATATTACCTGACTGCCACAATTACAAAAAATCCTGTTATATTTGCAGGCTTTGATCTCTGTACAAGCGATATAAAAACACACTGCTCTCCTCATGCTTTTGAAAATATTTTATTTAAAAATTCAGAAAAAACCAATCCTTTATTAAATATACATTATGATCATGCAGTTACAAACTATAATGTCATAGGCAGCGCCAATCCGCATTGCAGAAGCTCGCTGCCGTTAAAAGCATATAACGGCTGGTTTAATACTACCTTTTTGGGCGAAAACTACTTTCGCTTAAACCCTTCGGGAATGGAAATAAAAAAAATGAAAACAATTGATGATAATGGAGTATATGAGCTTATATCATCTTGTTCTTCAAGCAATGAAGATCTTTATTCATTATATTTAATTAATAAGGATATGCATAAAGCTAATGTTATACAACTTATACAGCAGCTTATCCATGATCTTGAAACAGATATTATCCAGTTGCACAGTTCTGGGTGGTCTGCAACAAATTCCCTTTATGAGAAACTTGTGATGGATTATGACAAAAATCTGTTATATTATTTTAATACAGCAGCATATCTTGATCTTATTGATCTACTATTATCTGATTCAAAAGATATTTTGAAAAAAAAGTATAGCAATCTTACAGAAGAATGTGTAAGTTTTATGAAAAAAGAGTTATTTAAAATAACATAAGTTTTAATAAAAAAAATGAATGAACTGTTATATAAAAAAAATATATTGGCACTCTCGTCTCATGATTCAAATCTCTCTTTTGAAATCTCTTCGCTAAAACCTTTAAACAGTGTCACGACAGTACCATCAAAAGATGGGAATATAATTCCGGTAATAGAAAAGAATAATACAAAAACTCAACTCCATTCCATGTACAATCCTATTTTAGAAGCTGAAAAACTGTATCAAACATCAAAAAAAGGGAGCAGTTTTATAGTTATCTATGGATTAGGCGGCGGATACCATATCCTCCCCTATTTAGATGATGATTTTATTGAAAATATCCTTGTTATAGATACAGGAAAAAGATATTTAAGGAAAATAGTAGAGGATATAGACCTAACAGCTATTTTTACAAATCCAAAAGTAAGTATTTTATTTGATCCAGATTATAAAGAGCTTTCGGACTTTATAACCGAAAAATACATTCCTGCAGTTTTTGGGAATTTAAATATTGTGCATCTAAAAAACCGTGTGCAATCTGAGTCTCTTTTTTTTGAAAAAACAACAGATAATATCAATCTTATTCTTGATAAAGTCTTAACTGATTTTGCAAGTCAGGCTTTTTTTGGAAAAAGATGGTTTAAAAATATTATAAATAATCTTAAATATGCGGAAGCACAGCAGCTTATTCCTAAAACAAAACCAAAAGCTGCCATAGTTGGAGCAGGCCCTTCTCTGGAGCTTCAGCTAGATCATCTTAAAGAAAGTATTAACGATACTCTTATATTTGCATCAGACACTGCGGCAGGTTATCTATTATCAAATAATATAATTCCTGATTATATTATATCCATTGATTGCCAGCACATAACCTATAATCATTTAACAGGTTATGATCTTAAAGATATTCCCATAATTATTGAACTTGGGTCTCCACTCTTTCTTTCCAGATATTTTAAAAACAGAATTTACGTTACATCCGGCAACCCATTATCATGTTTGATTGCATCTGTGTGGCGCCACTTTCAATATGTTGATACTGCTGGCGGAAATGTAAGTTACTCGGGACTTTCAATAGCTTCTTCGATAGGCATTGATGAAGTTACTTTGTATGGGGTAGATTACTCATATATAAAACACAAGCCTTATGCAAGAGATACATTTATATATAAATATTTTAATAGAGAAAGCATAAAAACAAATTCTCTTGAAAATGCAATTTATTCATTTTCATCTGACAGCGATTTATATGAATGTTCAAAGAAAAATATTTACAGCAATAAAAGAATGGATTTTTATTATAAATCTCTTATCTCGTATATCAAAAAAGAAGATGTTAATGTAAAAAGCGCCCCGTTTTCCCCAAGAAAAATATTTCATAAAAATAAAAAAAACATTGACAGGGAACATAAGTTATTTTCTTCGGGTTCGCCAAAAATGGCATGGAATATTTTTCTTGAGGGGTATAAAGAAGCACTTATGGCTTTGCCTGATTTTAAAAATCAATATAACAAAAACTTTAATTCTCTTTCAAAAAAAGAAAGGGAAATATGGACAACGATTTATCCAGTATGCGCTACTTTCAGAAAAGAGCTAAGAGAAGAGAACTTTTCAACTCCGCAGATATTGCGTATAACAAAAGAATGGTGCATAAACGAAGTTGAAAAGGTAATTAAATAACCTGCCCATTTATTGCACAGAATTACAAGTCAAAAGAAGTTTCAAACTCAACAGGATGAGGCAATTGTCTGTAACGTAAGGCTTCCTTTCTTTTGTTCTCGATCCAAATTTCGATCAAACGCTTTGGGAATACTTTACCCTGTATCAGGAAGTCGTGATCTTTCTCCAGCGCGTCAAGCGCTTCATCAAGGCTTTGCGGTAAAAATTTGAGCTTTGCCTGTTCTTTTTTTGAAAGATTGTAAAGGTTAAAGTCGTATGGACCATATCCTGCTTTTTTAGGATCAATTTTGTTTTTGATGCCATCAATGCCTGCCATCAAAATCGCTGCATATGCGTAATATGGATTGCATGTGCCATCGGGGCTTCTTAGCTCATAACGTTTTTTATCCGGGTCTTTAGCGTACGCTGGTATGCGAATAACAGCGCTCCGGTTTGAAGTGGCAAAGCCAATGGTAACAGGAGCCTCAAATCCGGGAATAAGTCTTTTGTAGGAGTTGGTACTGGGATTGGTAAATCCACACAGAGCGCGCACATGTTTAAGGATGCCGCCCATGAAAAATAGCGCGGTTTCACTAAGCTGTGAATACCCATTTTCATCGTAAAATAATGGCTTGTTGTTCTTGAACAAGTGCATATGTACATGCATACCATTTCCTGCTTCGCCGAAAATTGGCTTTGGCATAAAGGTAACGGTCTTCCCTTCGGCAATCGCCGCGTTTTTTAATAAATATTTTGTCAACATGGTCTTATCTGCCATTTCCAGGAGTCCGCCAAATTCAACTTCAATCTCTGACTGGCCAGGCCCCCCTACTTCATGATGATGGTACTTTACAAGTATCCCCTGACTTTCCATTAACATGGTTACTCTGCTTCTGAATCCGCCAAGCTTGTCCATTGGAGGAGCTATGTGATAACCACCCTTGCGCGGTATTTTATAGCCCAAATTTGCGCCCTCTGATCCACTGTTCCATTCTGCTTGATCAGCGTTGATTTTAAAACCAGATGCATGCCCCTGAACAGAGTAGCTAACATGATCAAACACATAAAACTCAAATTCCGGCCCGATCCTCATCTCGTCGGCAATGCCAGAGGAGCGTAAGTATTCTTCTGCGTGAAAAGCAACATTGCGCGGGTCCTGGTCAAAACGTCTGTTTTCCGGCAAATCTATAACATAAACATCGCCAATCATTGAAAGTGTGGGAATCTCTGCAAAGGGGTCAATATTGGCGCTTTCCAGATCTGGAATAAAAACCATGTCGCTTTTTTCAACTGGCGCAAAACCATAATTGCTGCCATCGAATCCAACACCATTTTTTAGCGTATCTTCTGTTAATCTGCCAATTGGCATGGTAAGATGCCGCCAGCGGCCAGTTAAATCTGTCATCATAAAATCTGCCATTTTTACATTGTGTCTTTCGCAGAGTTTCTTAATATCATTAAATGTTACTGCCATCATTCTCCTCCAGAGATTCCATTGCGTTGCGTTTTATTTCGATTGAAATTTATTATATCAAATATTTTTTGAATTGTTCCATACTTCCTAATAGAAAACCATGCTTGCATATCCTACAAATGAGTCTGCAGGGGAAATATCATAACTTGTCTTGTAAGTTAAAAGTTTACCTTCTTTAGCATTGTTTAAAGCAGAATATTGCGCAGCAAAAGCTGCTGCACCGCCAGAGCATGATGAAAAATTATTTTTACTATGCTCTATTGCCTCGGCAATCTTAAAATTGGATATATAATCAATAAATTCTTTGTCATTTATATTTTTGACCCACTGAAGCCCTTTTGCTCCGCTGCCATGCGGCTGAAACCCATAATTTAAACCATAATGGGTCAAATCTACAGACCCTGCAACTGCAACTTTTTTGCTATTGGTTACTGCATAATTATTGGTAGCCTCTGCGATTTTGGAAACAACATTGTAATCAGGGGGAATTCTAAGCCAGACAATTTTACATTCAGGCAAAAAATATTTTATTATTGGGAGTTGAATTTCAACTGTATTATCCGGATAAGTATCTTCATAAAATTCAAGTTTTTCAGATAAATATTTTACAAACTCCATGTCATTATCAATGTTACCAATTGTTGCATCAAATTGTTTATTTTTTGCAATCAGGGGGTGGTCCCTGGCGCCAAGATGCCCCCCTGCAACAACTACTGTATCTATTTTTGTATCAAGAAATGAAAAAGCATGAAATGAAATCTCGCCTGAATAATACCACCCTGCATGAGGCGCCATGATTGCCTTGATTTTATTATTTTTTTGCTCTTTTTTGTCCCATTTGGAAAATAATTTTAGAACCTCTTCTTTGCTGCCCGGGTACCAGCCTGCAGGCAAAATCCTTTTTCTTACTTCACTACTCATAAACCAATTATACCATGATTATAAAAAAAATGTATTCACATTATACAGAATATGAGTAATAATATCGATATGAAAAATCAGCATTATAAAAGTTATATAATATTTAGTATTGTTTTCTTTTTATTTCTTTTTTCTTTTTCAGCGTATAATTTAAGTCAGAAACATAAAAATGGCGTAGAAAAAGGGCTCGCGTACTTTAACAGAATAAAAAATAGCATTACCACATTATATCTTTCAAATAATGATTTTTCTTCTCCTGCTTTTAGAAGAAGCATAAGCAATTTTTTTGATTCCAACAGGTTTTTTCAATCCCTCGTTATATATGATCATAACGGACAAGTGGAGTATCTTTATATAAGAAATCCCAGGATCTTTGCAGAAAGCCCCATATTAACAAATGATTTTGCAACAAAACCTAAATACAAATTCAATAAATTCTTCTTTAATCTCTACACGAGTTCCATAATTGTCCCAGTCGGGGGAGGCGCAAATAACCTAAATATTGAAGTTGTTTATAATATAATAACTTATAGTGAAATATCAAATCTTATTAAAATACTAATGACTTGTCTGTTGATATATATTATTTTGACTACATCTTTTCTCCTTTTTGTTCCATACAAAAAAACGATTTTGAAGTCAGAGAATATAAATTTAAAAGAAAAAAAAGAGCCAGCCATAAAATCCGAATCGCAGACAACCAAAGTGCAAACGCCTGAACCTGAAACACAAACACCTGAAGTGCAAACGCTTGAAGAAGTGCAACCACATGAAGTGCAGACACTTAAACCTGAAACACAACAACAGGCAGTTGACAGTAACAACACAGCAATAAAATACACTCCTTTGATAAACGAAATCAATAAATCTATTAATACATTAAATAGTGCTGCTGAAAGTTCCAAAAACAATTCCAGCCATACCAATATTTCAAAAGAGCATGATAAAATTGCCAGTAAATCAATAAAAGCTGCTGATAAGTCAATTAGAGTTGATGAAAACACAGGTCTTGCAAGTATTGAAGATTTTAGCCCAAAACTTGATTATGAGCTTGATAGAGCAGCAGCTAATGATACAGATTTGTCTCTTTTAATATTGTCATTTGTATCAGAAGATAATAATAGAATAACAGTGTTTTATAATAATCTTTCATTGGTATTACGCAATTTTTTCATGCCTCAAACATCTTTCAAGATATCTCAAAGCAAACTTGCGGTTATAATACCAGATAAAACCATAGAAGAAAGTATAAAAAAAGCAGATGAATTTATCGGCAGGCTTAAAAATATTTCTGCGATTGAAAATATTTACGCTGGAATAAGTTCCAGAAACAGCAGAATCATTTCAGCAGAACGGCTTATAAAAGAAGCAGAAGGCGCTGTTTCAAAAGCAATTTCAGGACCTGACCAAATTATTGCTTTTAAGTCAGATCCTGAAAAATTTAGAGAAATGCTTTTAAAGCAAAATTCAATTTAATTCTTCAATAATTTCCCTGACTGGATTAAGAATTCTTCCAATCCTGAAGAATGAAGCATTATATCTAAAACCCCCGCCCCTGATACCAAATAAAACATTCCGTTCTTCAAGAAGTTTTATATCAATTATAAACCTGCCATAAACTGTTTCAATTTCTATTTCACCATTTCGATCGATTATAAAATCTTCTGAAAAACTCTCTCCGACCAATGAAGCAATATTATTTAAAAGCATATTTGAGGTATTTCTGTTAATAGTTCTACCAGAAGCATCTTGCCAATCAAAATTGTTATTTGCGTCTCCTTCTCTCATTGAAAAATTTAACATTGCCAACCTTTCTTCAAATTCATTATCTGTCCTGATCCTTACTGCAGTTATGGTGGTGTTATCAATATTTTCCGGCAATACTCTAAGATTACTCCAGAAATCCATGTCTGCTATAAAAAACCTCAATATTGGAGAATCAATAAGATAAACTTCATCGGATAACGATGTTCTTATATATTCGCCCCGCCCTTCGGGCCCTCTTCTGCCAACATGAAGACTAAATAATTTGTTATTGGAAGAATCATAAAAAAAAGCATCTCTGCTTTCCCCCTCAGCAAGATCAAACCTTTCCCAACTTCTTGGATTTGTACCTACTATTTGATTTTTTGCAAGTCTGGAAATAGTATCAATAAAGTTTTCAATTCTGGCTTCAGCTGCTGGATATTTTATGCCGTTATGAGTATAAAACCATCTTCCATTTTCTTTTTGCATAAGAAGGGCTCCTGCGCCCGCGTCCAGATCAACTCTTATTGCAGATATTCTATTAATAGTTGGTCTATCAAATATTAGCTGCGCAGCTCTCCTTCTATTAATATTTCCTGCTGAAAAAACTGTTCCAATAATATATATTGCCAAAAGAAGAATGATAACTCCTGATAGCAGTTTTATTTTTTTTCCATATTCCATATTAAAGTCCCCTAATTAAGCTTCTCTTTTTTTTCTTCTTACAAAATGAAAAATTGCAAAAATTATTATTAAAAGAGGTATTATAACAATATTTACAAGATATACGATAATAATAGCAGTAACTCTCTTTTCTGGATCTTCTATTTTATTAAGCCTTGGATCTCTCGTAGCTCTGGTTTTGATCTGCAAGAGTGACTCATCACTTGAAAGCCATTCAACAGCATTTTCAAAAAAGATTATATTATGAGGGCTGTCAGAAAATTCAATAATATTTGAAACAAAATCCGAGTCGCTAATAACAATAATCCTTGTATCTCTGCTTGTTTTATCTGTGAAAGCGCTTCTAAATGTTCCTGATACTACATATCCCAAATTAAATTGACGTTGAGCATCACTGGTATATGACATCAAGGGAAGTATTACATTTGGATCTGTAGTCACAGTATCAAGTATCCATGCCTGATCTGTTGTGGAAACAAGGGGTTCATATGTTAGCCCTTCTTTCTCTTCTATAGTGATAGAACTTGCCCATAATAGATCAAGCCCGCTAAATCTGTTGGTTATTGGATTATCCCTTGATACATTCTGCCCAAGGATAGCTATCCATTGCGGATAAGGCATTGGAAACATTCCTCTCAATGGTATTCTCCTTACAGATTTATCAAGCACAAAATCATTATTTATTGTTACTCCGTATTTTCTGAGCATTTCAATAGCAGGAGAATTTACAAGCTCCAGTGTAGCAAGATCACGCGGATCAACATCAACGCCATCTAAAGCAAATAAAACCCTTCCGCCATTCATTATAAACTCATCAACATAAAGCATATCACCATCTGTCAAATCCCTATTCCCAACAACAGCCAATACAGAAATCGAAGATGGAATTTCATGACCAGGATTTACAACTTCGATATTATATCCAACTCTTCTTATTCTTTCATAAAGAAATGAATAATGCTCTTCGACACTTCTTCTATTATCTCCTATTAAAAGACCTAAAGAAACCTCAATATCATAAACAAGTTTTCTAATCCTGTATGTAAGATCAAACTCCAGTGTTGCAAGACTAAGAGTAAAAGGGATTGTTTCAATCCTATCCAAATATTGTATTACAATTCCCGAATAAACTGTTGCAATGGCTCTTTCATTTTGTTCAAATACTTCAATCTGCTGCGGCTCTACACCAAAACTTTCTGCCATGCGAACCATTCCTGCCCTTGCTGGGTCAACAGATGTTACAGTAATACGACCCCTTGAATGGGCTGCATACTCAAAAAGCAGATCCTCTACTGCTGATGCAACAGGAGTAATTGCCTTTATCCTATCAGATATAAAATAGGTAATATGCATCCTCTCAGGCATGGAAGAAATAATTTGCTTTGTTGCACTGGATATTGTAAAAACCTTGTTTTCAGTTAAATCAATACGTCTAAAATATGTCATACTGTTCATTGCGACCAGTATAAAAATTATTGTTGTAAGTATTATAAGGATCATTTCCTTTTTTTTATTTTTTTGCATTTTATATCTCCGTTACTTTCTTAAATTTATGACCTTAACATTCAGGTAAAGGAAATAAAAAATAATTAATAAAAAATATAACAGGCCTCTTGTGTCGATAAGCCCTTTTCTAAATGATTCGTAATGAAAAGTAAAAGACAAATAACTAAATAACCTGCTTATTGCTGCGGCTGGATTAAGAAATAATGAAATATCCCCAACCAATGTAATAAAAAGTATTGCGACAACGCTAAAAATATAAGCGCTTATTTGGTTAGAAGTAACTGAAGAAACAAATTGACCGATTGCCAAACCCGCTGCACCAAGAAGAAATGTCCCAAAGTACTCACCAAATACCTGGCCTCTTTCAAAATCCCCAAGCGCGCTAAGTGTAAGCGGAACAAACAGCGTCATACCAAGCATTATTAAAAGTAACGTAAGAGAACTAAAATATTTCGCAAGCACAAGCTCCCAATTTGTTAACGGCAGAGTTAAAAGCAATTCTTCTGTACCTGATTTCCTTTCCTCTGCCCAGGACCTCATGGTTATCGATGGTATCAAAATAATAAAAACCAATGGCATTAAAGCAAAAAAGCCTCTGAGATCTGCAACATTTCTCGCAATAAACTGATTAAAAAATAAAAAATATATATTTGAAAAAAGCACAAAAAAAAGCACAACAAGATATGCTATAGGAGAATTAAAATAAGATTTAATTTCCTTTTTATATAACCCAATTATATTCATTTTTCATCTCCCTCTCTGGTAAGTTTCGTAAATATATCTTCTAGGCTTACTTTTTCCGGAACCATAGACAATATTTTAAAGTTATTTGAAACTGCCCAGTCAAACAACTCCTCACCACCTGAAATATCATTTTTTACAGAAAGCTTGATATCAAACAATCCGTTATCTTTTGTTTCAAATAATAATATTTCATTAACTGTATCGATTTTCTCAAGAGAAGATCTTATCCCGCTATTATCAGACGCTTTTATGGTAACAGAATATCTAAAGTCGCCCTGCATCTCTCTTCTTATTTCTTCGGCAGTACCTCTTGCAACTATTTTTCCTCGATTTAAGATAAGAACCTTGTTGCATACAGCATCTACTTCCTGCAATATATGGGTCGAAAGAATTACTGTTTTTTGTTCTCCAAGCTTTTTTATAAGCTTTCTTATTTCAATAATCTGATTGGGATCAAGCCCTGTTGTAGGTTCATCAAGTATCAATATTTCAGGAGAATGGATAATAGCCTGAGCAAGGCCTGTTCGCTGCCTGTAGCCTTTTGATATTTTATCAATAGGTCTGTTTATTACCTGCTCAAGGCTACATTCTGCCACAACCCTGTCTATCTCTGTTTTTCTCTTTTCCTTTGCAATTTTTCTTACATCGCAAATAAAAAGCAAATATTCAAGAACTGTAAGGTCTTTATAAAGCGGCGCCATTTCCGGAAGATAGCCAATAGATTTTTTAAGTTTTAAAGAATCTGAATAAACATCATAATTGTTTATCGATGCCCTTCCATTTGTAGGATAATGATATCCAGTAAAAATTTTCATTATAGTTGTCTTGCCTGCTCCATTAGGACCTAACAATCCAACAATTTCACCGCGTCCTATAGATAAGGAAATATCCTCAACAGCAGTAAAAAAACCATATTTTTTTTCAATATTTTCTGCTTGTATCATTTTTTATTGATACCTCCAACAAAATTTGATATTGTCCGGTCTACATTATAGACAGGCTTATATATTAATCTTTATTTTTCATATTTATTATCTGTCTGTCTCTTGTAAGAAATGTATTGGGAAAAACAGCTTTTGCTTCTTCCAGAAGCTTAACCAGTTCCTTATCATTATACCTTGGACTATAATGGATAAGCCCAAGATTACCAATTCCACCAGCATTAAGAGCAATTTCTGCTGCCTGCTTTGCTGTAAGATGCTTTTTTTCAGCAGCGCTTTCAACAAGTTCTTCTGTAAACATTCCCTCACAAATAAATATATCAGAATCTTTAACATTTGGCATTATATTAGGAGAAAAAGTTGTATCAGTAACAAAAGAAAATTTCCTTCCACTCCGCTTTTCACCGGTAACCATATTAGAGGTAATTACTCTTCCCCCTTCAAGTTCAACAGAATCCCCTTTTTGAAGCTTAGACCAAAGATTCCCCTTGGGAATATTCAATTCCAAAGCTTTTTCAGGATAAAAAATCCCTGGCCTTTCTTCTTCTATAAACGAATAACCAAGACATGGTTTAGTATGGTTAAGAGGAAATGCATTTATATAATACCCATCACCTTTAAAAACAGTACCAGCCTGACCCTGTGGGACTTCTATCACTTCAATTTTATAATTAATATACATATCAAGAATTCGCCTGTTTGCTTCGATATATTCACTCAATTTCGGTGGGCCAATAATATACAAAGGATCATCTCGCTCAACTTGTGACGAAAGCATCAACATACCAGGCAAGCCTGTCACATGATCTGCATGCATATGTGATATCAATATAACCGATATTTTTTTCCACTTTAAATTCAATTTTTTAAGGGAAATTTGTGTTGCTTCACCACAATCAAAGAGAAACAACTCTCCATCTCTTCTTAAAAGAACAGATGTAAGGTAACGACCCGGCAAAGGCATCATACCACTACATCCCAGCACAAAAAGTTCTACATTCATTTCACTAAGAATATAAACTCATGTTCCTTTTATCAAGCAAAATTATTCCTTATGTATAATAATTTTACTATCTTCATAATCAACAACAGCAGTAGATTGACTCTTTATTTCTCCTGCAATAACCATCACTGAAAGCTGGTCTTCAATTTCGTTTTGTATAACTCTTCTTAAAGGACGCGCGCCATATCTTGAATCCCATCCCTTCTCAATCAGATAATCTTTTGCACCCTCTGTAATTTTTATTCCAATGTGCCTTTCGGAAAGCCTTTTTTCAAGTTCTTTGATCATATTATCGCATATCATCCTCATCTGCTCTTTACTAAGACTTTCAAAAACCACTATTTCATCTACTCTGTTAAGAAATTCCGGCCTGAATATCCTTTTAAGCTCATTAAGGGCTGATGATTTTATCTCTGCATAAGTTATCTCTGTACTATTTTTAAAGCCAAGCGAAAAACCAGTAGATATATCTCTTGCTCCTGCATTCGAAGTCATAATAACTACAGCATTCCGGAAAGAGACTCTGTGACCAAGGTTATCCTGTATTTCACCCTCTTCAAGTATCTGAAGTAAAAGATTAAATACATCTGGGTGCGCTTTTTCAATTTCATCAAAAAGCACTACGCAATATGGTTTTCTTCTAACCTTTTCTGTTAATACGCCCCCCTGATCATAACCAATATAACCAGGCGGAGAACCCACAAGACGGGATGAATTATGTTTTTCCATATAATCAGACATATCAATCCTTATGAGAGCCTCCTGGGTCCCAAAAAGGAATTCCGCAAGTGTTTTTCCAAGAAGTGTTTTTCCAACACCTGTTGGCCCAAGAAATATAAAAGAGCCAAGTGGTTTTGCATGAGAAGAAATTCCTGCTCTCCTTCTTCTTATCGAAGAAGATATTGCTTTTATTGCATCTTCCTGGCCTATTACTGTTTTATGCAGATGGTCTTCGATTTTAAGAAGTTTTTCTGACTCATCTTCCGCAATATGAGATAATGGAATTCCTGTTATTTCTGCAAGAACTTTATGGATATCTGTTTCATCAATAAGATTTTGCTTTACTTTTACAACTTCTTTCCATGATGACTCAATAAGGTCTTTCTCTTCCCTGAGATTATTTATTTTATCGCGCACAGAAGCAGCTTTTTCATAATCCTGACTATTAACATAAGTTCTTTTTTCTGCATTAAGGTCATCAAGTAATTTATTGAGATTATCAAGTTCTTCTGGCTTTTCCCTTACAGCTATTCTTTTACGCGCCCCTGCTTCATCAAGTATATCTATTGCTTTATCTGGCATAAGCCTGTCTGTAATATACCTTGATGCGAGTTTTACTACAGTTTTTACAGCTTCTCCGCTATATGTTACATTATGAAAATTCTCATAGTATTTTTTTATCCCTTCAAGTATTTCAATTGTTTCATCAAATGCTGGTTCTTCAACAAGAATAGGCTGAAATCTCCTTTCAAGAGCAGCATCTCTTTCAATATTTCTTCTATATTCGTTTAAAGTTGTTGCGCCAATACACTGGATCTCGCTGCGGGATAATGCAGGTTTTAACATATTCGAAGCATCTATTGCCCCTTCTGCGCCCCCTGCGCCTACAATAGTGTGTATCTCATCAATAAAGAGTATAATATCAGCTGCTGATTTTATTTCCTTCATTATGCGCTTTAACCGCTCTTCAAATTCCCCTCTATATTTGGTACCTGCAATTACCGAAGCAAGGTCTAAAACCATTACTCTTTTAGAGAGAAGAATATCCGGAACTTTGGATGAAGCTATTCTTAATGCAAGCCCTTCAACAATTGCTGTTTTTCCTACGCCTGGTTCTCCAAGCAGTATGGGGTTATTTTTAGTTCTGCGGGCAAGTATCTGTATAACTCTGCCAATTTCCCTTTCACGCCCAATTACAGGGTCTAATCGGCCTGTTGCTGCCATTTCTGTAAGATCTCTGGAAAATTCATTTAATAACGGTGTATTTTTTCCACCTGGAGTAGTAGTTTTTTTTGTAATAGGAACTTGTTTGCCTGCTTTATTATCTAACTTTGATATTTCAGACATCTCTGAAATTGCGTCTCTTAATATTTCAGGTGTAATGCCTTTGCCTGTAAGAAACATTGAAACAATGCTTCCAGGTTCATTTGCTGCTGCAAGGAGAAGGTGTTCTGTTCCAATATATTCGTGACTGAATTTTTTAGCTTCTTCAGCAGAATTTTCAAGAACTTTTCTCCCTCTTTTTGAAAGAGGTACATCTCCAAGAAGAAAACCACCCCTGTTTTTAAATATGTTATTTTCAATTTCAACCTGTAATTGCGCAGGTTCAATATTAAATTTTTTTAATACTTTTAATCCCTGCCCTTCTCCCTCTTTGATAAGCGCAAGTATAATATGTTCTGGTAAAAGTTGATCGGCATGGAACCTTTTGGCTTCTTCCTGTGCAATAAGAGCAAGCACCTTTTGAGCTCTTTTAGTTAGTCCTTTAAACATTATCTAGTCCTTAATAAGTTATTCCTAATGTATTCTGCTCTTGCTATATCTTCATCAGAATAGTCCTCAATACTTTTTATATGAGACCTCTGTATTTGTAATAATAAACAATTTAATTGAGAATATGTTATACTTTTATCTATTAAATTGTAATATTTTCCTAATTTTATAGATGAAAGGTGCCTTATAGCCTCCATTAAACTGATTTTTCTGCAGTTTTCAAGGATCCCCTTTGCTCTGAAAATTTCATCTTCAATATTAGCTCTATCATTTTCTATAAGTATATTACGTGTTTCCCGTTCGTAATTAGAGATAATATCTGTTATACCTTCAAGTTGTGCTATGAATTCCTCTTCACTTTTTCCTATAGAAAACTGATTATTAATAATATATAAATCCCCCAGAGAATCTTCGCAGGAGTTTTTTTCTCCTGTAAAACCTCTTACAGAAAGGCCTGCGCGCATTATTTCAGCAAGTGTTTTATCTATTTTGCCTGCACGTCTTATTGCTGGCAAAAACAACATTGCAGATGCGCTCATCCCTGTTCCAGAGGAAGATATATCAGACGTAAGATACCCAAATTGTAAAGAAAAGGCAAATTTAAACTTTTCATCAAAAATATTATCGAGCTCATTGCAGCAGTTATATGCTTTTCGCAAATTAAGGCCGCTTTTTATGCTTTTAATTTTTATATGATCATTTTCATTAAAAACAACAAGAACTTCTTCATTATCCTTAATTAAAATCGATTGTTCTTTATCTGGAGAAGCGCCTGTTTTTATATAATTACGTTCTGCAAGTATCTGTTTTTCAATTATTTTTAAGCTATTAAGGTTATAGTAGCGAAAGCCATACATATTTTTTACAACTCTGAAAATTTCAGTAAAAAGGTAATCTGAATCTTTTTTATCCATTTTATCGGGAAAAACAATCCCTTCGATGTTACGTTTGAGGGTTATCCAGCTTGATATAACTACATCGTTTTCAGGGCCTTCTTTGCTAAACCAACCGCTTGGATTGATTTTAAAGTTGCTATCTACCATCTTTTCCCAGCTGTTTTTCCATTAATTTTATTTTATCCCGTAAATAAGCAGCTTCTTCAAAATGCTCATTTTTTACAGCCTGATTCAACAATAATTGAAGATTATTTATTTTTTTCATTCTTTGGCTTAAAATATTTATTTTAAAAGGGTATTTGCCTTTATGTTCGGCAGATCTTGCATTTGTTTTCAAAAATGAAGTTATATATTTGCTAAATTCTCTGTAACACTCGGGGCAGCCTGCTTTTTCTGTTTTTTTTAGATCTTCCAGAGTTTTGCCGCACACATAACACATTTTTACAAAATCTTTTTCTACAACAGCTTTTTTTATTTCTGCAAAGCTTTTAAGGAGATTTTTCAAATTTACATTAAGTTCTGTGTTGTTTATTGTAAGGCCTTTCTCTTTTGCACATTTTCCACAGATATTTATATTGATTTCTTCATTTCCAGCAACCTGTTGGATATGGATCACAGCCCTATTTTTGCCACAAATATCACATTTCATTGTTATATACTACTGTTTTTAATTGTAGTTGTCTATAAGTGTAATAACTTCACACAAAAGCGCTAGCGACTTGGTGGCTTTGCGTAATACTCCGCAAACTTTTTTTAGCTTTTTTGTATTATCTCAATAGGCCTTATAGCCCCAGCCTTATACGCAGGCAAAAACGAAGCTAAAACTGAAAGCAAAAGCGATATACAAAAAACCAAAACAAGCTCTGTATAATCAAGCACTATAGGTATTTCCTCAAGATAGTATCCAGAAGCAATAAGATTAAATGGAGAAAAATCTGCTTGCCTGAAAATACTCATTATATAATACCCTGCATAAAGAAAAATATTTATAATGTTTTCAATAAAGCGGAATATGATATTTATATGCAAAGATATAAATATACCTATGACCATTCCTATAGAACTACCAACTATCCCTATCCCAAACCCTGTAAGCAAAAAAGTAAGCGCCATATTTTTTTGAGAAAAGCCTATGCTTTTTAGAATTGCAATCTCCTTTTTCATTGATAAAACCATCATGATCATTGTAGATGAAATATTAATAGAAGCAACGCATAGAATAAGGATCATTATAAAAAAGAGAAGGTTTTTCGTTATCTCAAGACTTCTGTGTAATGTATAATTTATCCTATGCCATGAGTTAACAAAAAAATTGGGAGGAAGCTTGTTTCTTATAATAGATAACGTCTCACCAATATTTTTATATGGGTCTTCAACTTTTATCCCTATAATAGGGATCGTATCTCTAAAAATAGAGGCTGCTCTTTCAAATTGTATATAAGCGCTTATTTCATCAAGTTCTCTGTATCCAGTAGTAAATATCCCTTTTAAAACAAATCTTGCTGGCCTGAGTATTGGTGGCCTTCCCGGTGGGGTGTGGACTGTCAGAATTCTAACTTCATCGCCTACCTTTGCATTTATTTTTTCTGCTATTATGCCGCTTAAAAGTATTGAATCACTATCAAGAACAAATTCCCCATCTGTAAATACAAGAAATTCCCTAAGCATTTTATCTTCTTCATACAGATTTTCCGGCAGTCCTCTTAGTGAAACACCAAGTCGCCCTGATACTGTATACACAAGGCATGTTTCTTCAATAAAAGTAAAAGCATTTACAACACTATTGATTTTTTTAATATCACTGATAACCTGTTCATAATCAATATTGCCGCCTCGCGGAGTTCTTGCCTGAAAATGAAAGCTGCCTAACTCTATATATCTTCTTGTTATTCCTGAAATCATGCCATCAGTAACTTCAAGCACTACAATAAGAGGAACAAGGCTTAAAGCAATACCTATAATACTTCCCCGTATGTGCCTGAAAAGAGTTTTATCGGTATTGCTGCTTGTCAGGAATTTATAAGCAAGAAAGAGAGTCTGTTTTATGTTCATATTGGATGGAGTTTTCCTCTTTCGATCTTCATAATAAGATCTCCTCTTTTTGCAAGTTCCATTTCATGCGTAACCATTACAAGAGTTACCCCATGCTGCCGGACAAGGTCGAATAAAATATCTTCAACAATCCGTGCATTTTTTTCATCAAGATTTCCTGTAGGTTCATCTGCAATGATTATTGGAGGGTCATTTATTAGAGACCTTGCAACAGCTACACGCTGCCTTTCACCGCCGGAAAGTTGATACGGATAAAAAGAAGTTCTATCTTTTAAATTTACTTTTTCCAAAAGCTCTTCTGCTTTGGCCATGGATTTTTTTCTGGAATTACCTGCGATGAAATATGGCATCATAACATTCTCAACAGCAGTTAGTTCTTTTATAAGATAATGAAACTGGAAAACAAACCCCATAACCCTGTTTCTAAAATTATAGAGTTCATTTTCGCTCAATGTTTCAATATTCTGTCCCAAAACATTTACAGCTCCGCTTGTTCCTCTATCAAGACCCCCAATAATATTTAGCAGCGTGGTTTTTCCCCGCCCGCTTTCGCCTGTAATAATTATTTTACTTCCCTTATCGATTGAAAGGTCAAGTTGATCAAGCACAACAAGTTCTTCGGTTCCATTTTTATATTTTTTTACAAGCTTATCAATTTCTATTATTTTACTCATTCATACCTCAGATATTCTGCTGGTCTGTCTACTGTTATTTTTTTAGAAGCAAAATATGAAGACAAGACAGCAGATAATAAAGCAAAAATAAAAATAGCAACAACTTCGGAGAATACTATCTGGACAGGTATTTCCGTAAGATAAAAATAATCTTGCGGAAAAAGTGTAAAAACCAATCCGTGCGAAAGACCAGCAGTAGATGCAATAAATTCAACGCATTTAAACAAATATGTTACTACATTGCTAAAAACCACAAATATTTCATTTATATTTATTATAAGTAAAAGACCAAAAACAATACCTGTGAATCCGCTTATCAAACCTATTATTATCCCTTCAAAAAGAAAAATCTTCCTTACTGATTTTTCCGATGCCCCTATTGCATACAAAACAGCAATGTCTTCAAGCTTTTCCGCAACTGTCCGTTTTGTGGAATTAAAAATATTTACCCCTATAACAATAAATATAAGAGTGATTAAAAGAAGCATTATTATTTTTTCCAGCCGAAGAGCACCAAAAAAAGATCTGTTATATTCTCTCCATGAAACTATTTCGACATTAGGGTGACTGGCTTTTATTTCAAGTATTGTCTCAATATCCCTGAATCTGTTTTGTAATTTAATTCCTATTATTTTTCCGCTATCTGAATAATAGCCATCGCTATTCGCTACGCGCGGCCTTCCATGCTCAAAAAGAGATATGTGCCTGTCTGACATAAAAATCATGTTTCTGTCAAAAATATAATACCCAGACTCGAATATAGCTACTATTTCAAACTCAATAGTATCCGGGCGCAATGCAGCAAAGCTGGTACCAGACAACGATATAAGACTTATTGTATCTCCTACGAGAATATGCAGAATTCTTGCAAGCTCTGCTCCTACTATTGCGTTATAACCTTCATCAATATTGATTTCTCCTTCTCCAATGCCAAGATGCTTTATAAGTGATTTATCTTGTCTAAAATCCTCCTCACTCATAAGCCTTACCATAACAGGGTCATGTCTCGAAGCTCTCCCCTGAAGCAGTGTCTGGGTATCATAAAATGTTGCGAAACTTAAAATTGCAGGATTGTTTTCAAGAGTCTCAAGCAGCCCTTTCTCATTATCAAAATTATGGATTCTAATGTGATATGACTCAATTTCAAGGATATCATTAATAAATCCAAACTGGAGGCCATTCATTACAGACATTACCGATAAAAGAGTAACAACCCCTGCGGAAAGCCCAAGTATTGATAATATTTTAGTAGTATTTTTTTTATCTGCTTTTCTTGGCCATATATATCTGGCAGCAAGAAACATAAACCACTTACTCACCATCTTTCTACTTCTGTTCTTTCATTATCCCTATAATGAATTCTCAAGACTCTTACTCCATCTCTGAAAAAATCTTCATAACGAACATCTTCTTCAAGGAAAACTGTTTCTTTATATATTACTCCATTAAAATACATTCTTTCGGAAATTAATTCACCATCTAAATATTCATATATAAATCTTTCAACCCCTCTGGGAGTAACTCTTACCCTTCTTACAAGCAAGTCATCGTCATCATAAAAATCATTTGTTCTTGAAACAAAATTTTCACCAATATGGATGATCTCTTCTGTAAGAAGGCCATCAGAAGTAGTATCTCTTACAATCCTTTTTCCTGTTTCAAAAATAAATTCCTCTGTTCTGACATTAAGATATTGATCATAAAAATATCTTTTTTCGGATATTATTTCTCCTCTGTATGTTTTTAATACTTCGGATATTCTGCCATCCCTATGATATGCAAAAGTTCCTGTTAATTCACTATTTCCATGCCATTCATCCAGCAGATTTCTATCATCAAATCTAAATTTTGATATTTGATCCTCTTTTACCTCTCTACCTTCCAGATAGATCGCTCTTATAACAGAAGCAAGCCTTCCTCTTGAATCTCTTTCATAGCTTATTGAACTTAGAAGCCTGCCATCAAGGGAAAATATATCTATTGCCTGAAGAAGTCGCCTTGCATCATAATTATGAACTCTTATATAGCCTGTTTGATCGCTTATATTTGTGATTGTTTCTCTGATGAGAAGTAGCCCATTAAATATCCGCTCTGTTCTTATACCATTTTCTGTAATTATCTCTCTTTCAACAACACCACTGCTCGAATGATGAAGCTCAGTTTCTCTTATGGGAACAAGCTCTCTATAAAGTATTTTTACTGTCCTGTTCTCGACCCTTGTTTTTTCAATAAAATATTTAAAATCATCTGTTCTGTGTCTGGATATTCTTGCAAGCTCCATTCCAAGACTATTTGATCTATAAAATTGCTGAGAAAAAGCAAACGGAGTTATTGTCAAAAATAGTAATAATAAAAATATCTTATACATCTAGAAGGTTATCCAAATATTCCTTTTTATTAAATTTTTTTAGGTTATCATACTTTTCCCCTGTTCCTATAAAAACAAAAGGGATACCAAGCTTGCCGGATATTGATACTGCAATTCCACCTTTTGAAGCTGAATCATATTTTGTAAGGACAATAGCATCTACTCCTATTGCTTCATTAAATATTTCAGCCTGATTAAAACCATTCTGCCCTGTAGTTGAATCAATAACAAGAAATTTAAAATAGTTTTCTGTTGGGATTTTACTCTTGATAACTTTATCTATTTTTTGCAGCTCTTTAACAAGATTTGTTTTGTTGTGCATTCTCCCGGCAGTATCAGCAATAATAACTTTTTCCCCTTTTGCTCTTGCGCTTTCAATAGTGTCATATATTACAGCTCCGGGGTCCGAGCCATGTTCCTGACTAATAACTCTTACACCAAGCCTTTCCCCATGGATCTTCAACTGATCTATGGCAGCAGCTCTGAATGTATCAGCAGCAGATAATACAACATTTTCACCTTTATATTCATTTTGAATAAACTTTGTTATTTTTGCAATTGTGGTTGTTTTTCCTACACCATTAACTCCAAGAAACAAAATAAGGTTAAGTTTTTGCAGATCAATGGAAAAATTATATTCCAATATTTTTTCTGAAATAATCTCTTTTAAAAGAGGATAGAGTGCCTCCTGATCTGTCAGCTTATTTTTTGCAGCTTCGGCTTTAAGTTTTTTTACCATTTCTACAGAAAGGGCTGTGCCCATATCTGACTCAATAAGAGCATCTTCAATATCTTCATAAAAAACATCATCTATTTTATTTTTTATAAATATAGATTTTATTTTTTCTGCCAATGCAAATTTCATTAATTAAAACTCCTGCTATTTCTGTTATGGAGAACATCACCTGCTCTTATGTAGTCACTAATTTTAAAAAATGTATTAACCAAAAGAGTCATGGTTAAAAACAGCGAAGCATGATACCCATAAAAAGTATAGCCTCTTACCCTTCCAAGCCTTTGGATTTCATCAAAGTTGGTACCCGACATAACAGCAGAATTGAATGCGCTGGTATACTCACTTGCCGCAGCAAACAGAAAAAAAGTAGGCGGCACAGATAAAATAAAAAATGAAAAATTTGTATAAAAAGAGTTCCGCCTTTGCGTAATAAAATCTTGCCGTCTAAAAATATAAGGAGATAACGAAATTTCTATTGAATTTTGAGGAATATCCTCAAGAAGCAGTCTGGTATCTCTAAAACCATCTTTTCTGATAAATATTTCGCCAAACAGCCCATTTACAATAAGCGGCGTTATCCCCACCCAAAGTGAATCAAGATAAACATTTGCACCTGACGGAAGCGTATTTATTGCCGTAAGCTTTTCCTCTCTTAAGGTGACAGTAAAGTCAAAAACAGTTGTTCTCTTTTCCTCTAAAACAATGGAAACTGTTTTCTCCTCCTTCCCTATCCCTCTGATTGTAAGCATATGAGCGCCCGGAGAAACCAAAACATTTGAAGCAATGCCTGTTCCTATATATTCTTCATTAAGAAAAATATCAGCAGCCCTGTTATCTGTATTAACTGTAATCCTGCTCCATGTAGTACCCAGGAGAATAGATGTTACTTCAGAAATCACATTATCAAGAGATAAAAACAGATTTTCTATCTCACTTGATACAGATGCTGAATATATCTCTCTCTTTTCAAGCGCGCTGTAAAGTCTTATGTCAAGAAGCACTATATTTTCAATTTGCCTTGCAGATCCATAAAAAATATAATCAAAGTTTCCTCCCTCTGCAAACCTGTCTATATTAATAATATCAAACGAAAGAGGATTATTTTCATTACTTGTTGTAAAGACAATATCTTTTACATTAGTTATTGGTATTCTCCCTATGTTATATCCTTCGAGTTGTCTTATTGTTCTTCTGATATCTCTGATCCTGTTTCTTATATCTCTTCTTCTTGTAGTATCTCTAAAATATGCAGTATCATATTCTCTTATTTGCGCTGAAAGCCTTCTTTCCTCTTCTATAATCCGGTCGGAAATGATTTTTTTTCTAAGCAGTAAAATTTCTTCGGAAGAAAGTGTATGTTGGCTGATAGTGGAAAAATGGTTTAAAAAGAATGCCGGAAGAATATTGCCAAGATATGAAATATCCCCCCTGGAACTTGATACCTGAAATTCTGCTAACGCAACATTCCATGTTGTTTTATCATCTATTATAACAAGCCTTTGGGAAAAGACTGTTTGAGTAAAAAGTAAAAAAAGAATAAAAATAATAACGTAAGATTTCATAATCATCTAAGCCTCTAAAGCTTTTTTAATTGAATTTATAAGTCTTTCCGGCTTAAATGGTTTTACCACAAAATCAGAAGCGCCAAGTTGTATTGCTTTTATAATATACTTTTGCTGCCCAAGCGCGGAACACATAACAACTTTTGCCCCAGGATATTTTGATTTAAGCATTTTAAGCGCAGTAAGCCCATCCATTAAAGGCATTGTTATATCCAAAAGAACAATATCCGGCTTTTTTTCCTCAAAAAGCTGGAGAGCATGTAATCCATTTTCAGCCTCGCCAACAATATGCATATTTTCTTTTTCCAATATTTCCCTTATTGCGAGTCTTACAAAATATAGATCATCTACAATTAAAATACCTGATTTCATTCTTTTTTGTTTTTCCATGCAAATTTTAAATATTCTTCTATGAATGGATCAATATTACCATCCATAACACTTTGTATATTTCCAATTTCGTGTTTTGTTCTGTGGTCTTTTACCATCGTATAAGGCTGAAAAACATAGGAGCGAATTTGGCTGCCCCAGGCAATATCTTTTTTTTCCTTACTGAACTTTTCATTCTCTTCTTCCTGTTTCTGTTTATAATGTTCATAAAGTTTTGACTTAAGCATTTTCATTGCATTTGCCCTGTTTTTATGCTGACTCCTCTCTGTCTGACATTGTACCACAATTCCTGTTTCAAGGTGTGTTAATCTTACTGCAGAATCTGTTTTATTTACATGCTGCCCACCTGCTCCGGAAGCCCTATAAGTATCTACTCTTAGGTCTTCTGGTCGTATATCAATCTCTATATCATCCTCAATAACAGGGTAAATATAAACTGATGCAAAAGATGTGTGCCTTCTTGCATTTGAATCAAAAGGGGAAATTCTTACAAGTCTGTGAATTCCAGACTCTCCTTTAAGATATCCATGTACATATTCTCCATCCATCTGTATTGTGACAGATTTTAAGCCCCCCTCTGCTTCCAAAATATCAATAATTTCAACAGTAAAGCCTTTTTTTTCTGCCCATCTCATATACATCCTGTAAAGCATACTAACCCAGTCGCATGCTTCTGTTCCACCTGCGCCTGAATGTATAGTCAAAAAAGCAGATGCATTATCCATTTCTTCACTAAGTAGTTGCAGTGTTCTAAGATCTGAATATCTGCTTTCAAGGTTATTTATGCTTTCGCCTATCTCTTTTTCAAGAGATTCATCTTTTTCTGAAATAGCTATCTCAAAAAGCTCTTTTGTATCCTGAGCTTCGGTGAAAAGAGTTTCCCATGGTATAAAGGAGTCTTTAAGTTTTTTTAACTTTAATAAAATGCTTTCTGCTTTTTTCCTGTCTTCCCAGAAATTTTCTGCGTATGTCTCTTTTTCAAGCTCTTCCAGCTCTTTTTTCTTCTTATCCGGGTCAAAGATGCCTCCATGAAGCTATAATATTGTCTACTACTTTGTTTAAAGGGATCTTATAATCAAGTAACATATACTACTTACCTCATTTTAATAACATTTTTTTCCATTTCTTTTTTTCAAGTAAAGATATTGCAAACAGCTCTTCATAAGGATATTGATAAAATCTTACTTTATCGAAATGGTCTGTAGCTCTGTCTATATCCCTTTTAAGCCTTTTTAATGTGTTTTCCTGTATTGATTCAGATTCAAAGACATCTTTAATAACTTCCGTGAATCTATAAAAAATAAGTATATCTTTTACTTTTTTCATAGTACTGTCATTTGAAAGCTCATAAGTCACTGATACAAACATATTATATAGTTTAAGTATTTTTTTTCTGTTGTCAAGGCAGCGGTCATGAAACTTGCGCCAAGCCCCGCGATGGCGCCATCTGGTAAAAGCTTAAAGTTTTACCTCAATCCGCGCTTCCCAGGTTTTACCTGGTTCCAAATTTTCTATCCTGTAGACGGGCATAACAGAAGTATAGGAATAAATATTGTCTTCCTTCTGTTCCTCAAGAAAAATGTTATGCGCTGTTTCAAGATTTATTGTAATTGTTGTATGTGAATCTTCCAGAAAAATTTTATTGTTTTTATTCGTGCAGCCAGATCCCGAGGTATCGTCTTTATTTATCATTGATAAAAACAAACCAATTCCAAACTGATAGTTTATTGTTTTAGAGCCTGCATTTATTATAGTATAAAAAACTTCAAAATTTTTCTTATTAAATTTATATTGTTTTAAAATTTTAAAAGCAAATCCATTCTTCTGATTTTTAGCTTTATATAAAAATGTTACAGCTTTCTGCTCTCTATCAAAACTGTTTACAACATATTCATCGTATATTATATTTGCTTCATCGTATTTTATAAAGTCAGATATATTTGAACATTCTTTATCAATATCTACAAAATAATCACAAAAGCTTTTTCTGAGCTGCTTGTTTGCGTTGGAATTGTCAATTGAATAACAATAATTCCATTTATTTTTTAAATAATCAAGTTCAAAAAGAGATGCGCCCTCAACATGTATAAATGCATTATACTCGTCTCCATGAAATAAAAATTCATCAACCCCATCCATATCAAAATCATTTTTAAATAATGATGGAATAAAAACACCTTTCTGTCTTGTTGCGAGCTCAGCTTCCATAAAATTTTTATATGCTTTTAATCTGCTTTTTTTCTTTTTTTGAGCATCGTTGTTTTTATCATAAAAATCGCTTACATAGGAAATATAATTTTGTCCTGCCCACAAAAAATCTGTTGCAGACTCTTTCTTATATTTATCGCCTTTTACCTGATTTATTAATGCCTGCAATTCGATCATTCTGGAATAAACAAGATTTACTTCGTAATTTTCAGCTAAAATATTTTTATAACATTCAGTATTTTTTACATACCTTTTTTGAAGCTTTAATGATTTAATAAGAGAACTTGGATGTACTGTTTTTATATTTTTATCTTCTTGTATTTTTCTAAAAAATTGTTCTACACACTCTTCTGATTTTTTTTCAATATCTTTATCTGAAAAAATAAGAGATATTACCTTGTCTGGTCCGGGTGTTTTTATTTGCTGCTTTAATATATCAATATATTTTTCTGCTTCTTGCCCATGCAAAGAAGAAAGCGTACTATGCACCGGAAATACACTTATAAGTTTTCCACTATCTTCTGTAATAAACGGCGTATATAAAGATTCGTCAGGGATATTATCCAGAAGACTGTAATCCAAAAAGACATAATCCATTCCACTGTTTCTTATAGGAAGTATAAGTGAATTATCCCATATACTTTTTGTTATCCAGCAACCTGGTGGTCTTTTTCCAAATTTTTTTCTTAATGCTGTTGTAAGTGATTCAAGTTGCCCTGTTCTATCCTGAGGAGAAAGCATCGGAAGGATTGGTTCGTAATATCCTCCGCCTAAAACTTCCAGCTGCTTTCTTTTTTTTACTAGCTCTTCTATAAGCATTATTACTTCGGGATGCTTTTCTTCAAACCACTCAAGCAACATCCCTGAAAAATGTATTACAGCTTTTATTTCTGGAAATTCATACAGCTTTCTAAAAAAAGGCTTATATGTTTTTAAATATTTATTTTCGGCCTCCTCGTCTGAATTTGAAATATCCATACAAGAAAGACCGATTATTAGATTATAATCATCCATATTAAAGGTTAAGTATCACCCACCTAATTAAGTTAGCCTATGTTATTTAGTCGGCAAAATACACTTTGAGGGGCAGGCTTCTACCGCAGAAACTCTCTCGCCTTTTATACTATAATCAATTGTAGCAAGAAAATTATCTATTTTAAATCCACCTTCAGGTGATTTTTTATCACAAATTTTGCATCCAATGCAGCCTACTTTACAAGCTTTCTTTGTTGCAGCGCCTTTATCATTAGAGTTACATGAAACAATATAATCTGCGGAAACAGGTATCATTTTTATTACTCCAACCGGGCATTCTACTACACATTTTGCACATGAGATACATTTACTCTCTATAACACGCACAAGTTCTTGATCAGTAGAAACTATCGCATTTGTAGGACATACAGTTATGCAGTTTCCAAACCCAAGGCAGCCATATTTACATACTTTATTACCCTGATACATACTGTATGCTGCATTACAATCTGGAATTCCTTCATAATTAAATGCATACACTGCAGAATCTTTTCCACCGCAACAATGCACCTGCGCAATTTCCTTTTCCTTGGTTAAGTCAACAACTACACCCATTATTTCTCCAAGTTTTGCCAATGTCTCCGGACCTCCTGGAGGACAAAGAGAGAGTTCAGTTACTTTCCCTTCAAATATAGCGTCTGCATATTGTGAACATCCTGGGAATCCACATGCTCCACAGTTAACGCCAGGCAAAGCTCTTTCCAGTTTGTAAAGTTTTTCATCTTTCTTTACTGCTAAATATTTTCCTGCAATAGCAAGCCCTATTCCAAAAAAAGCACCAAGAAGAGTTATGGAAATAAAAGCATATAAAATCGTTATCATTTAAATTCTCCTGTTACCCTATAATAAGGATATAAGTAATTAATATTGCAACATAAGACATACTTTTTCTCCTATTTCTTTTTTGCGATATACCAGTTTATGAAAGCCTGCAAAATACCTACTACAAAAAGAGCTCCTGCTGCAAGTCCAAATATCCTTATTGGGGCATTTATTAATCCTGGAATCTCAATAACTCCATTAAAATTACCAATAGGGAAAAGAGTAATTGTTCCTGCTCCAAATACTTCTCTTATAAAAGCTATAACAACAAGACCAAGCGCAAAACCTATACTTGTTCCTATTGCATCCATAATAGAAGGCATTACAGTATTCTTATTCGCAAAAGATTCTACCCTTGCAAATATTACACAGTTAACAACTATAAGAGGAACAAATACCCCAAGAGTTCTAAAAAGTCCCGGTGTATATGCCTGCATAACCATTTCTACAATTGCAACAAAAGATGCAATAGTAACAATATAAGCAGGAATTCTTATCTTACTTGGAATAAAATCTTTAAGAAGCGATATAATAATATTTGAACATACAAGAACAAACAAAACACCAGCTCCCATTCCCAATGCATTTATGACTTTTGTTGAAACACCGAGTAATGGACAAAGCCCTAACCCCATAATAAATATTGAATTTTCTTTAAAAATAGCTTTTGTTAAATCTTTTACCACTTTTTTATTCTCCCTTATTTTTTACAAAGTTAGAACCATAGGCAAGAGCATTTGCAACACCTATAAATGTTATTGTAGCGCCAGCTATTGAATCAGACTGTGCTACTGTGAGCTGTGATCTTCTTGTAGGAATTGGAACATCTGCCCCTCTTCCAATAAATTTTTCATAATAAACAGCTCTTTCCGGCGCGTCTCCAATACCAGGAGTCTCTGTATGCTCCATCATAACAGCTGCAATTAAGTTGCCATTTAATTCATAATTGGCAAGCATTATTAAATCGCCAGCATACCCGTCACCAACAACTGTAAGTATATAGCTGCTTATTGTTCCGTCGTCGAGAAAAACAGGATAAAAATTTCTTACAACCCGGCTGCCTTCAACAATAACCATTTCTCCAGGTGTTCCTACTCTATTTACAGCAGCAAGAGCATTTTGGAGCGCAATTCTTCTATTTTCTTCTATAGCTGGAAGTGTAATAACATTTACAAAACCTAATAATAAAGATGCGCCCATACAAACTACTGCAAGTTTTAAACCAATTAAAATACTTTTTCTCATTTCTTCTTTACCCCCTCCTTAGGGACAAATCCAAAAATCTTGGGAGCTGTTGCTCTATCAAGCAGGGCTACAAAAAGATTCATTATAATAATTGCAAGAGAAACACCCTCTGGTAGTGAGCCATAAACCCGGATCAGAAAAGTTAGAAATCCACAACCTATTCCAAAAATTATTTGTCCTTTTGGTGTAAGCGGAGATGTGACCATATCTGTAGCCATGAAGAAAGCGCCAAGTATCAACCCTCCTGACAATACATGGAAAGCAACATCACCAGTAAAAAACCCGTTACCAAATCTTAATCCATCAAAAATCCATATCAGAATCCCGAATGAAACCACGTATGACATGGGTATTTCCCATGTAATTACTCTTCTGGCAAAAAGATAAGCTGCTCCGATCAAAAGGAGAAAAGCAGAAACTTCTCCAAGAGAGCCTGAAACATGGCCAAAGAAAAGGTCAAAATAATGGGGATCTATAGCTGGACCAAACGATGAACTGACCCATTCAGACATTGCAATTGAACTTTCACTTTTTGGATAATCAGCCAAAATAGCAATTGGCCCTGAAACACTTTCTGAAAGATCTGCGAGCGATGTTTTAAGATAACCAAGAGGAGATGCTCCACCTAGTGTATCAATAGCTATATTTGTTGAAGGAGCCTTCCATGTTGTCATTGCCCCTGTCCATGAGAAGAGGACAAAACATCTCCCTGCAAGCGCGGGGTTCATTATATTCGCTCCAAGTCCGCCAAACGCCCATTTAATTAAAAGTATTGCAAACGCAGACGCAGCAACAGCTACATAAAGAGGAACATCTGTAGGCAAATTATACCCAATCAAAATTCCTGTTAAAACTGCTGATAAATCACATATTGACCCTCTTTTCATTACCCGGATCATTATATATTCACACAAAACTGCAGCAATTATTGACACCCCAATTACAACAAATGATCTCATTCCAAAAACATAGATTGACCAGATTCCAGCTGGAATAAGCGCAATAATAACATCCAGCATAATCCTTGAAGTTGTATCTTTATGATGAATGTGGGGCGAAGTTGCTATAGTAAATTTATTATCACTGCTCATGATTTCACCTTCTGTTTATTAGCCATTTTTTTCCCAAGCCTGAATCCCTGCACAAGTGGAACATTTGCAGGACACACATAACCACAACAGCCGCACTCTTTGCAATCCATTAAGTTCATACGCATTGCTTCTTCATACATCCTGTATGCAATTTTTTTATATAATCTTGTAGGCATAAGCCCTATAGGACAAGCTTTTACGCATCTGCCGCACATAAGACAAGCTGTTTCTTTTCCTTTGCAAATCTCTTTTTGGGTCAATGCAAGAATACCAGATGTCCCTTTTGTTACAGGGGTGTCAAGGCTTACCATTGAAAAACCCATCATTGGACCACCCATTACAATACTTACAGCATCGTCTGTCAAACCACCGCAATCCTCAATAAGGTCTCCAACTTTTGTACCGATCCTTACTTTTAGATTAGAAGGTTTTTTAATGCCTTTACCACTTACAGTCACAATTCTTTCAATAAGAGGTTTGCCAAATACAATAGCTTCGTAAATTGCAAACACAGTACCTACGTTTGTAACTACAGCTCCAATATGTAGCGGAAGCTTTCCGGATGGAACTTCTTTATCTATAACAGCTTTTAAAAGCTGCTTTTCGTCCCCTTGGGGATATTTTAATTTAAGCGGAACAATCTCGATCCCTGTCCCTTTTTCAAGAGCAAGTTTTTCCATTTTTTCAATTGCATCTGGCTTGTTTGCTTCTATCCCAATATAGATTTTTTCCGGACTTAATATTTTTGACAATATCTCAAGGCCTTTAAAAATTTCTTCGGTTTTTTCAAGCATAAGCCTGTGATCTGCAGTAAGGTATGGTTCGCACTCAACTCCATTTATTACAAGAGATTCTATCTTTGCATCTGAGGGAATTGTAAACTTTACATTTGAAGGGAATGCTGCGCCACCAAGACCAACAATTCCAGATTCAAGAATTTTATCCTGAAGCTCTTTTATGCTCATCCCTGTCCAGTCAATTGGTGTTACTATTTTCCCAAGCTGGTCAAATTCGCCGGAAGGCTCAATAACAACTGCTTTGGATTTCGCTCCACTTGCCAAAAAAATATCTGTAACTTCTTTTACAACACCTGGTGCAGGTGAATGAATATTGGCTGATATAAAGCCCGCAGCTTTTCCAATCAGCATACCTTCCTTTACCTCGTCGCCAGGATTGACCAGGCATTCTGACGGAGCGCCTATATGCTGAGACATTGGAACAATAAGAGTGCTTTTAATTGCCGCATTTTTTACTGCTTCCTTATTTGTCAGCTCTTTACAATCTCCGGGATGAATACCACCTTTTGAAAAAGTTTTTAATGATTTCATGCCGCTTGCTGTTTTCTCCTTTTAATTAAAGGTATAATCTTTTTTTTAGTTCCATAAATTTGTGATTTTTTTAGACCCTTTATTACATTATATAATTCTTTAAAAAATAGATAATAAAATAATATTGGATATAAAATAACAAAAATTAAAGGAATTATAAAGAGAGGAACATCCAGCACCACTGTGCCAGATTCTGCCTGAATCAATCCACTACCAGACACCATCAGACGAGTAATTCCACCACCTATACTGGTTCTTAAATTATCATTTAACCACACATCTGTAAACCGGTTAACTACTATTTTTTCTCTATTATAGTTATTTTTTTCAAAATAATAGTGCGATATTGTTATCTCTTCATTATTGAAAGGCATTGAGAAATCTATCCTGAAAGGAAGTCTTATTTGATATGCCAAATGTTTTATATATTCACAATAACCAGGTAAATAGTTGTTTTTTGCGTTTTTTGCTGATACTTTCCCAAGAAATTCCAGAGTTAATCCTGATTCCGGGTATTTATGTGTTGCAACAGGAACAGGGTATTTTAGGTTTTTACTTCCTGTATTAAAAAGGTAAAAAGGTAAAGCTGCTGCAAGTAAAAAATATATCAAAATAAAAGATTTTACATTTAAAGATAAAATAGTAAGTTTTTCTTCTTTTCTTATTTGAGTGGCATAGAATATCTTGTGAGAATACCCTGTAACCCTGTGATATGTAAAAAAAAGCCGCGATGTAATAAAACAAAGCCCATATAATAGTATAAATATTGGCGCTATATAAGAATCAGGACTGCCCCAGAAAATTATTTTAGGTAATATAAAAGAAAAAATAGTAATAACAGCTATTAAAACAGCTTTTATATGAAGATATTTTTTTAAAGAAACAGCTTTATTATTGATATACTCCTTTACAACTTCCTTTTCAATAAATAAAAAGAGCATTAATATAAAAAGCATAACTATGGCAGGGAAAAAATAGATTTTTCCATTCAAATGGACAAGAAAAGCCCATGGAATTGCATACAATAGATATAAAAACCACTGTTTTTTACTATTATATATGAATACCAAAAGAATTAATATATATAAAAAAAGCAATACATAATTTAACTGATGGTTTTCATACTTTGGGATTACCCAGTTATAATTGTTGCCTAAAATAGAATTGATAACAGCAGATGTTTGGCTATAACCAGCTTCTGTCCTTAAATAATAAACAGACGCTGGCTTATTATATATATAACCTTGAAAATACCTGGGGATATTTCTCATGAAATTATCAAAACGGGGATCCAAAGGATTAAATCGCTGTTCGATTTTATCAACGGTAGTATAAGATAAAGTGTTATAATCACTATATGCAACTTTTGTGTTATATTTTGAAATGATTTCATCAAAAAAACCGCTTGCCTGAAGCTTTGTATATATTGTGTCATCTACACTATTTTCCACAAGCAGAATATGAAAACCTTCCCACCCTATTATATTTATATTAACATTCCTGACATTTGAAATTGCAAGATATGAAAAAAGGATTGCTAATAAAAGGGTAAAATAAGCTATTTTTTTAGATTGATTTTCAAGTTTTTTCATAATGCCCTAAAGCCTAGAGAACACTAAAAGCAACAGCTATAAAAAAACCAAGTACAATGCCTATCAAAACTTCAGAAACTGAATGGCCACTTATTTCCTTTACTGGCTTATAGTCTATATCTAATTTATCATGAAGATCTAAACCAAGCTTATTTAGAGTTCTTGCCTGAATTCCTGCAGAGCGCCTTACACCAACAGCATCTCTTAACACAAGAAGACCATACGCAGAACAAGCAATAAAAACAGTAGAATTAAACCCTTCGCTGAACCCAATTGATGTTGCAAGCGCTGTGGCAACCGCAGAATGGCTTGAAGGCATTCCCCCTGTTTTCCATAAAAGTATACCAAGATAATACCTTATTGGCATTTGACCTGGTTGTAATATAATGATAATTATAGTTTTTACAAACTGGGTAAAAAACCAGCTAAAAACTGTGGCAAGAAAAATAGGATTATAAAAAATATTGTTGGAATATTGATATTCCTGCATAATATACAAATAGTCCAACGGGAAAGAGATGAATGTCAAGTAGTAATAAGTTAAGTAGTTTTATAAAAATTGGAACAGCAGGCAATGACGACAATAATAAAAGAGTAGATAGAATAATAAGAACAATTATTCCATCACTTTCTCTTGGATCGATTTATAAAGAGATACGTTTGGCCAGGATAAGGATAAATGGAAAAAAAACAGCTTCTGGAAACCGTATTAATACAGGCGATTCTATTGATATACATAAATCACTTGCAGAAATTGTTAAAACAGATATTGAAAAAATCAGTTTAAAAAAAGAGAAAAAGGGCATTAATTCTGATTTTAGCAAGTTAAAAATTGAAATATTGTTTGAAAATAGTTTATTTATTGCAGTCAATAAACCTTCGGGAATTTTGATCCATGCTGGCGCCACAGGCGCAACACTGGATGATGCAGTAAAAGATCTGCTTATTGAAAAAACGCAACAGTCACTTGCATTTTCACCTGCTCCACTTCACAGGCTGGATAAGGAAACTTCGGGAATTGTTTTTTTTAGTAAATCAATAGAGGGGGCAAGGATATTTACCCTTTTTTTAAGGAAAAAAAAGTTTATTAAAAAGTATATTGCTCTTCTTGATGGCCATTTGTCAAAAAATTGCACATGGAAAGATTTTCTGGCGCGCGAAGAAACAGACAAAGAGGCTCATGATAACAAATCTAAAGAAGCAATAACCCATATAGAGCCTTTATTATATTCATCAGGACATACTCTTGCGCTGGTAGAAATTGAAACAGGCAGGTACCGGCAGATAAGAAAGCAGTGTTCCATGCATGGGTTTCCGCTCTCTGGAGATAAAAAGTATGGGGGAGCTGCTTTAGATTTGGGAAAACATTGCGGCTTTCTGCTTCATTGCTGGAAAATAGAGATAAAAGATAAAGAAGAAAGCAAAGAACTTGGGTTTGATACAATAACAGCGCCGCTGCCCCACTTATTTATGAATAAAATAAACACCCTATTTACAAAGGCTAATATTAAAAAATTATTTATCTTTATTTAGCTGTTTTTTTTGAATTTTATGTTATATATTTTATAATATGAACATCTTTCGCTACCTCAAATGGTTTTTTTTAGGAGTAAAGGTTTTTGCCCTTGTTGGAAGAAGCGGAACAGGAAAAAGCTTTAGGGCGAAACTTATTGCTGAAAAATATGATATTGACCTTATTATAGATGATGGACTTCTTATAAAAGAAGATAATATTATTGCAGGCAAATCAGCAAAAAAAGAAGATGCTTTTCTTACAGCAGTAAAAACTGCTCTTTTTGATGACCCTGACCACAGAAACGAAGTGCTAAAAGCTTTAAAGAAAACAAAATTCGGAAGTATACTCATAATAGGGACATCAGATAAAATGGTAGGCAAGATTGCAAAAAAACTGAAACTGCCCCAACCTTCAAAAATTATCAGGATAGAAGATATTGCAACTAAAGAAGAAATAAGCAGGGCAATACATTCCAGAAACACCGAAGGTAAGCATATAATTCCTGTCCCTTCTGTTGTAATACAGAAAGACTATTCAAATATTTTTTCCAACTCAATAAAAGTTTTTATGAAAAAAACCTTTTTCTCCACCAAGCCAAAAGGGTTTGAAAAAACAGTTGTTCAGCCCAGCTTTGCTGAAAAGAAAGGTGTTGTAACTATGTCGGAAACAGCGCTTTACCAGATGTTAAGCCATTGCGCGAATGAGTATGACCCGTTAATCAGAATATATAAAGTAAAAGTAAAATTTAATGCAGATGGTTATACGCTAAAATTATATTTGAAACTCCCTTATATGATGCAGATATCGGGCAAAGTGCATGGGTTTCAGCAGTATCTTATAAGCAGCATGGAAAGACACGCGGGCATAATCGTTAAGGAAATAAATCTTAAAATCGAAAACTTTATCAAAACGTAAAATATGATCTAACTTATTTTTTCAATTATTTTTGTTTGACAGGCCTGGCTCTTTCGGGTTTAGCTTTTTCTGCGTTAGCCCTTCCGCTCCTGGATCTTACGCTTTCGCCCTTGTGTCTTATGTTTTCACCTTTGGGTCTTGCGCTATAAATATTCTTCAGTTTAATATTATTTCTTTTAAATATATTTTTTATAGCTTCGGCAATATCATCATTTGGAGGAGTTAGGGGCTTTAGAAAAGACTTTACTTCTTCCATAACTTCTTTCATTGTTTTTACAGGGTCATTATTTGGATTAAGGTTGGTAAGTATAAAATTTTCAATCAAAGGGCAAAGAAGAACAGATATTTCTCCCCTGGATAATGTGCCATTTTTTATTTCATTATCAAAATTATTTAGGACTTCATAGAACCAGCTATTTTTTTGGATATTGTAAATACTTGGAAAAATTAGTTTTAGAATACCAAAAGATGAAAGCTTCTTAAAAATAATGGAAGCGCATCCTGTTTTCATTATTTTAATAGCTTCTTCGGTAAGCCTTGATGAAGAACAATAAGTAAGTTCTTTTGCATGCATTTTTATTCTTAGCTTTAGAAAAAAAGGGAGTTTCCCATTAACTACTACAGAATATTTTATTGCCCGTATGATTCTTACAGGGTCTTCAATAAAAATCATTTTAAGGGGGATAACAGGTTTTACAACTTTTTTCTTTATATCTTTGTAACCACCAGTAAAATCTATTATTTGTTCTTCTTTGGGGCAGTAGTAAAGGGTATTTATTGTAAAATCCCTTCTCCACGCATCTTCTGCCATAGTTCCAAAATTATTGTTGCCATGGCTTTCCTTGCGGCTGGACCTGAATGTGGAAACTTCATAAATATTTTTACTAAAACAGACATGAACAAGCTTGAATCGTTTGCCTATGATTCTTGAGCCTCTGAATAGTTTTCTAATACCTGTTGGATATGCATCAGTTACAATATCAAAATCTTTTGGTTGTTTTTTTAAAAGCAGATCGCGGACAGCTCCGCCAATAATATAAGCTTTATAACCTGCTCGCCGTAATTTATTGCAAATAAAAAGCGCCTGGGAATCTATATCTCCTGGCTCGATTTTATGCTCATCTTTTGTATAAATTTCAGCTATTTTTTCTGTTTTGCCTTTGTCATTGGTTGCGTAACGGACAATCAATTATTCCCTGCCATATTTCTATTATATTCCATGATTATACATTTTTTTGCTTTTGTGAACATTACTTAGCTGAAAATTCTGTGGATAACTCAATATGAAAGTATTATATCATTGTTCTTGTAACCATAATGTTGTCAAGGCTATATAATCCAGAAAATAGGGAGAATATAGAGCACAAAATAGCAAGTGATGGGGTGGTCTTGTATGAGTGACATTAATCTGGTACATTGAAGGGCTAAAATATTCTCAGAATGATTTAATATCAGCAAAACATTTATCAGGAAGCAAATTATGAGCAAAAAAATAGTATTTTTAGTTGTGCTGATTATAACAGCTCTTACGGCGTATGGGCAGCAATATGACCAAGAGCAGGATTTCAGGTGGGTCAAATTTGGCCATGGCGCAGTAATTACCGAATATATTGGGAAAAATACGGATGTACGGATTCCTCCGCAAATACACGGAATGCCTGTTATTGGAATTGGTAATAAGGCATTTGCGGAAAAACAACTCACCAGCGTGCTTATTCCCGATAGTGTTATTACTATCGCTGCAACAGCATTTATGGAAAATCAACTCACCAGCGTAACCATTCCCAACAGTGTTACTGCTATCGGAGAAGGAGCATTTGCAATTAATCAACTTGCCAGCGTAACCATTCCCAATAGTGTTACTACTATCATGGTAGCAACATTTGCGAGAAATCAACTCACCAGCGTAGTCATTCCAAATAGTGTTACTACTATCGATTTTGGTGCATTTTATGATAATCAACTCACTAACATAGTCATTCCAAATAGTGTTACTACTATCGGAGAAAGGGCATTTGCGGAAAACCAGCTCACCAGAGTAATAATTGGCAATAGAGTAACCACTATCGGGAATGGGGCATTTAGACAGAATCAACTCTCCAGCATAACTATTCCCAATAGAGTAACTACTATCGGGGAGGTTGCATTTGCGGAAAATCAACTCACCAGCGTAATAATTGGCAATAGAGTAACTACTATCGGGAATGGGGCATTTGCGAGAAATCAACTTGCCAGCATAGTTATTCCTAATAGTGTTACTACTATCGGTGTAGCAGCATTTCGACAAAATCAGCTTACCAATGTAATAATTGGCAATAGAGTAACTACTATCGGGAATGGGGCATTTATGGAAAATCAACTCTCCAACATAACTATTCCCAATAGAGTAACTACTATCGGGGAGGTTGCATTTGCGGAAAATCAACTCACC